>MAAC01011183.1_pt1 | contig 100918 bp, 90 predicted proteins | sample 1115981 | NCBI WGS metagenome assembly MAAC01 (sample SAMN04961126, study PRJNA320927) | seawater metagenome | isolation source: sample BD02T64 sea water enriched with oil for 64 days | place: USA:Gulf of Mexico | collected 2013-07-27 | reverse complement strand
TCCACCAATTTTACCAATACCAACACCAGCTCCAATAGCTGCTAAACCAGCTCCAATAGCTGCAATTCCAGTAATAGTCATAGTTATAAAATTTAAATTAATTAATGATGTTCTTCTTCAGTTGCCATGCCAAAATAAAGGGCTGACAAAATTGTAAATATATATGCTTGAATTGCTGTAACAATAATCTCAATGATTGTAATAAATAATGAGAATGCCACAGATACTGGTGCAATTGCAACAGATTTAAATACAAATATTAATGACATTAATGCTAATATGATTACGTGTCCTGCGGTAATATTTGCAAACAAACGAATCATTAACGAAATTGGTTTTACAAACATTCCGATAATCTCAATTGGCATTAAAAATATTTTCATTGGTACAGGTACTCCCGGCATCCAAAAAATATGTTTCCAGTAATTTTTATTACCACTAACTGTTGTGATAATAAATGTGAAAACTGCTAGGGTCGCTGTAAAGGCAATATTTCCACTTAAATTAGCCCCATTTAAGATGGGTATTAATCCGAAAATATTGTTAATCCAAATAAAGAAAAAGATTGTTAGTAAGTACGGCATATACTTTTTGTACTTATGCTCTCCTATCATTGGTCGACCTATTTCATCTCGAACAAAAACAATTAGCGGTTCCATAAATCCTGCTATTCCTGTTGGAACGCCATCTTCAGATTTCTTATAGCTTCTCGCTGTTGTTAAAAATATAAACAACAATAAAGCAACTGACACCCACATCATAAATACATTTCTAGTAATAGAAAAGTCTAAAGGTTTCGATGCGTTAGTCGGGTGATGCGCTTCATCAAACACAACAGCAGTTGCATCAGCATCTAGTTGGTATATCTTTTCGTGAAGTTTTACGAATTTCCCACCGTTCTTTTCAACAATGGTATGTCCTTCATCATCATGATGAAAGGCGCTAGACATAAAGGTCGTTAATCCATTGTCTGTCCAAAGAATAATAGGTAAAGATAGAGAAATTGGTTTTTCATTCCAATCTAAGACATGAAATTCATGTGCATCTTTAACGTGATGCAAAATCATCTCTTTAGGATTGAACTCTTTTTCCTTACCGTTCTCGGTGTTTTCTGAGGCAGATCCAGCAAATGAAATTGCTAAAAATAGTGCAGAAAATAATACGTTTTTAAAGGTGCTTAATGTCATTCTGTATTGCTTAAAAATACCCTACTTTAAATTCGGTGCAAATGTACAGACATTATATAGAATGGACAAACTATATTCAACTATTATTTGAGGTCTCATTTTTAAAGCGCCTACTTCCTTTTCATCGTACTATTTTTGAAGAAACTTTGTAAGGGAGTAAACTTCGAAAAATAAAAATAAAAAATAAGGAATGAAGAAGTTAAACACGTCTGGTTGTTTATTTTCCAATTCTGACAATAATACTGGGAGCAAAAACAAAATGGCCAATATCATTTTTAAAAATGTAGCAATCATAAAGATGTTAAAGATAGCTTTACTTCCCTTTGAAAATTTATAATTTATGACTGAGATTAGTAATAGGGTTACCACAAAGTGAAATACATAAATTTGCCAAATTGGAATGATAAGCACCATTTCCTGAACCAAATAGGACACCAAATAAACATGAATACCAAACACTATTGCCGTGAAAATTAAGGCCTGAACTAAAAAAGAAAGTTGTCTTGATTTGAACTCTGTATTCATACTAATTATCTTTTGAAGCTGCAATAATACGTCTAATTACAAAGACTATCGACAATATTACAGATGATAATGAAATTATTAGGGTGTATAAATCGTGTTCATTGGGGAATCTTTCATCGAGTTTAACACCAATAAAAGTTCCCAATCCAATAATAGCAAGCATTTGTATAACTAATCCTGAAAATCGTGAATAGCTATTAAGCGGTTTGCTCTTTGTCTGATCTTTGGATTGTAGTTTGTTGTCCCGCACCTTTATTTAATTCTTTTAAAGCACCTTTCATTGCACATGTTGCATTAAAAGTGGCTCCAGGTTCTACAGCAAGCTTGCCAACCTCAACCTCACCTTCTACGTGTGCTGATGATTTTAATGTTAGTGTGTCTGATAATAATAATTTTCCAGAAAATTTCCCTTCGATATCAGCGTTAGCGCTTTTTAAAGTGCCATTAATTACGCCCGTCTTTCCAACGACTACTTTTCCTGGTGTTTTTATATTACCTTGAACGGTCCCTTCAATTCTAAAATCACCATCACTAATGATGTCGCCAGTAATAGTTGTCCCCTGAGCTATACTATTCTGTTGTGCGTATGTTTCTGTTGCCATCTTTCCTTTTTTTTGTTCTGAAAACATTGGTCTAAACTTTTATTGAGATTCTATATATTCTGTCAAATTTTTATGCAATTGAATGATCTGATAATTCGGGGATGAAATTGCAAAGAACGGTCGGATAATTTTATGCTTATTATCTTCCAATATTTCTGCAAATCCAGAAGCTCCATCAATACTTTTTAAACCATGAACCACCACGAATTTTGTGGTACTATTATAAACATCTATAGAGGACGTAAGGTCGAAATAATTAACCTTCGCTAAAGCATCATTCAACTTTTTAACAAATTCATTAATTTCATCGTCTGCATTGGTATCGAATTGATAGATGACATTGAAGTTCTTAGCTAAATCATTTGATACAAACTCTTTTTTCGATAAAAGAGGAACAACAGACTGTAATATTTCTTGCGCCTTTTTTCCTTCATCGGTGTTCGGATAATTTAATGCAATATAGTTTATACCTTCTTTATAGGCCTCAAAACCATGGAGTCTTCCTCTAGCTGAAGCTTTTAAAATTTCAAATTTAGGAACCATGATATCACCTTCAAATTGCGTGATATTAACTTCACAAGCCTGTATTACGGTCGTATACTCTTGATTTGTAAACTGACTATATAACTGTTCATAAATGCTTTCTGGACTATTTTCATCTTTAGCAAACTCCGATTTAGGATTTCTTAAGATTTCCGCATAGCGTGATTCAGAATAATTAGTAATAATATCAGTTTTAACAATCTCTGCTTCGTCTTCCAATTGTAATTCTATATAAATTTTATACAAATTATATTTAGAAGGTAAGATCAAACGTTCTTCAGGACTATTATTTAATAATTTTTGAAGTTTGTCTTTTGCCAGCTCATATTCTTTAAACTTTTCCTTATAAATTGACCCTAATTGATAATAGGCAAAGTTTCTCTCTTTCGCTATACTGTCAATAACTTTTTGGTCTGAAGGAATTTTAGCGATATAAAACTCAGCATCATATCGCTCTTCATCTGTGGCATCAACAGCTATATCAACAGTATCCGAATTGGCTATACCTGCTCTAGTATCTGAAAGTCTCCAATTATCTTGCAAAGCTCTATTTCCCCATATTTTGACAAATTCGTTCTTTCCATAAGCTACCGTCGTAGGATTATAGAAATAAAAGCTTCCTTTATTGTTTTTTGCATTTGGATTGGCTCTAGAACTAATACCTTTACTTGAAGGATTTTTATTAGATACGATGCCAGCGGATTGTTGTTCCGCTTTTTCATCCTTCAACTTTTTTGCTTCTTCTTTGGCTTTAATAGCCTCAATATACTTGGTGAAAACATCAAGTCTTTCTGTATCAGATAAACTCACTAAGTTTAATATGCTATCATTTGACTGTGCAATGGTTTCGTAATAAATAACATCATCGAGATTATCTCTCTTTCTTTTTATTATACGATACGGCTTAGAATTAAGTGTGAGGTTTGTCATTGTGCTGTCATAATAAGCACCAGCCGTTCTATAGTTAGCGTCATCAAAACTCATATTTCCCAATATTGTATAGTTATACGCTTTGAGTTGTTTATCTGGACTATTCGTTCTAAGAGATTTATTATAATAGTTTTCAGCTATGGTATCTGACTCATTTGTGCGATGGAATTCTGCAATTTGATAATAAATTTTATCTAAAAATGGACGATTCTCTCTGTTTTCCTCTAAATCTGTTAAGTACTCTAAAAACTCCAATTTATTTCCGTTTTCAAAATCGAAATTATTAGCCTTTGCTAAATGAGCATTAATATAATAGGCTCTTGGAACCTTTCTGTGCAAATCTATAACCTTGTCAAATGCTATATTGGCACTGTCTTTATCACCAAATTCATTATAGAGTTGACCTCTAATATAATTATAACGCGCTATTTCATTATTCTTTTTAGTTGTGCTTGCAGCAATCTCTAACTGTGTAAGTGCGCTATCCTTTGCTTTAATATTTATATAAGCCTGAGCAAGCATTGACGTAGCATCTGCCAGATCTTGATCTTCCAATTCTTCTTGATCTAAAAGACGCTTTAAATTTTTAATAGCTAATTCATTATTCTCTAGTCTTATATTGGCCTTTTCTCTCCAAACTTTAGCTGTATTAATTTTATCACTTGCAGGATACTTATAGAGAATATAGTTAAATGCTTCAAGCGCAGGAATAAAGCGTTGATCAAAATATCTAGCTTTTCCCAAAAGCAAATACGCTTCATCAATTTGAGGATTATGCTCTTTCCCTTGAATATTCATTCCGTGTTTTTGAACGGCCTTAATAGCCTTTTCCTCCGCACGTTCAAAATCTTGATTTTCAGATTGTCCTGGCAATAAAACGTCATCCTTTATTTCCATGCGTTCAACCTGAAGTAAATCCCAGTAATTATCTGTAAAAGCGTTGTCAACAGTTGCTCTACCTTGTTCTAAAGCTATTTCTCCATTATAGAGAATGTTGTACTTCGTTCCTAATGCATGAAAATTTCGATTAATAAATGTATCTTTTTTACGTGAACAGCTGGTTATAAAAAGTGCTCCGCAAAATAAAAGAATTAGGATTCTAAAAGAGGTCTTCAACGTTGGTTGTATTTGGTTCATAGTATAACTAAAAACTACAGCATATATTATACAGTGCTGTAAAAATAAGCATCTTTTTGAATTAACGAGAATAAATAAGCGACTTTTAGACGGCCTCAGTACCAGCGAAATGCACTTCAAGTTCTTTTAACGTAGCTGTACTGGTAGCTAGGTCTTTAACTACCTCGCCTTTTTCAAGTACTACAATGCGTTCACAAACATCAGTAACATGCGACAAATCGTGACTTGAAATAAGTACCGTAACCCCATGTTTTTCGGCCAAATCTTTGATGATTTGTTTTAAGCGAATTTGAGTAGTGGGATCTAGATTTGCAAAGGGTTCATCGAGAATAATCACTTCTGGATTTCCAATAAGAGCGGCAACTATTCCTGCTTTTTTCTGATTACCTTTACTCAGATCTCTAAGGTATTTTTTCTTTCCTAATATTTCATCATGAAAGAAATCTTCAAATTGTGCTACTAGAGCATCAACATCAGATTTGCTTTGCCCTCGAAGTTCACCAATAAAATAGAAATATTCTTCAGCTGTTAAATATCCAATTAAGAAGCTTTCATCGATAAAAGATGAGGTGAATGGCTTCCAATCTTCGCTTTCATGCACTAAAATATTGTTGTTTTTTATATGGCCTGTTGTGGGTTGAATTAAATCTAATAATAAACTGAAATACGTCGTTTTTCCGGCTCCATTATTACCAACTAGACCAAAACTTTGGCCTTTTGGAATATCTAAATGCTCAATATTTAATACGATATCGTCATTATATTTTTTTGAAAGATTTGATGTAATTATCATGGTTGATTTGTATTAAAATTGAATTATTTTTTCTCTGCAAAAGCAGCTATTGTTTTATATTTTCCTTTTTGATAAATGTGCTCTATTTTATTTAGGAAAAAGTTTTTAAATACAATTCCTAAAGCTCCAGATAATGCCAATGCAATAAGACCTGCATTAAAGCTAATAAATTGGTAAGGGATAAAAAATATTATTATTGGTAAAACCATTTTGGGTAATGCAATAAGTAATTGAGTAGGATTAAACCCATTCGTATTGCTAAAGGCTTTTGCTTTTGAATTTAGTTCTATTGGCACTCTATTTAAGGCACCTCCAAATAAGGTGATAAATGTATTCAGTCCAATATTAAACATTGCTCCAGCGGCTATTATTAGATAAATATCCCATCCAAAGTAGATGTATGGCGTGCTTAGAATAAATGCAATTATGACCGCAAACACCATTAAATACCATTTTGATTCTAAATACTGACGGTAAGGTATGTTTTGACTCATTAACATTTTGTAATATTCACTATCCCATGAGGGCACGAGCTGTCCAAAACTCAATAAAAATCCACCAGTAATAAATATAGCAGCAAAGGCTAAAAGATAAGGCATTCTTTCTATATACATACTTTGAGTAAAAAAGAACAATCCATAAAACAAGAAAAAGAATGACATCATTACCACCTGTTTTGGTCTCGCATTACGTGTAATCATTTTTATATCATTTTTCAAGAAAGGAGCAACACTTCCAAAGCGATCCATCCAAGATAAATCAGTAGCACGCGCCTCTTTTATTTTTTTAGAAATTGTACCATCTAAGTAAAACCCTTTTCTGATAAAATCAAAATTGACTTTATATAATCCTATCATTAGTAACAAAGGAATAAGTGCCAAATAAGGTTGATTGTATAACCCATTAAATAGTATTCCAAACGGTTCAGTAACATCAAAAATGTTAAAATATCTCAATGCAACAATTACTGTCACTACAGATGCAATGCCATAAAATACGGTATTACTTTTATTGATTAAAAAATTTAGAAAGTTTATGGACATGTTAATGCACATGATAGCGAAAAACCACAAAATGACATTAATTGCAGGGTATCCTTGAAATAATAATACAATGGTAAAAGGAAGGAGCAAAAAAAGTGAAATAAAATTAAAAAACGAAAGGATTGTTTTTCCTAATAAATAGTGAATAATAGAATTTCGTTTTATAGGGATTATCATCAATGGTTTGATATTCATTACAGGAAGTTGCTGCATAAAATACCGAATCATTAGCTCAAATAGTATCCAATAGATTAAATAATTGTTTACCATGACTATAGGGTCAATATCCGGAAATATTTTTTTAAGACCAAAAAACATAACGCCTCCAATAAAAATTGCTATACCTCCAAAGTATAAAACTGCCAGAAAAAGTAAAATTTTAATAGCGAGTCCTTTTTGAAAATAAGAGGCTCTAGTAAACTGTTTCCATTCTAAGCTTAAAAAACGTCTAATCATAATTTTTGGTTGTGTTACAAAGGTTAGTAATATTAATACACTTTTTGTTACAAACAAAACCTAAATCCTATCTATGTTTCTTATTTTTGTTAAAAATTATTTAGATGTCACAATTTCACAAACTCGCAATAAAAGATATTCATAGAGAAACGGAGAAAGCAGTAACCGTTAGTTTTGAAGTTCCACAAGATTTAAAAGATGCTTTTAAATTTATGGCTGGACAATATATCACCTTAAGAACTCATATTGATGGACATGAAATAAGACGGGATTATTCGTTATGTGCATCCCCAAAAAGTGGAGATCTTAAAATTGCAATTAAGGAAGTAAAGGATGGCACATTTTCATCTTACGCAAATAATAGTTTACAAGTTGGTGATGGTTTGGAAGTTGCGCCTCCAAAAGGACGTTTTATTTTTGAACCCAATGATTCTAAAACTAAAAACATCGCAGTTTTTGCCGCTGGTAGTGGTATTACTCCTGTTTTAAGTATTGTAAAATGTGCTTTAGAAGAAGAAATATATAGTAAAGTTATCTTGGTGTATGGCAATAAGTCTACCAAAGACACGATGTTCTTAAATGAACTATTAGAACTTCAACACCAGTACAGCGAGCGTTTATCGATAAAATTTGTGTTTAGTCAAGCTCAAGAAAATGATGCTGTTTTTGGACGTATTGAAAAAAGCACGGTCAATTTAGTTGTAAAAAATGAACACAAACATATTACCATTGATGCGTTTTTTCTATGCGGACCGGAAGGCATGATACATACCGTGAAAAATGTGTTAGCTGAACATAATGTAGACGAAAGCTCAATTCACTTCGAATTGTTTAAAGCCGCGAAACCTGCTGAGATAAATGAGGAGTCTACTGCAAGTGGAAATACAAAGATTACTGTGATTGTAGATGAGGAAGAAACCGAATTTGAAATGTCTCAAAAACAATCAATTCTTGAAGCCGCTTTAGATGAAGACGTTGATGCACCTTATTCTTGTCAAGGAGGAATATGCAGTAGTTGTATTGCGCGTTTGAAAGAAGGTGAAGCTACGATGCGACAAAATAATATCTTAACAGATAATGAGCTTGCCGAAGGTTTAATTTTAACTTGCCAAGCACATCCAACAACGCCTACGATTGTAGTTGATTACGATGATGTCTAAATTACTTTTTATCTGGTTTTACCACATGTAATCATATAAACGTTTAATGCTCATTCTTGTTGAATTTACATGAGAGCAAAACTAAGATATTATTCATTGAGAGTATCTAAAAACACTTAATCAGGTCTTACTCTTAGGGGTAAGTCTTTTTTATTAAAGTAGTTTATTTACTTTATTAATTATCTGCTCCGGAGTTATCGTTTTGATAGCATTTTGATAGCCTTCAGGATAGGTCTTCCCATAAACAGAAGTTGGAATCTTTTGGTATAAATCTCTATTGGCTAATAAGCCATTTGTGACATCTTGATTAAACGGATAAAATCCCGCAAATGGATGTGTAACTCCCCAAATCGTTAGTGTGTTTACACCATGCATTGCCGCTAAATGTGCATTTCCAGAATCCATCGATATCATAAGGCTTAAATTGCCTATGACATCTAGTTCTTCCTCAAAAGACAATTTTCCAGTAACATTCGTGACATTCTCGAATTTTTCTTCAAACACATCTAATGCAAGTTGTTCCGTTTTACCTCCTCCAAATAATATCACATGATGGGATGTTGAAAGCGTTTCAATTACTTGTTCCATTAAAACTAACGGATACATTTTACCTTCATGGGCAGCAAAAGGAGCAATACCAATTCGCTTTTCTTCAGAATTTCCAATTAATGATTCAATGCTTTCATTAAATGAATGCGGGCTCGGAAAAGAAGGGTTACTTAAATTTATTTTAAACCCAAGCGCTTCGAATACATCAGCATATCGTTGATGTGTCGACTTTAATTGTGAAAATGTCTTTCCGCTAATTAGTGCTTTTTTCTCAATTCTACCTTTATTTATTTGGGCCCATTTTGACCCTTTTAAAAAACGCTTTAAGATTTGACTTCGTAAAACATTATGCAAATCAGCTACCGCATCTATATTAAGCTTTTTTATTGCTTTTGATAATTTATAAAGTCCGAGTATTCCTTTATGTGTATTTTTAAGGTCTGCAGTAAAAACAGAAACTCCTGCGAGGTCTCTGAATATTGGAATGAAAAATTCTCGGGTGAGAACAGTAATTTTTATATCAGGATTTTGTTCTATAAATGCCCTTAACACAGGAACCGTCATTGCTACGTCTCCCATTGCTGATAAGCGAATAACAAGAATATGTTTTATGGTTTTTGGCATCTCGATTAGTCTCGAGTAAAATTATTTTTGGGAACGTAGAACTGGATTTAACTCATCATCATTGTACATCTTCATTTGCTTATACACTTTCATATATTTATCACCACTTTTAATATCCTCAAGAAGTGTATCAATTGCCGTTGATAAATCTGAACGTTGATCCAACAAAACATTGAGTTTAGATTGACAGGCTGATCTATGATTTTCCGAAGCATCAGTTCTAGTTGCTTCTTCATTCATATGGTAAACTTTCAATGCTAAAATAGAAAGCCTATCGATTCCCCAAGCTGGACTTTCGGTATTAATTGTAGCATTAGATTTAGAAGAAATATCCTTGTATTCATCTAGAAAATAACTATCAATGTACTCAACCATATCAGTTCTATCTTGATTAGAAGCATCTATTTGACGTTTCAATTTTAAAGCTGCAATAGGATCTATTTGAGGATCGCGGATTATATCTTCATAATGCCATTGAACCGTATCAATCCAACATTTACGATATAATAAATGGGCTAATAAGTTGGCCTCTTTATCATAAGCATTGCTGAAATCTTGGTCCACAGTATTTATAACGTGGTATTTCTCAATTACGTCTTGAAATATTTTATTAGCTTTTTCTGAAAACATGATCAATAAATTTATTCAACAAATATAGCTCTATTTAATTAACTTTACCATTCAAAACAAATAGCTTTATCCATATGAAGGTTCATAATTTATCTCTGCAAAATTCTATATTAAATACCTTTATTTCGGAAATAAGAAATGTGTCTATTCAAAAAGACAGCATGCGTTTTAGACGTAATATTGAAAGAATTGGTGAGATATTAGGTTACGAGATGAGCAAGGTTCTACACTATAATTCTACGAATATTGAAACCCCTTTAGGCCTTTGCAACATTAACATGTTAAATAACGATATTGTTTTATGTTCTATTTTGAGGGCTGGAGTTCCATTACATAATGGGCTATTGAATTATTTCGACAATGCCGAAAATGCTTTTATTTCAGCTTATAGGCAGCATAAAGAAAACCCTGATAGTTTTGACATTGTTGTAGAATACTTGGCTTGCCCAAGTTTGGAAAATAAGACATTAATTTTGGCAGATCCAATGCTAGCTACTGGTCAATCTATGGTGGCAACTTTTGAAGCATTGAAACCTTTTGGAACTCCAAAAGAAGTTCATCTAGTTAGTGTTATTGGCGCTCAAAAAGGTGTTGATTATATCAATACGCATTTTTCAATTGATTCACATTTATGGATTGCTGCAATTGATAAAGACCTAAGTAGCAATGGTTATATTATTCCTGGTTTGGGTGATGCTGGAGATTTGGCTTTCGGTCAAAAACTACAACAATAGTGTCATTATAGGAGTTACAATTAGCACAATAATTAATGCTTCTCTAAACCATTTTTCAGATATTATTTCTAAATAGTTAGTCATTATTATTGCTAAAGGTGCAAATAGAAAAACAAACTCACTTCCATTTTTTAATGGTGAAACTACAATAATTACTAGTGCAATCAATGCTGTTAAAATAACCAAGACAAATGAAGATCGATAGCTCTTAGATTTAGATTTAATATGTCTAATAAAATAAAGCAATGCCCAAAGACCGTATGAAAGTAAAAGCGTGGCGGATACTATAAGATTTTTAGAATTCAATTGCGTAAAATCAAAACTAAAAGAGATGAGTCCCGAAAAATAATTTACGACATCTATATCCATCATAATCATATAGCTTGCACTTATTATTGCGACAGTAATAATTGCGACAATTGGAATTATCCAATTTTTTATATCAGTGACAGAATACAGAAAAAGGGCAGCGAATATCAAGATATAAAATAATGATGCCCAAAAATAAAACAAGGTTGCTATACCTATCCAAAATGCCGCATCAAACAGTTTCTTTTTTAGTTCCTTATTTGATCTTAAACTTATGATTCGTCTTAGGGCTAATAAGACGAATAAATTGGAGACCAATATTTTTGAGTTTAATATAGTTTCTGGGAATAGCGCAAAAAATGATACGAACATTAACAGTTTGTAACTGTTTTTTTTTGTTAAATTATTTCTACTAACTAAAAAATCCAACATAAAAACAGACATCAAGCACACTAGAAATAGCCCTATTTGCTTAAGAATTATCATTAAGTTTAAGGATTCGTTTATTGAATAATATTTAGTACTAACGAAAACCAGTAGTAGCATTATGCTTACAACGACAAAATGAATAGGTTTCGATTTACTAAAAAAACTTGAAATCATTTATATAATGCGTATTTTTCCTTTGATAGTCAACTTAATTACATTTATATAGTCGTAAATTAATCTTCTAAGTTATATTTAATTTAAAATTTAAAATGTAATTTTGCATTGTAAATATATGATTATACTATCTAAGCCCATAATGGGTTTTTAAATTTAATACAATGAAAGACTTTTTTTACGCCATCCAAGATTTATTTGTAGATGTATTATTTATTCCTTACGATGCTTTAAGAGCGTTAGAACTTGAAAATTGGTTTGGAGCTAACATCGTATCATGGCTATTTATTATTATTGGATTTATTGCTTTTGGATACTGGATGAAGCAATTGAGAACTCATGATAAAAACAATGAAGAAGATAAAAGTATTACTTCACATTCTTATTTATAGATCAAACCCAATATCCTTACGATAATACATCTTATCAAAGTGTAGTTTTTCTATATTTTGATAAGATTTTTTTATGGCATCTTGGAAGGTTTCTCCAAATGAAGTCATTGCCATTACTCGTCCTCCCGAAGTTACTATTTTACCATCTCTTAAAGTTGCTCCAGCATGAAAAGGAATTGATTCGGTAACCGTTTTTAATCCAGTGATCTCTTTCCCTTTTTCATAAGCTTCAGGATAGCCGCCAGAAACCATCATTATAGTTGCTGCAGCACGTTCATCTATTTGTATCTCAATTTCATCGAGACGCCGCTCATGGATGGCCTGAAATATTTTTACTAAATCATTTTTTAATCGTGGTAACACCACTTCCGTTTCGGGGTCTCCCATTCTTACATTGTATTCAATAACTTTTGGTTCATCACCAACTTTAATTAACCCTATAAATACAAATCCCTTGTAGGGCAAATTGTCCTTTTGTAAACCAGAAATCGTTGGTTTTACAACTTGATCTTCTACTTTTCGAAAAAATTCTTCAGTTGCAAAAGGAACTGGGGATATCGCGCCCATTCCGCCAGTATTTAATCCTGTATCTCCTTCGCCAATTCGCTTATAGTCTTTTGCGGTTGGAAGTATTTTGTAATGTTTTCCATCAGTCAGCACAAAACAACTCAATTCAATTCCATCTAAAAACTCCTCAATAACAACTTTGGCACTCGCATTACCAAATTTGGCGTCAACTAGCATACTTTTTAATTCCGATTTGGCTTCCTCCAAATCATTTAATATCAAAACCCCTTTACCAGCGGCTAATCCATCAGCTTTTAATACATAAGGCGGATTTAAAGTTTCTAAAAAGGCATACCCCTTTTCAACGTTTGTGGCATCAAAACTTTGGTAAGCTGCTGTTGGAATATTATGTCGATATAAAAATTCTTTAGCGAATTCCTTACTGCCTTCTAAGGCAGCGGCTGCTTTTTGAGGTCCAATTACTGCAACATGTTTTAAGGCGATATCATTCAAAAAGAAATCATGAATTCCTTGAACCAGTGGGTCTTCCGGACCAACAACTACCATATCAATTTGTTTAGAAAGAACAAATGCTTTTATGCCTTGAAAGTCTAAAACATTTAAATTAATATTTTCAGCAATTTCTGCAGTTCCAGAATTACCGGGAGCAACATAAAGTTGTTTACACAAAGGGCTTTGTACAATTTTCCAAGCAAAAGTGTGTTCTCTTCCGCCAGAACCAAGAATTAAAATAGTCATGTAGTTTGTTGTTTGGCGCAAAAATAATTGCTTTTACGCTTAAAATATAATTATTTTACAAAAACATATTATCTAAGTTTTCATTTGAAATTATTTGACCTTTCATTAAAAATTAATGGCTTTCCAATTCGAAAGGCTAAACGTGCCTTAAGAGCTATTCAACAAAAAAATGAAATAGAATTTGAACAGTATGTGAAAACCAAAAAATCAGAGATTGTTTCATATCATTTAAAGCATTCTATTTTTTACAATACATTGGCTAAAAACATAAATCTACTTGATTGGAATACGGTTCCTGTAATGACGAAACGTGATTTACAACAACCTCTAAATGATAGATTAACTGAAGGGTTTACTATTAAAAACGTCTATGTAAATAAGACTTCAGGGTCTTCTGGAGATCCTTTTATTTTTGCTAAAGACAAATATTGTCATGCGTTAACTTGGGCTGTTATTATCGATAGATTCGGATGGTTTGATTTGGATTTCAATAATTCAAAACAAGCTCGATTTTATGGTATTCCTTTAGACAAAATAGGGTATTATAAAGAGCGTTTTAAAGATTTAATGAGTAGCCGTTTTCGGTTTTCGGTTTTTGATTTAAGCGATGAAACTTTTAAAAAAAACCTAAACGTATTCAGAACAACTTCGTTCGATTACATTAATGGATATACCAGTCCTATAGTACAATTTGCGAAGTTTTTAGAACGAGAAAAAGTCAATTTGAAATCTGTTTGCCCAACTTTAAAAGCTTGCATAGTCACCTCTGAAATGCTATTTGAAAACGATAAAGCAGTACTAGAAAATCAGTTTGGGGTTCCTGTTATTAATGAGTATGGTGCTTCTGAGTTAGATTTAATTGCTTTTCAAAATCCAAAAGGTGAATGGCAGCTTAATAGTGAAACGTTGTTTATTGAAATTCTAGATAAAAATAATAACCCTTTGCCCAATGGTGAGGAAGGTCGGGTTGTAATTACCTCATTATTTAATACAGCACATCCATTCATAAGATATGATATTGGTGATGTTGGTGTGCTTTCAAAAAAGAGTACTCTTAAAAAACCTATTTTAGAAAAATTAATAGGAAGAACTAACGATATAGCTATTTTGCCAAGTGGTAAAACGGCTGCAGGATTAACTTTTTACTATATTACCAAAAGTATCATAGAAGATGATGGCAACGTTAAAGAATTTGTGGTAGAGCAACTAAAAAAGGATACTTTTAAAATTAAATATGTAAGTGCCGTGGCGTTATCATCAAAAAAAATGAATGCGATATCAATTGAAATGGAGCGCTATTTAGAAAACGGTCTACAAATTATATTTGAACGTCAAAATAAATTACTACGATCAAAAAGTGGTAAATTGAAACAGTTTTCATCATTAATAAAACAAGACGAATGATCATCACTATAATAGCTGGAGCTCGACCTAATTTCATGAAGATTTCTCCTATAATAGACGCTATTCAAAACAAACAAAATCAAGGTCATGACATCCATTTTAGGCTTGTACATACAGGTCAGCATTACGACAAGAATTTAAGCGATACTTTTTTTGAAGAATTAAACATTCCGTTTCCTGATAATAATCTTAATGTGAAAAGCGGCACTCAGTCTGAACAAACTGCGGCAATTATGATTGGTTTTGAGAAGGAACTCGAACAGTTTCCTTGTGATTTAGTAATGGTAGTTGGAGATGTAACCTCAACAATGGCTTGTACGATAGTCGCCAAAAAAGCTGGAATAAAAGTAACTCACGTTGAGGCCGGTATTCGTTCTGGCGACATGCGGATGCCCGAGGAGATCAACAGAATCGTTACCGATAGTTTAACAGATTACTATTTCACTACTACAAGGTTTGCGAATGAAAACCTAATTAATCTAGGGGTTTCAAAAGCCCAAATCTTTTTTGTTGGGAATGTAATGATTGATACCCTTAGAAAGCATGAGTATCGATTGAATCCTCCAGCGTTTTGGGCCGATTTAAAATTACAAAAGCAACAGTATCTGGTTATGACATTGCATCGTCCAAGTAATGTTGATGAAGAACAGCAGCTTAAAGCACTAATCAAACAAATTGTTACGCTAGGAAAAGCGTATCCAATTATTTTTCCAGTTCACCCAAGAACTCAAAAGATTCTTGAAGGCCTGAATTTAAGATTTGATAACTTACACTACGTCGATCCTCTTAGCTACTTAGAATTTAATTTTTTAGTGAAGCATGCCTTCGCTGTTTTAACGGATTCTGGAGGTATAACTGAAGAAACTACTGTTATGAATGTCCCTTGTATAACATTACGAGAAAATACGGAACGCCCAGAGACTTGCGAAATTGGAACTAACGTTTTAGTAGGAAGTGATTCGGATAAAATAGCTGTCGCATTTAAGTCTTTAATGTCTGGATCATGGAAAAATGGAGAAATTCCAGAGCTTTGGGACGGAAAAGCAGCTGAGCGTATTGTAAATCATTTGGTTGAAATTTATCAATTATAGTGAAAGAACTCCTTATCATAACAAGTTATTTTCCGCCAGAATCTGGAGCAGCATCCAATAGGATATTTCATATGTCCGAAGGATTTCAAAAAAGAAATTATCATGTTTCAGTTCTAACCGCATTACCCAATTATCCCGCCGGTAAAATTTTTAAAGCGTATAGAGGAAAATTCAAAATAACCTCGAATGAAAACAACGTTACTATTCATCGGTTATGGATATATGCGAGTAATTCAAAAAATAAGCTACTCCGTTTATTAGCGATGTTATCTTACAGTTTTAGCTTAGTATGGTTTTTTATTTGGAACAAAATTCCAAAGACTGTGATTGTACAATCTCCTCCACTTTTAGTGGCTTTTACATGCATGTTGTTTTTAAAGTCCAAACATAGAAAACTCATTCTAAATGTAAGTGATTTATGGCCAATTGCTGGTTTAGAGTTAGGCGCACTTAAAAAGAATTTTAGTTATAAAATGTTAGAACGTATTGAACATTTTAATTATAAAAAAGCCAGTTTAATATTGGGACAAAGTGAAGAAATTCTAACACATATTAAATCAATATACCCAAATAAGGCAACGTTTCTGTATCGTAATTATCCTGATTTTAAAATAAATTTTAAGCCTCCTTCTACGCGTGTGACCAAGCCATTAAAAATTGTGTATGCTGGTTTGTTAGGTATTGCGCAAGGTGTTTTCAAATTATGCCAAGAACTCGATTACAAATCAATTGAACTACATATATATGGTCGAGGCGCCGAACAAGAACTTGTGGAAGCCTTTATTTCTGATCACCCGGAGTTACCTATAACATATTTCGGTGAGGTTTCTAGACAAGAGCTTCACGATACACTTTTAAATTATAATATAGCTATTATACCGCTGCTCAACAGAATTTATGGATCTGTACCATCTAAAATATTTGAATACGCTAAGTTAGGATTGCCTATTCTCTATTTTGGTGGTGGTGAAGGTGATTCTATAGTTAACGAAAATGGATTGGGTTGGGTGGCCAAAGCTGGAGACTATAGCGATTTGAACATGGTGATTTCAAAAATAAATTCAAATGAAATTACTGAGGTTTTCAAAGAAAGAATAAAAACTGTTGCTGAAAGTAAGTTTGATTTTAAACGGCAATTTGATGCGCTTCAACAACATCTTTAATAGGCTTTTTCTTCTCCTCTAATGGCGTTAATAAAAGTTTTCGTGATGATTTTTAAATCTAAAAGAAGTGACCAGTTTTCAATATAGAAGATATCATATTTTACACGCCCTATAATATCTTTATCAGATTCTACCTCTCCTCTAAATCCACTTATTTGGGCAAGTCCTGTAATACCTGGTTTTACAAAATGCCTTACCATAAACTTGTCAATTTTCTTGGCATACATATTAGTGTGGCTAACCATATGTGGTCTTGGACCAACCACAGACATATCTCCGAATAACACATTGAAAAATTGAGGAAGTTCGTCTAAACTTGTCTTTCGAATAAACTTTCCAATTTTCGTAATTCTTAAATCCCCTCGAGTTGCTTGGTACAAATTTGCATCCTTGTTTGGTGTCATTGATCTAAATTTATAGCAGTCAAACTCTTTATAGTTAAATCCATTCCTTGATTGCTTAAAAAACACTGGCCCTTTAGATTCTAATTTTATCAACAACGCAATTATTGGTGTTAACCATGACAATATAAAAATGATAACCAAGCTAGAAAACACAATATCAAATGTACGTTTAATGACCATATTAATGGAGTCCTCAAGCGGAATATTTCTTAATGATAGAATCGGAATGTAATCGTAATATTCGTACTTCAGTTTCTTAGAATATATTTCCTTATTATCTGGTAAAAACTTAAGAATTTTTAGGTTGTTGTCTGCAAAATCAACAATGTCATTAATTTGTTTGTTTGTTAATTCTGAGATCGAACAGTAGATTTCGTCTATTTCTTCATTTTTAATGTAATTAAAAGACGCGTCTAAATTTGTGTCTTTTCTATCTTCAAAACTGAACGTTTTTGAGTGCATGTACCCATACTCAGGGTTCTTATTAAAAAAGTTTTCAAGAGCAAGTGTCTTTTTATTTGCACCATAAATTACTGTCTTTCTAAAGTTACCTCCAAATGAAGCTCGATAATTTTGAAGTAAATAAAATAGCGCAAACTTAAAAATCGCGATCAGCAAAAATGAAACTGCTGTGTATTTAATAATAATTAAAGGGTAAATATTAAGATCATGGAAAAATCCGGCAAAAGCAAGCATTAATAATGCGAACAAGATCATCTGTCTTAGAATTATTGCTAATATGTTAACTTCACGAGTGTACCTATAAACATTATAGAATTTATTTGTTATGGATAATATGAGCCACGATATAGATATTACGAAAATATATACAAATGGGTCTATATTTTGAAAAAAATACAGAATGGCAAGACTATTAATTATACTTAAATCGATTAAGTATGATAATGGTCTTAAGTATCCTGAATATCTACCTTGTTTAAATAAACTCAATCTATTTTTTTATATAGTTAGTGAAATCTTTGTGTTCACTTTTATACAATTCTTCATCAGATAATTCTTGAAAATAATTGAATGTAATTTTCATTCCTAATTCTCGAGATGTTTTGGGTTCCCAGTTTAATAATTTTTTAGCTAAAGTTATATCTGGTTGACGTTGTAATGGATCGTCTATAGGTAACTCTCTATATATAACCTTTTGATTCGTTTTGGTTAATTTTATTATCTCCTCAGCAAAATCTTTAATTGTAATTTCATTTGGATTTCCAATGTTCACTGGACTAGAATAATCACTAAACAACAATTTAAAAATACCTTCAACTTGATCATCAACATAACAAAAGGATCGTGTTTGCATACCATCGCCAAAAATAGTTAAATCTTCTCCTCTTAAAGCTTGTCCCATAAATGCAGGTATTACACGTCCATCATTAAGTCGCATTCTTGGCCCATAGGTGTTAAAAATACGTACGATGCGTGTTTCTACACCATGAAATCTATGATAGGCCATTGTTATGGATTCTTGAAATCGTTTTGCTTCATCATAAACTCCACGCGGTCCAATGGTATTGACATTCCCATAATACCCTTCTGTTTGAGGATGTACCAATGGGTCGCCATATACTTCAGATGTAGACGCTATTAATAGCCTTGCCTTTTTTGCTCTAGCTAAACCCAATAAATTGTGTGTTCCTAAAGAGCCTACTTTTAAAGTTTGGATTGGAATTTTTAAATAATCTATTGGACTTGCTGGCGAAGCAAAATGTAGAATGTAATCTAATTCTCCGTCAAAATTGATAAACTCTGTTATATCGTGTTCAATAAATTGGAAATTAGGATGATCTTTTAAATGGTTTATATTTTTTCTATCTCCAGTTATAAAATTATCCATTCCTATTACAAAAAAACCTTCTTTTATAAAGCGATCACATAAATGTGAACCTAAAAACCCTGCGGCTCCTGTTATCAGTACCTTTTTCATTTAACTAACTCGATTTCTTCCGATTGAACTATAATAAAATCCTTCTTTTTCTAAATCACTATTCTCATAAAGATTTCGACCATCAAAAATAACAGGTTTGTTCATATTCGTTTTTAATATATTAAAATTTGGTGTTCTAAATATGCTCCACTCAGTACTTATAATAAGAGCATCAGTCAATTTTGTCACCTCATACATATTGGGAGCAAACACAATTTTATCACCATACTTTTTTCGAACATTATCCATCGCTTCAGGGTCAAAAACCTTTATTTTAGCGCCTTTCTTTAAAAGCTCATCAATCATATATAACGCTGGAGCTTCCCTAATATCATCAGTTTGTGGTTTAAATGAAAGACCCCAAATTGCAATTGTTTTCCCATTTAAATTATTATCAAAATAAGCTTCAACTCTAGGAATTAATATCTTTCTTTGGGCAGTATTAACACCAATTACGGCATCTAATATTTCAAAATTATAATCAACTTCTTTTCCTGATTTATATAGTGCTTTCACATCTTTAGGAAAACAAGACCCTCCATAACCAATACCTGGAAAGAGAAAGCGTTTTCCAATTCTTGAATCAGTACCCATACCCACACGAACTTTATCCACATCAGCACCAACCTTTTCACAGAAGTTAGCGATTTCATTCATGAATGTAATTTTTGTTGCCAAAAAAGAATTAGAAGCGTATTTTGTGAGTTCCGCCGATTTTTCATCCATAATAATTATCGGGTTCCCTGATCGCACAAATGGTTTATATAATTTTTGCATCAACTGTGTAGCACGATTAGAACTAGATCCAATTACAATACGTTCTGGTTTTAAAAAATCATCAACTGCAAGTCCTTCTCTAAGAAATTCAGGGTTTGAAACTACGTCAAATTCAACACTTGTTTCCATAGCAATTGTATCCCTAACTTTATCAGCGGTTCCAACAGGCACAGTACTTTTATCAACAATAACTTTATATTCCGTCAATAATTTCCCAATTTCTTTAGCCGCTCCTAAAATATAAGATAAATCAGCGGATCCATCTTCATCTTCTGGAGTAGGTAGTGCTAAAAATATGATGCTCCCGTGATCCAAACCCTCTTTTAGAGAAGTAGAAAAACGCAAACGATTGGCCTCTATATTTTTTTTGAAAAGTGTGTCTAAATGAGGTTCATAAATAGGGACTTTCCCCTGCAACATATGTTGCACTTTAGCTACATCAATATCAATACAAAGCACATCATTTCCTGTTTCAGCCAAGCAAGTTCCTGTTACCAGCCCAACATAACCTGTTCCAATCACGGATATTTTCATATATTATTTTAATTTGAAAACAAAAATAAGAAATAAATAGGGTTTGATAATTAAAATGAACCTTTATTCTCTGAGGATTATAAATCACTAAAAACCGTCCTATTAAAAAGACAATATAGCAAAATAAAAAAAATGACTCCCCTATGTACCCATAGAAAAGATTCTGTTAAAAAAAGTAAGGGTATTGTTATTGCAAAAGCAATAACAACTAACCATTTTGATTTTAAAGCTTTTAAAAAATTCGCACATAATAAAAGAAGTATTCCCATCAATCCGAAAACCCCTAATTCTGACAAAACTTGAGCATACTGATTGTGATAGTTGTAGGAATGATACCCATAATAGGTGTTAAATTCAAGGTGTCTTTTTTTTAAATTCTCTCTAGATGCAAATAATCCAAACCCTTTCCATAAAATTGATTCTTGTTCTATCTGCTCACATAATATTCTTGCTTGTAATAGCCGTATCGAAGTTCCTGTCCATGGATAAATTCTATTAAACTTTTCACTATACAGTACTTCATCAATATTTGTTGTTTTTTCTTCTAAAAACCGATTTATAACTTGGGTAGATGTTAATCCCACTATCAATATTCCAAAAAAAAGGATTAAAATCGTTTTAAAATTATTGAAAAAGGAAAAATTATTGAAATAAACCATGTGTATTACTAATATCAATATCAATATCAGCAAAATCATTTTTGAAGACAACAATAATATTAAGCTTATTAAGAGTAATATTCCAATTTTATCCAGCTTACTTTTTTCTTTTTTAGACAGAAGATAAGATAAGGAAATTAAAAAGTAAGTGGAAACATAAATAGCATTTAGGTCTAACACACTAACAAGTTCATGGTATGTGAAAACTGAAAACGAGCTTGTTTTAAAATAATTAATTATAGCTGCTGAAAGAAAAAGAATTCCATATAAAAAATTCGCCCTTGTAAAATATTCTAAAACTAATTTTGTTTGAAAAAATGTAAATTTTGGGAGGAGTAAGAAACATATTGGGATTAAACATAAGGGTATTGTTCTTTCTAGTCCTTTTATAGTTAAATCTATATTTACAGTCCAAAGTGAACTCAATATAAAGAAAACATAAATTAGAATAGGAATTAATAATACAAATTGGACGTTAATTTTTCTTCCACTGGTTATCGCGTCTAATAAAGAAAAAAAAACTAAAACCCCTAATGCAATACTACTAGGTGCATAACCAATAAATAAAGTGGAAAGAACTAAAGCAATAAGACTTGGAAAAAAATAAGGCTTATGAAGTACTTTGTTTACTTTTAAAATTGCAGTCATTTAAAAATTCGAAATATTGATTATTTATACCGTTCCAATTATATTTTTTGCGTATATCCTCATAACAAGTTTCTATTTTATGCTGATGATTACTTTTTTTAATAGTCTCAATATAATGCTTTACTTCTAAATCTGTCTTAAAAAATAATGCATTGTCTTTTAAAATAGACTTATTAAACTGATTGTTATGAGCAATAATTAATGCTTTGGAGGACATTGCTTCTAACAGCGAAGGGTTAGTTCCCCCAACCGAATGTCCATGAAAATATAAATTAGAATAGTACCTTAGGTTATTTAGGTGCTCCATGTTATAAACCCCACCAATGAATCTAACATTATTTACATCTTTAAATTTGTCTTTTAAATAAGCACCAAATTTATTAACATCATGCTTTCCAACCACCAAAAAAACAGTTTTATTATGGGACTTAGCAACACCATCTAAAATTGTTTCTATATTGTTTTCAGGCTCTAGTCTTGCAATTAGCATATTATATTTATATGCTTCCACATCATATTCCATTAAGAAGTCTTGATTTGGGTCATTGAACATCTCTGCTCCATAAGCAATATATTCAGAAGTTACATGGTATGTTTCTTGTATATAATTTTGAATACCTATAGAGTCCGAAATTAAATAATCGCTTGAATTTACTGCTAGTTTCTCAGCAAATTTTAAAAATTTTTGGATAGGTTTAGAATATTTTGAACGTTTCCATTCTAAACCATCCATATTAGTTATAACTACAGCTTTTTTAGGTAATAATTTATACCAAATGGAACTGCTTGTATATCCCAGTTGAAGCAACACATCAAAATTCCTCTTTCTTGAATCTAGTATACAATTCAAATCATATATAAATTGACCAGATGCGCCAATTTTATCTTCAGGATCATAACAATGTATAATATTTACTCCATTAAATAAAACTTCTTGATAAGGATGACTACTTGAATTATAGACATATACATCATGATTATTTTGTGCAAGATAAACTGAAAAGAATTCTGCAAATTGTTCAAATCCTCCATGATAGTTCGGTACTCCTCTCGTTCCTATTATACCTATCTTCAATTTTTTTTCAATCATTCAATATCAAATTTTTTAATATTTTTGCTGTTTCAGTCCAACTATATTTTTTTTTAATCATTTCAGAAATATTTTGTAATCTTACGATTTCATGATTATCTTCTTGAATATTCAAAACTTCTAAAATTTTTAATTTAATGACATCCTTAGAAGATGCATCAAACAAACAGCTCTCAAAAAAAGTAAAATCTTTCATTGCTGTAGAATTAGAGCATAGTGTTGGCGTTTTTAAAACGGCACTTTCTATAGGCGGAATACCAAAACCTTCACATAGCGATGGAAAAACAGCTAATTGAGCTGCATTATAAAACTTGATTAATTCTTCATTTGCTACATCTTCAAGTCTGACTAACTTTCCGCCTGATTCTATATCTACTCTTTTAATTGCTTTTTCCAATTCTTTGTCTTCAAAACTTTCTTTGCCAATAAGAACTAAAGAAATACCACGATTCCATAATTGTAATTCTTGATAAGCTCGTACTAGTTTTAAATGATTTTTTCTTGGTTCTATTCTACTTACATACAACAAGAAATTATCAATATTATATACCTGTTTAATTTCTTCTCTATCCTTGTTTTTATTGTATTCTAATTTATACTTTTCGTTAATCGCATTAGGTAATACAAAAAGTGGTTTCTTTTTAATATTAAAATTTCTTTTTATGCGTTCTGCGGAATACTCCGAAACGGTTGTTAATATATTAGCTTTTAAAGCAGATCTTTTAAACAAATAAGTATTCTTAATTCGGTATTTTAGAGAAAAATATTGTGGAAAATCAATAAAAAGAACATCATGAATGGTCACAATATACTTACAGTCCTTATTTAAAAAAAGAGGTAAATAATAATTAAAATGAGCGAAATCAAATCGGTGTTTTTTAATAAGTTTTGGTAATTCGTAGGCCAGCCTAATATATCTATTTCGTGATTCTAACTTGATATAGTTAAAATTGTTTTGGTTTTTAAATTCTTCTTTTAAGTTATCAATATCGTTCGCAACCAAATAAACTTTCAATTCCGAAGGTGACACATCTAACGCACTATAAATCCCTTTAATAAAAGTTCGTATTCCTTGATGATTTTCATCAAAAGTATGTGCATCAACTAATAATTTTTTAGTGCTCAAAATGTTATCTATAAATTTTCATCTTCCACAATAGTCTCTTTAACTAATACATTGTTTTCTTTTAATTTAGAGGCAATCAAAATTCCATAAAGAAATATAGAAAATTCACCAGACCGGAAAAAACCCGTAATTACAAAACTATTGAAAAACATATATAAACTAGTTGCCACTAATAGTTTATTAAACAAAATATTGCTGTTAGAATATCTAAATTTTTGATGGTTAATAAATATGAATATAATAAAGGATATGTAAAAGATAAAACCAATAATTCCAGTCTTAAATAATACATTAACAAATCCGTTATGAATTGATGGTACTTCTGTGAATCTTTTGCCTTCTAATAAAACATAGGTGTCTAATTCTATTTGTGAACCAAAACCAAGTCCTATTAGCCAAGCCTTTAATCCATTTTCGCCAATTTGCTCTATAGCCTTTTGCGCTTCATATGCCCTCCAGTGCTCCCATAATAAGCGTCTGTCATTTACAATTTCGCTAGTGTCCATACTATTGAATAACTCTCCGTAGCTGTTTTGAACTTTATACATAAATGCTTTAAAGCCTTTTGAGTCTCTATTTGTATCAACATTAGAGATAGAAACTCCTATAATTATTGATAATATTAAAAATAAAAACAGCCCTTTTATCAATCTTCTATTTAAAAACAAATACCCTTTATGTCCTAAGAAGAAAATGAATAAAACTATATACATAGTTCTAGATAAGTAGAGTATAAAAGAAGAAAATATAATTATTGTGGTTAAAGCTGAAAGTAATTTATCATATTTTTTAAATGGAGTTTTAAAGGGTGTAAAAAATATAAAGATTAAAGCAACTATTTCAATATGATTCTGCTTTCCTCCCAAACCTCTTAAGTATACATAGGAATCTATTTGTGGTAGGTGAAATAAAATATTTGCTAAGTGCTTAATCGCAAAAAATAAAGCAATACCAATTACTACATTAAAAACATAAGTTTTTGACTTTATCCTCTTAACAACAAAATAGCTGGCCAACAAAATGGTTATTGGTCTAATAAAATATATTACATCTTTTAAAACATCAAAAGGAGGATATTTTAATCCGTAACTAGATAAAAATCCAATTACTGCTATAATAATTAAAAGTATAACTGTAAAAATAAAATTAAAATTAATTTTACTTGAAAATGATAAAATTAGAACTAAAATGGAAGTGATGAAAGATAACTCAATAGAGTATATCGATAAAAGTAACACTAATAAAATTAAGCCTGTCTTATATACAAATTGAGGCACTCTTTTTCTTTTTAAATTAATATATTTGGCAACGTAAAATTAACTATTAACATTTTAAAATGAGGATTTCTCACAAAAATAAGTTTATATTTTTTAGCAACCCAAAAACAGGTTCCGAAAGTTTACGCGAAATGTTAACGCCATATTCTGAAATTTTAGACCTGCCATTCGCAAGCGTTACAGATGAAAACCCTTTTTATTCTCATATAAGCCCACTTGAAACGAAAACTCTTTTTCATGAAAAAGGGTATAATTATGATGACTACTATAAAATAGTTTGTACAAGAAATCCGTTTAACAGATTAGTTTCTTTATACGAGATGATATACAGACGATGGCCCGTAAAACCTCCTTTTGATTTATGGCTTAAATCTACTAAAACTGAAGGAAAAGGTGGTGGCGGAAAAAACCATGACAGATGGAGAATGTATGGTGCTTATTCATTGAAAAATTATATAAGCGACAAGAATGGTGACATAATAGTTAACAAAATAATATGTTTAGAACATTTTGAAAGAGAAATCCCTATACTTTTTAAAGATTTAAATATTGAGTTAGATTCAGGTTTTGAAATTGTCAAAAAAAATGTTAGAAAGCGGAAGAAAAAAGCGAAAGAATATTATTCAGAAAAATCGAAACAATTAGTTTTTGAAAGGTATGCTTGGGAAATCAACAAGTTTAATTACAAATTTCCGGAGTAAATCCCGTTAATTCCATTTCGTTATAAAATCAATTTGTGTTAGGTCGCTAAGCATTTTAATCTCTTTTTTAAATTCCTGACTTAGTTCGTCTCTTGATATCGAATCTAATTTTTCAATTTCTTTATCATCATTAAAAAAAAAGGATTTTAAAGTATCTACACGATCTTGATTTAAAACTTTCTTTATCATACTCTTAATCTTATTTTGTCTTAAAATATTTAAAAGAGCGACCTTTTTTAAAGGTTTTATCTTATTACTATTAACTTGATTGATTTCAATTTCATCATTAGTATTAAGATTAAGGAATTTAAATATTTCTATAATCTCATTTTGTATGTTTTTTGTCCAATCTTCATAAACTATTATTTTTATCTGATCTTTTGGAAAAACAGTATAATATTCTTTCACTTGTTCAAAATACCTGCTCATTTCCTTATATTGGTTACAACTTCCCCACATTTCATTTTTTTTTGAATTGAGGGCCTCTATAAATGTCTTACTCTTATCTACGCCAGTATAATAATTCATAATATAATGACTGTAAGCTCTATCTATTGGATGTCTTAAACTAATTATAATTTTGGCTTTAGGGTTGTGATTAAACAGCTTTTTAGCAGTATTTTTATCCCATAAATACGAAGGAGATGTGTCTCCTTTTAACTGATTGTCATTTGCATTTTGATAAAGAGAATCATATATCTCTTTTGAATTTATAATTTTTGAATGATAGGTTTCATCAAGCTTTGGCTGCTCAAAATCTTCAGATTTAGGAGAATCAACTTCAGAAAAATAATTAGGTTCCTTTACTTTAGGCAAAAAAATATCCACACAATTATTGAGGTAATTATAAAGGCTAGTTGTTCCGCATCTAGCGGCACCAACCAAAAAGAAATCTATCTTGTTATTTAATTCCAATGCGTCTAATTGCTTTTAAAAGGATTGTAATATGATGTTATATTTAATTTTTTCTTAAGGTATATAGCACTTGCTAAATTCCAAAAAGCCATACTAACTACTGTAGCAGATGCTGCACCAATTCCTCCATAAATAGGGGTTAGGATAAGTGTTAACACCAGATTAATACCTAGGGCTATCAAAACAAAGTTTTGATGAACTTTTTGTTTGCCAATCATTTGCAAAATAATGCCAACAGATCCCGCAAATGAATTTACAATCTGACCAGCGCATACTACATATAATATTACACTCCCTTTTACAAATTCGTCACCAAATATAGATAGTAAAAATTTATTAAATACTAATATAATAACAATAACGACTGTGCTAACCAAGAAATTCAACTTTGTTGAAAACCGAATCAATTTCTTATACAATTGTGTGTTATTTTCATTAAAACTTTTTGCGATTTTCGGTGCTAAAATTGAGTTTATCGCCAATAATGTAAAACTTGTTAGCGTGGCTATTTTCAAACAAACGTTATACACACCTACATTATGATCTGTTTCATAGATCCCCATTACAAACGTATCCATCCAGCCCAAAAATATTAGAATAGAAGAGGATAGCATCATCGGTAAAGACTCTCTAATGAATTTCCATGAATTGGTTGTCGATTTAACCTTAACTTTTTTAAACCCAATTGATGTATGTATAATGGCTATTATTGCAGTAATCAATATTCCATAAAAATGGGCTTTAGCAGCCGCTATCGGTTCGTTTACAAGACTCAACAAAATAAAAAGCGCTATAAAACTGAATAGAAATCGACTCACTAAACTAATAAATGCGAACCATTTTATGTTTTTTTGTGCTCTTGATACACTTGAACATATTAACGTTACTGACCAAAGAGGAATGCTTAATAAAATCCAATTTAAATAGGGGATTAATTCGGGCTTTGGAACTTTAAACAAATCATTTGTTATATAAAACCTCAAGAGATAAATCCCCACACAAATCAATGACGAAATTAAAAATGATTTTATAAGCGTCCTGTAAAATAAGCCAATATCATCTATATTATCTTCAATAGAAAAGAATTTGACCAAATTGATATCCAATCCTAGTCTACCAATAACACTGACAATCATGAAAATAGAAATCCCAATAGAAAACAGACCAAAAACAGAAGCTCCAAATGTTTTGGTGATGTAAACGGTAAATGCATAGCTTATTAATATTCCAAGACCTCTAATAAGGACGTATGAAAACCCTTTACTAAGAATCTCTTTGAAATCTGAATCCCCAAGAACGCTTTTTAAGCGAGAATTGATGAAGCCTGACTTACTTAAGAGATTGGGTTTCTTTTTCAATTCCATTGTATCTAAATGATATAAAAGCGTTTATTCCTTTTTTAATAAATTTATTAAATTACGCTTAATTCTGAAAGTAGGATTAAGTTTTCCATCCACACGTTTTGTATTCAAAATTTTGCTTGTAGAGTCTCGTTCAATAAATTTATTGAATGCAAAATACTTATTTAAATCTTGAGCTGAATTAATATTGAACCGATTTTTACCATAGGCCACCAAAATACTTTCCACTTCAACTTCTTTTGGTGTTTTATTTCCTAAATGAAAAACAATGTTTTTAGAAAAATTGTCTGCGTCAAATTTGGCAATTATAACGTCTACACTCGTTGAAGGAACAACTTCTTCAAAGATGTGAATGTTTTTTTTCTGTAATTCATCAACTTCAATGTTATTCATCATAATTTTAAAAACATCTGGCTGGCTTGTTTTAAAATTAAAGTTAATAGTCAAGATTATTTGTTCAATGTTTTCTTCTTTTTTTTCTTCTAAAACTATTTTATCTGTTTTTTTTTTACAGCCAATAGTAAGAATTAATAATACGAGACAAATTCCCTTTTTCATTCTTTTCTGTTTTACACGATCATTCCAGCAGCAACCGTTTCGTTAGTGGTATCATCAATTAAAATGATACTGCCAGTTGTTCTATTTTCTCTATAGGAATCTACCATCAGGGGCTTTGTGGTTCTAATCTTAACTTTAGATATATCGTTCATATTCATCTCCTTATCATCTGTTAAGCGCTCTAAAGTATTAACATCAAATTTATAGACCACTTCTTTAATCATAGCTTTTTGCTCATTTGAAGTATGCCTGATACTATATTTTGCTCTAGGTTTTGCGGCATCTTTATGCAACCAGCACAACATAACTTCAATATCTTGAGAAGCTTCCGGCTTATTATTTGAACGTACAATCATATCGCCTCTACTAATATCAATTTCGTCTTCGAGGGTTATGGAAACTGACATCGGTGCATACGCCTCTTCTAAGGTCTCATTTAATGAATCAATAGTTTTAATTCGCGAAGTAAAACCAGAAGGCATTACAGTTATTTCATCGCCAACTCTAAAGATTCCGCTTGACACTCGACCTGCGTAACCTCTATAATCTCTATATTTATCACTTTGTGGTCTCAGCACAGTCTGAACAGGAAATCTTGCGTCAACCTTATTAATATCACTACTAACATGCATTGTCTCTAATGTGTGTAATAATGGAGCGCCTTGATACCAGTCCATGTTTGTTGAACGATTAACAACATTATCACCTTTCAATGCACTTATTGGAATAAAGCGTACGTCTTTAACGAGCATTTTTGAAGAAAACTCTTCAAATTGATCTATCACTTTATTATAGGCCTCTTCAGAATACTCAACAAGATCCATTTTATTTACACAAACAATAACATGAGGGATTTGTAATAAGGATGCAATAAAAGAATGGCGTCTAGTTTGTTCGATAACCCCGTGTCTAGCATCTACTAAAATAATAGCGGCGTTTGCGGTAGAAGCCCCTGTTACCATATTACGTGTATATTGAATATGACCTGGAGTGTCGGCAATAATAAATTTACGTTTTGGAGTTGTAAAATATCTATAGGCTACATCAATTGTTATTCCTTGTTCTCGTTCATCTCTTAATCCATCAGTAAAAAGAGCAAGATCCACGCCTTCATGTCCCTTTCTTCTACTTGTGTTTTCAATTGCCTCCAATTGATCCTCAAAAATAGATTTAGAGTCATAAAGTAAGCGTCCAATGAGCGTGCTCTTCCCATCATCTACACTTCCTGCGGTTGTAAAACGTAATAATTGATTGTTGTCTAACATATGATAAATCTTAAACTTTTTTATTGAATTTTTATTATTTCTTTATGCAAATATAGTCCTTTCTCATCTTCATTTTCTAACCAAATCCCTAATTGATAAGTTCCTTTTGGGATATAATTCAAACTCGTATCAATCGTAAAGCCAGAGTTATTGGCATCATATTTTAACTTATAAAACTTCGTGACATCAGGTCTCCTTTTTCTTGTTGATTCAATAAAATAACCTGTTTTGTCATTTAATAACATTAACTTAATTTTCGTGTTTTTGGAATCTAAATCTTTTAGGAATGACCAACCTTTAACTTCTAGGTGATTTTGTGAAAATCTAAATTTCTCAATACCACTCATTAATTGAGATTCTTTGGTTAATTGATTCCACTGTGTTTCATTAAACTCCACTTTAGTATTTGATTCACCTGCAACCTCATAATATCTTGTAAATGCCTGAAATCCTATGAAATTCTTCTGAACTATGTAGTTGTTTTTTAAAAACTTAAGTGTTTCTTCTTTTGGGTTATCCTTGCGATTATGTCCGTCAAAATACCAAAATGATTCTATCGCTTCTCTATTTTTAATTTGCTTAGCAACAAATGCGTCAAGATTAGAATTAATAATTTTATAATTCTTTTCTTCCTTTTTAAAAAAGTATGGTAAATATTGGGGCAAACTAGTTACGACTTTATCATTTTTTAAATTATTAGCCATAATAAAGGATGTAGTTTCTCTAAACTGTGCTTTCTTAACTGACGAATAGTAATCATTAATAAATAATAAATGAGTTAGGCTAAACACTGTATATACCGCTATTAATGATATCGTCAAGAAGTTGTTTTTTATTCGTGTAACTCCAATTGCTAACATGATAATAATTGCCGGTAAAACTGCAATCATATATCGACCCAATATCATTGGCACTGAGATATAAGTCCTAATTAATGGAATTAAAACGGTTAGTGATATCCATAAAATTAAAACAATAGAGACCCAAACATCAGGCAATTTCTCTTTTTTATTTTGAGTATTAGATTTTCCTACATGAACTAACCAATAAAGAAAACCTATAAAGAAAATAGAGTTTAAAAAATTAATAATTTCAGATTTTCCGAAAAAACTATTATAAATTAAAGATAGTGCATCAGCTGTAGGAGGACGCAGCCAAAAACTTTTTATTTCAAAAAGACTTAAGAGGGCATCAACCGCAGGAATATATAATATTAACAATACTACAGCTGAAATCACACCTCCTTTAAAGAGTTGTTTTCTATTGACACCTTCTTTTAAAATAAAATAAAGTAACAACGTAATAAACTGTGCAAATAATGTAAAAAATCCAACTACGTGACTATGAATCATCAGACAAGCAACAACCCCGAACCAAATCGCATTTTTCACGGAATGTGATTTCATAAATAGTGCCATCCTATAAAAAGATAATACTATAAATAATGTAAAAAGCATATATGGTCTAGCCTCTTGAGAATAATAAATCATATAATAATTTATGCACAGAATCAAAGCAGCAACCAAAGCTGTTCTTTTGTTAATTAGTTCTTTTGTTAAAAGAAAACAACTATAAACAGTAATCACACCTAACAATGCCGAAAACCCTCTAGCAACTGCTATTGAATAGCCGAAAATTTTAAATGCGAAATAAAGTATGTAAAAATAAAGTGGAGGTAACTGTTCACTTCTTGTAACTATAGTGTATAAATCCAAAAAAGAATGGTTTGGATTAGACTCATTCAAAGTGTGGATTTCATCAAGCCAAGGGCTTTGAAAATCTAAACCATAAAAGCGTAATATAGCTGACAAAATTAATATTATTCCTAATATTAATCTATAATCAAAGCGTTTAAGTAACCTATGAGTCATATTCAAACTTTAGTTTAAAAACTTTTTGTAAATCTCATGATTTGGTGGATTTATTATTTTTCTTGAACTTAATTGCAATAACAGTATAATAAACGTTACTGAAAAGAGTTGAATTACAATTGAAAAAACAATAAGAACTAAACTTGATGCCCATCCGGGTATGGCATTTCCAGTAAATAATTTGTTATACAAAACATAGCCAATTAATAACGCGCAGAAAAACATTAAAATAAATGAGAATTTTAAAACCCTAAAACACAGAACATCAAAATAAATTGAAATTGAACTAAATCCATGTATGATTAGATTAGCAGTGTTCATTTTCGATTTTCCAGCATACCTATCACCTCTTTCTGTTGCTAGTGTGGTAAGAGGAAGTTTAGATTCCGAAATACTGCTAGCGTAATGGTTCCATAAATTTGGTAAAATGGTCACTTGGCCCAACAACGAAAACGGAATGGCACTGAAATTTCCAAAATTAATACTCTTTCCCGTTAACACCTTAAATATACATTTATAAAAAAAATACCCTGTTTTAAAACCTATCCCCTCACTCCTTTTTACGCGTTTTGCAAATACTATTTTCCTATTCGATTCTTGAACCATTGGAATTATATCAGAAGGCTTATCCTCTCCATCTCCATCCATAACCACTACGTGGCCATCAACATTAGACTTATCTAATAGCTCGATTTTTTCATTCAAAATATACTGAAGACCAACAGCTATTGCTCTTTGGTGACCTATATTTATTTTTAAATCTACTATTTCAACATCAACCGAGTCACTTCTTACAATATCGGTTTGTTGGGATTCTGTAGAACCATCATTAATTGCAATTACTTTAAATCGATAATTTTTATTCGCCTGAGCTTCTTTTTCTATATCAGAAATTAAAACTGACAAACTTTCCCAATCATTGTATACAGGAGTAAGGCAAATTATTTGGCTTAATTTCATACGCTTTCTAAATGTTTTAAGAACCTAATTGTCTAATACAATCTTTCTTTACTGTTCATATTGGTTAACAAAACACAAGAGGTTTGAGCTTTTTCATTAACTAAATTGTTTTATTAAAAATAGCCCTGTCTTTTTCTGTCTTCCATTGCAGATTCAGAACGTTTATCATCACTTCTATTTCCCCGTTCTGTTTGTCGCATCGCGGAAACTTCCATTGCGATTTTCTCAAGAGTATCTGCCTCGGATTCTATTCCTCCTGTAATGGTGATATCGCCTAAAGTTCTAAAACGAATTTTTTTAGTAACCACTTCTTCGTTATCTTCAAGAATTAAGAATTCGGAATTCGGAATCCAAGAACCCTGTCTCCAAATTACTTCGCGTTCATGTGAATAATACAACGAAGGAATCGCAATGTTTTCCCTTTTAATATAATTCCAAACATCCATTTCAGTCCAGTTACTAATTGGGAACGCTCTAAAATGTTCGCCTTCAAAATGCTTACCATTAAAAATATTCCAAAGTTCTGGTCTTTGGTTTTTAGGATCCCATTGCCCAAAATCATCTCTATGTGAAAAGAATCTTTCCTTTGCCCTTGCCTTTTCCTCATCACGTCTTCCTCCTCCAATAGCGCAATCTACTTTATTGCTTTCGATAGCATCTAAGAGTGTTGTGATTTGAAGTGAATTTCGTGTTGCATTTTTCCCTCGCTCTTCAGCAACTCTTCCCTCGTCAATAGAATCCTGAACAGATCCCACTATTAGACTTACGCCTAATTCATTTATTAAATCATCTCTAAATTGAATTGTTTCTGGGAAATTGTGACCTGTATCAACATGCATTAATGCAAATGGAATTTTTGCTGGATAAAATGCTTTTCTTGCCAAATGTGTAACTAGAATTGAGTCTTTACCTCCTGAAAATAAAATCACCGGATTTTGGAATTGAGCCCAAACTTCACGGAGAATAAATATAGCTTCACTTTCTAATTCGTCTAAATAATTTAAATAATATTTACTCATTTTAGAGTTTTAATTTTGGTGCAATATAATCTATGATTTTTTTAACAGCTATTTCAACAGAATCAAGTTCTGTATTAATTTCAATATCTGGATTTTCAGGTGCTTCATAAGGAGCCGAAATTCCAGTCATATTTTTAATCTCTCCTGCTCTTGCCTTTTTATATAAACCTTTAACATCTCGGCGTTCACATTCTTTAAGACTTGTGTTAATAAAAATCTCGACAAAGTTAACATCTTTAACGATACTTCTTATGTTATCTCTATCTTTTTTGTAAGGTGAAACAAATGCTGCCAATACAACTAAACCTGCGTCAATCATGAGGTTCCCTGTCTCAGCAATTCTTCTGATATTTTCTGTTCTATCTTCTGGCGAAAAACTAAGGTCGTTATTGATTCCTTTTCTAATATTATCTCCATCAAGCGTGTATGTACTAACCCCTAATTTAAACAACTCTTGTTCTACAACATTTGCTATAGTCGATTTTCCCGAACCTGAAAGTCCAGTAAACCACAATAAAAAGGAATTATGTTCATTTTTTTCTCTTCTATCATTTTGAGATACTTGATATGAATGCGGAATAATATGCTCTTTCATTATACTCTATTGGCTTTTTTTAGAGAAAAAATTACGAATTCGCCCTAAGGGTATTTTTAACCATAATTTTTCGTGAAAATAATAAAGAACAAATTTCGTAAATAATTCTGTAAGTGCAATGTATAAAGCAATTTCATTGAATGCATTTAAAATAATTCCAGTGATGACAAAAGTAGTGCTAGTTGCAACTATTCGCCATGATATCGATTTAACAAAAATTTCTTTATTGCTATCGGCTTGTTTTCTTAATAACGATAGCCATATGCGTTCATGAAAATAGTAGATAGCTAGCTTAATTAAAAATTCTGAAGCACCAATTTTAAGTGCATCTTCTAGACTACAATTGTCAAACAAACACGTGATAAAAAGGACAACTAAAACTGTGTCAATTGTTGCAATGATTCGCCAGGAAACACCTTTAAATAAACTTCTATAATGTGATGCCGTTTTGTAACTTTTCATATTAATTGGTTTTTGACACTAAAAACCATGGGTTTAAAAGATTTTCTTTATTATATAACAAAGATACATTTGTCTGTTTTGAGATTACCTCAATATTAACTGCATTACAAATGGCTTGCCCTGCAGCAGTGTCCCACTCCATTGTTGGTGCAAATCGAGGATATACATCGGCATTCCCTTCTGCTATTAGACAAAACTTCAAAGAACTCCCTTTTGAAACGATTTCTACTTCCTTTCCGTCATTTTTCAAAGAATCTATAAAATCCAAAGTCTCCTGACTCATATGAGAACGACTACCAACAACACGTACGAGATTCGACTCTTTAGTGTTAGGTTCCAACGCTAAGGCTATTTCCAATACCTTCTCTACTGAGGTGCCGTGAGTTATTAATTTCGACTTATACCCTTGTTTTGTGTTTACATCTGCAAAGTATAAATCCTTTGTTGCTGGAACGTATATTACACCAAGTTGAGGTATGCCATCAGTTACTAATGCTATGTTTACGGTAAATTCACCATTACGTTTAATAAATTCTTTAGTTCCATCTACTGGATCCACAACCCAACACGTTTTCCATTCTTTCCTTTGTGCAAAATCAGTTTGTTTATTTTCTTCACTAATTATCGGAAATTCTGTCTTTTCTAGAAATGAATTAATAATATCATTTGCACGTTTATCCGCTTCTGTTAAAGGCGATTTATCATCTTTTATTTCAACATCAAAAGCTGTATCATAGACTTGCATAATTACTTCGCCTGCTTTTAAACTTGCCTCGATGGCGATTTGTAGGTGTTTATTCATATTGTCGTTTTATAGCTATTCTTAAACTATCTCTCCAGTGTGGAATCTCGATATCGAAATTGGATTTAATTTTTGATTTATCTAAAACACTAAAATATGGGCGTTTTGCTGGTGTGGGGTAGTCCTCTGTATTAATAGGTGATAAGCTAATTTGACTCTTGTTTTCATCAAAGATTGCCTTTGCAAAATCATACCAGCTTGCAACACCTTCGTTGCTGTAATGGTAAACACCAAATTCTTGACTTTTGGAGTTAATGACTTTAAGAATAGTAGCTGCTAAATCTGTGGCATATGTTGGTGTTCCTATTTGATCTACAACGACACTTAATTCTGTCCTATCTTTTGACAACCTAATCATGGTTTTTAAAAAATTATTACCATGTTCTGAATACAACCAAGCCGTTCTAATGATAAAATACGATTCGAGATGATTTATTATGGCTTGCTCTCCTTTTAATTTTGTTATACCATAAATACCTGTTGGATTTGTAGTGTCTTCTTCATTATAAGCCGAAGATTTGTTTCCGTCAAAAACAAAATCTGTAGAAATATGAATAAGGATTACATTGTTATTCCGACAAGCAATCGCTAAATTTTTTGCTCCTAATTCATTAACCTTTGCGGCATTAATTTCATCATTTTCTGCATTATCTACCGCTGTATATGCAGCACAATTAATACAATAATCAAATGTATTCCTGTTATAAAAAGCATTTACATCTTCTAAATTGGTAATGTCAAGCTCCAAATAATCCGTGTAAATAACGTTTAAATTGGAAGTTTTAGACTCTAAATCACTAATACATTTTGCAAGTTGACCATTGCCACCCGTTACCAAGATGTTTATCATAATTTCGCATTCTCTAGTGTAGGCAAAACTACATCTTTTTCTGAAACAATTAGTGATTTTTCAGGTAAGTGCCAATCTATATTTAAGGTTGAATCATCATAAATTAGTCCACCTTCTGAAGGCTTGTGATAATAGTTATCGCATTTATAAGAAAAAATTGCGGTTTCACTTAATACAACAAATCCATGTGCAAAACCTCGAGGTACAAAAAATTGCTTCTTATTGTCTTCAGAAAGTTCTACTGATACGTGTTCACCGAAAGTCGATGAATTCTTTCTTAAATCAACAGCAACGTCCAATACTGAACCTTTAATCACTCTTACCAATTTAGCCTGCGCAAAATCTCCTGTTTGATAATGCAAGCCTCTTAAAACGCCCTTTGTTGAAAAAGATTCATTGTCTTGAACAAAATTTACATTTAACCCTACAATTTTGTTGAACTTATCCTGATTAAAACTTTCGAAAAAGTAACCTCTATTATCTTCAAACACTGTCGGCTCTAAAAGAACACAGCCTTTAAGTTTAGTCTCTACTTTAATCATTATTTTTTATTCAATAATCCCAATAAATTTTTACCATAACCACTTTTTAATAGTGGTTCTGCTAAATTCCTAAATTGAATTTCGTCAATATAACCCATTTCGAATGCAGCAGCTTCTATAGAACCAATCTTTAAACCTTGTCGATTTTCAATTACTTCAACAAATTGGGATGCTTGCATTAGCGAATCAAATGTCCCTGTGTCTAACCAAGCTGTTCCTCTATCTAATATACTTACACTTAGATTGCCATTTTCTAGATACACTTTATTAACATCTGTAATTTCTAATTCTCCTCGGTGACTAGGTTTTATGTTTTTGGCAATATCAACTACGGAGTTATCATAAAAATAAATTCCTGGTACAGCGAAGTTTGATTTTGGTTTTTGCGGTTTTTCTTCGATAGAAATAACTTGACCATCTTTATCGAATTCCACAACTCCATAACGTTCTGGATCATGTACTCTATAGGCGTAAATAATTCCGCCATCTGGATTATTATTATTTTGCAAAAGTGAAGCTAAGCCTGAACCGTAAAAAATGTTATCTCCTAAAATTAGAGCTACTTTATCGTTTCCAACAAATTCTTCACCAATAATAAAAGCTTCTGCCAATCCATTAGGAGCATCTTGAACTGCATATTCAAAGCGACAGCCGTATTTTCCACCATCGCCAAGTAAATCTTTAAACAATGGTAAGTCTTTTGGGGTAGAAATTATTAAAATCTCATTTATACCAGCATACATAAGTGTAGACAGCGGATAATAAATCATTGGTTTATCATAAATAGGCATCAATTGCTTACTTATAGTCAAAGTCAATGGATGCAATCTTGTACCAGATCCTCCCGCTAATATTATTCCTTTCATACGCTAGCTATATTGTTTTTGATAATAGGATTGGTATGTACCGCTTGTTACATGATCCAACCACTGTTCGTTGCTTAAGTACCAATCAATTGTTTTAATCAAGCCTTCTTCAAAAGTCACAGTTGGCACCCATCCTAATTCATCTTTAATTTTACTAGCATCAATGGCGTATCTTAAATCATGTCCAGGTCTGTCTTTTACATATGTTATAAGAGCATCAGAACTTCCTTTAGATCGTCCTAATTTAGCATCCATTTGTTGGCATAATAATTTTACCAAATCTATGTTTTTCCATTCGTTAAAGCCACCTATATTATAGGTTTCAGAATTTTTGCCTTTATGAAAAACTAAATCAATTGCTATAGCATGATCTTTTACATATAACCAATCTCTAGTGTAATTCCCGTCGCCATAAACTGGAAGCGGTTTGCTGTTCAATATATTATTTATAAATAAAGGAATGAGTTTCTCTGGAAATTGATTTTGTCCATAATTATTAGAACAATTGGTAATTACATATGGCAATCCATATGTTTCTCCATAGGCCCTAACAAAATGATCAGAACTCGCCTTAGATGCAGAATAGGGAGAGTTAGGGTCATACGATGTTCTTTCAGTAAATAAACCTGTATCACCTAACGAACCATATACCTCATCTGTGCTTATATGATAAAAGAGTTTATTGGAGTAATCATCTTTCCAAGACGCCTTAAAAGCGTTCAATAAAATCATAGTTCCAAATACATTTGTTCTAACAAATGCTAATGGATCTTTAATTGACCGATCTACATGTGACTCGGCTGCCAAATGTATTACGCTTTCAAATCTGTGTGTCTCAAACAATGCCTTTATGAAAGACTCGTCTGTTATATCTCCTTTAATAAATGTATAATTCGTTCTAGATTCAATATCTTTTAAATTCTCCAAATTGCCCGCATAGGTTAAAGCGTCTAGATTATAAATATGATAATTTGGATATTTTTCTACGAATAATCTAACTACGTGAGAACCAATAAATCCTGCTCCTCCAGTTATTAAGATTGATTTAATTCCCATATTCCTGTACAAATTTCATTGTTCTTCTAGTTAGAAATATTAAAATTAATAGGAGAAACGCTAAGATTGGAAAAATTAATGAATATTTTTCAGTTAATTCATTAACTTCAGTTCCTATTCCTTGAAACCCTGAAAGTGTGTCAAAAAACACATCCTCTTCTACTTTCTTTTCTTGTAATGCTAATAACTGTTTTTCAAGATCCATCTTTTGATTATGTAATTCAAATTCCTTAGTATTGGATTTCTCTGGCTCTAGTGAAATCATTTCGCTTAAACTAAAACCTCCACTAGCAGATTCAGACTCTTTTGTTAAAACTCTAATATAAACCCTCTGTAAAGAATCTATAGCTCCTATTGATTTTCTTAAGCTTAGTTTCTGAATAAATATTATAGAATCTCTCTTTTTAATTTTCTTAGCCGAAAACGTATTTTCGAATGAAGCATTCAATCCGTTTTCTAAACTTTTAAAGATGTCTTTTTTAGTAGACTCTACTTTTATTTCGAAGAAATCACTTGAAAAAATATTTCTGTTCTCAAGAAATTGATCGTAATCAATTTCTTGTGCCCTGATACTATCAAGCGAATTTAAATACTGATCATACTGTTGAATTAGTTGGTTTTCGCTTTCAGGCCCAGGAATTATTTCAAACTCAATAACTTCCTTTGCCGAATTTTCATCGATACCAAAAATATTAGAAATCTCACCAAAGTCTTCATCAGAGATTAAGGCGTTGAAATAATCAATATTATTAACTAATTGATATTTTGAATCAAAATAAGGTTTCACCAATATTTGCGAACTGTAGCTTTTGGCCTTTAAGCTTTCTAATCCATATCCAATTGCAGCAGCTATGATCATAACACCAGCAATGATTTTAAAATTATCGAATACAGCTTTAAGCGAGAATACTATAACTGAAAATATTGATCTAAAAATTGAACCAATAAAATTAATAAAGCGATCAAAGAGTTTTCCGATTGCGCTAAATAATTGCCCTAAATCAACTTCTTCTGAACCCTGTTCTTCTGGTAATTTTTCACTCATAGTAATAAATAATTAATTAAATATTTGTTGTAATATTTTACGTGTTATAATATATGTTGGTTTCACCCCTGAAGTGCCTAATCCACCGGACGCAAGTGTGCCCCCTGTTTTTAATGGGTTATCACTGGCGTAATATGCGTATCGAACTTTTACATTGGGGTTTATACTGCCTCTAACTTTAGATGCAGCTTGTATTGCTTTTTGATAATGTGCGCCTTCCATTTCCAAGCCAATTACATTCCAAGTTGAATTGAAAAAGAACTTTAATATCTCTTTATTTTGCAGCGAAGTTCCTAAAACAGTAATCATTGCGCCTTCATATACATCTACACCTTCTCCTTCTAAATCGCTTTTACTCAATTCGTTCTTAAATGGATAATTATCGGCGGTGCCTTCAAAAATATGAGCTGATGGAATCATAATGTCACCTTTTCCGCCTTCTAAAATTCCTGCTTTTCCCATAATTGAAACAGATTCAATATTAAGATGTGTTTTATTATCTTTTACATTAAACGGCTTAAACAATTCGTCAATAGTCTCATACGCTTGTTCTCCAAAGGCATAATCCATTACAAAAATAACCGGCTTATCTTCATTTTTATAAGTATCGCCAATTTCAATGTCCGTTTTCGTAAAATCAATTTTTGCTGTGTCAAAAATTTGCACGTCAATATTAGTGCCCGAAGTGTCCTTGATATAAATCATTCCTTTTTGCAACGCTTCTTTCGTTACTTTATTGCGTAACTCTCCATTGTTCTTTTGTCCGAGGGCTTCATAAACTTCAAAAATAGTTTTTTTAGCGGCATATGATTTTAACGCATGAGGCGCAAAAAGGGAATTCATCACACTGTGCATATTCGCACTAATTACATGAATAGGACGCTCAAGTAAGTTGTTTTTGTGAAGCATCTCTTTAATATTATCAGCCCATATCTCTCCATGAATATGATGACCCAATCGCTCTCTCAAAACTGGACTAAAAGTAACTGTCCGCTTATTACTATTTACGACTTCCTCAATCGCTAATTTGCCAAGCCAATATACAATATGTAAAAATCGCTCAGGCTGGGTTGGAGTCGCAAATTCAGAATACGTTTCGCTAATCTCATTAAAGGTGCGTCCTAAAATATTAGCAGTATGAGTGATTGCAATCTCTCGTTCTTGTTGGGTGAGTTTTTTTGAAGAAAACACGGCTTTTTCAAGCTTTACCCAATCTCTAGTTGTATTCCCTTTTTCATCAATGAGTACGCGTTTACTAATTTTGTGTGACTCAATAAAAATAAAAGTAAGGTGGGTAAGAATATCATAAATTTCAGATCTGCCTCTGGTAATTTCAATATTCATTTGCTCATCATCTATACGATAGCAATTTCTTCGCCTTTTAGGAGGAATAATTGGTTTAAAATGAGAGTTTCCATAACCTTCGTCGCTTGTAAGATTTATAAAAGTACACTCCTCGATACCTATAGGAAGCCTGTCAATAACATAAAGTAATCCTTCTAATTCCGCTTTTTCATCTCCAATTGAACCATATATTTCTGGCCGCAAAAGCAACAAGGTTTCTCTAAGCGCTTCTCCAGAAACTCCCATAGGCTTGTAAAACCCTCGATTAAACAAATGCCTCATGGTAATATACATTCTTTCTATTGCATTTGAGCTTTCTTGGGCCCTCGTTCTTTCATGATGTTTTTTGTTCCTCATATAGTTAGATTACCCAACAAATATAATACTATTTAGTTAATTTCATCGCTTCTAAAACTGAAGCAATTTTTCTGTCGTTTGATAATCTAGGTATCTTATTTTGACCTCCAAGTTTACCAATTGATTTCATGTAGTCTTGAAAGCCATTTTTTCTAACGACAGTAATTTTTAATTGCTGAAGGATGTTCCCCTTAATTAAATCGAAATAATAACTGTTTTGCCTTTGAAGTACTGCATCTATGTGCTCTGAAAATAGCAGCATATTCTCAGGTTCATTTTCGAACTCAATAAACCATTCATGATATGGCAAGCCTTGATCAGGGTTTATTTGTGGTGCAACCGTAAATTCAGAGACTTGAATACTAGTTTGATCTATCGCTTCTTGCAAAGCCTGTTCAACTTCTTTACCTATAACATGTTCTCCAAATGCCGAGATGAAATGCTTTATTCGGCCCGACACAATCACGCGAAAAGGTTCTAAAGACGTAAACTCAATAGTGTCTCCGATGTTGTATGCCCATAATCCTGCGTTCGTTGATATTATCATTACATAATTCACGTTGAGTTCTACGTCTTTAATCGTGATTCTTTTGGGATTTGGGTTAAAAAATTCGTTAGCTCTAATAAATTCATAAAAAATCCCAGAATTAAGTTGAAGTAACATGCCCTTTTCATTCTGCTTATCTTGAAATGCAAAAAACCCTTCACTAGCCGGATAAAGTTCAATACTATCCACCTTACGACCTATTAAATTTTCAAATTTGGCTCTATAAGGTTCATAATTAACACCTCCAAAAATGAATAAGTTGAAGTTTTTGAACACGTCTCCAATCTTCTTTCCTGTTTTTTCTTGAATCTTTTCAAAATACATTTGTACCCAAGATGGTATTCCGGAAATTATAGTCATATCCTCTGGTAAAGTTTCTTCAACAATGGCCTCTACCTTAGTTTCCCAATCGTCAATACAATTGGTTTCCCATGATGGCATTCTGTTTTTTTGCAAATATTTAGGGACAAAGTGTGCTACGATTCCTGATAAGCGTCCTAACTGAATTCCATTTTGTTCTTCTAAAACTGGGCTTCCTTGTAAGAATATCATTTTACCATCTACAAATGTACTTTTACCAGTTTCCGCGATATACATCAAAATAGCATTTCTTGCAGCCTCTACATGAGTGGGCATACTTTCCTTTGTAATTGGAATATATTTTGCTCCTGATGTGGTTCCGGAAGTTTTTGCAAAATATATTGGTTTCCCTTTCCACAGAATATTTTCTGCTCCAGAAACAACCAAGTCAACATACGATTTTAGAGCTTCATAATCTCTTACTGGAACTCGCTTTACAAAATCTTCATGTGACCTTATATTAGAAAAATCATGGTCTTTCCCAAAATTAGTTGATTTAGCTTCTTTAATAAGATAATTAAATACAGTATTTTGAGTTTCTAAAGGTTGATTGGCCCATTTTAAAACGGCTTTTCTTACTTGTTTAGCAAATGGTTTTGCTAAGGCGGATTTTAATGAAAACATTATTTAAAGTCAATAAAATTATTGGGATTGATAGGGTAACCTTTACTCCATAATTCAAAATGCAAATGTGGCCCTGTGGTTAAGGCTCCTGTATTTCCTGCAATAGCAATAACTTCTCCTGCTTTTACTAAATCCCCTTGTTGTTTCGTTAATGATGCGTTGTGCTTATATACTGAAATAAGATCATTTCTGTGTTCTATTATTGCTACGTAACCCGTTTCCGTCGTCCATTCAGCAAAAATCACAGTGCCGTCAGCAGTAGCTTTAACTGGAGTGTCTTTTGCAACAACAATATCTATTGCATAATGCTTGTCTTTTATATTATAGTCTTCAGAAATTGTTCCATTCGCTGGAGGAAACAATACAAAATTAGATGCGGAAATTGCGGTTTCAAAAAGATTGTATTTATCTTCTTTATCCACTTTTTCTCTCAGTAATGAATCTTCTTTACTCGGATTTAAATTAATCCCATTTGCATCTAAATTTTCTGCTTTAATCAATGAATCTCTATTAAAAACAACTGTACTCACATCTCCAGTAAGTACGCTTTTTATTGAGGAATAATAACGCTCATTCATACTTATAACTTGTTGCAAAGAGTCGGTTTTATAATTTAATTCTGTAGCCTGTTTCTTTAACGCCGTCGATGAATAGCCGGGAATGTATTCTCTTAAACTCGTAAATGAAATTAATAATATGGTCCCTACAACCAATAAAATTGATGAAAGTGCAACGATAACAAAGACGTTTAAACGCGTTAATTTAATTGCAAATCGTTCTTCAAAAGTATCTTCATTCAAAATCACTAAACGATACTTGTGAAGTAGTTTTTTCGTGAATTTTTTTTCCTTCGGTTTATCAGTCATATTATAACAAAATTAAATAAAAATAGCTCAGTACGCCTGTTGAGGTCTTAAAGTTTGTTTTAAAACGTTTAAATTGAAGTATAATTATTAAATTTGCAATTCAAAAGACAAAGATTATGAGCTTATATATGTTACCATTAGTTATTGGATGGCCTCAAATAGTTTTAATTGCTGTGGTGGTTCTATTGATTTTTGGAGGTAAAAAAATCCCAGAACTTATGCGTGGACTTGGAAGCGGAATTAAAGAATTTAAGGACGCTAGTAAAGAAGAAGAGGATCAAACAGATTCTGATAAAAAAGAATAATATTATTCAAATATTAAAAAAAGCCAGCCTAAAACGCTGGCTTTTTTTATTTCAAAGTTGCTGACCTAATTATGGCTTCTAGTTCAAACATATAATCGCGTTTCTGAACTGAAGGCGCAAACACATAGCCTTCAATCATTACGTATCGATTATTCACTTTATCTTCAATTGCATAATTTATAAATGGTCCAGACATAAAAGCGTTTTTAAGATCCCAAATGCCTTTGGTTTCAAAAGTGGGTTTGTTGTCAATTATCGTTTCAAAAAAATATGGTGCATAGGCATCTTCTGTTCCTAAATATGAACCTTCCAAAGCGCCTTGAATATAAATCTTACCAATAGAATCTCTTACTCTTACCACATCTAAAACAGTACTATCTCCCTTTTTTAAAGCGCTTATTGGAATCTCATACATTAGTAAATCCATTGTGCCTGTTGTAATGTCTTTTCTTATCCAGAAAAAGTTATCTTCTTCTTGTGCTACCCGATACGCCGTTGGAAATTTAATAGAAAGGCCTAATTTGTTTTTAATAGGCGTTATATCAAATAGGGATAGTTTTATACGACGTTGCTTTTCTTTTATTTCCTCTTTTTGATACGCATCTATAATTTTTTCAGCATTCGTCTTCAATTGATCAATGATTTCTGTACTATTTTGACCAGATACAACAACTACAGTTTGCGGTCTTGCATAAACATCGTTTGCTATTCTTGTAGCCGCTTCTTTCTTTGTCTCTATTTTTAATATAATTCTGCTTTTCGTAGTGAAATCTGAAAATACCTGTGGTGGCAATTGAGCTATAGAAAATAAAGGCTCATCTTGAGGTAGACCTTCGGCTGGAGCAGCAATAATATTTCTAATGGCTTCTCCAACATTTTGTTCCCATAATAAATTATCAACAACAACTGTAAGATTGTTAATGTTTCCCGAAGAGCCCGAAATAACACGTTGATTATTTGATCCATTGTTACAACTTAACAACATTAGGGCGAATACTATGCTTCCTACAATTTTCATGTTATATTTGTTTTTTGCCTATTGAGATACAACAAGCGTCATTCCTATTTTTAGTTTCGTACTACTAATATCATTCCAATCTTTAATATTTTGAATAGAAACACCAGGAAATTTTTCTGCAATGCTCCAAAGAGAATCTCCTTTTAAAACTTTATAGGTTTTCTTACCTTTAGTAATCACCGTTTTAGTTTCTTTTTTCACTACTCTTGCTGCAGTGTTCCTAGGATAGATAGTAAGGCGTTGTCCGATACGGAGATTATTACTTCTCAATCCATTCCATTGTTTTATTTGACTAACTCTTACGCCATATTTCCGAGCTATTTTTCCAAGATAATCACCACTTTTTACGCGATAACGCGTTTTTGTGTCAGATTCGAAAAATTGAGGTAAAGCCTTCTCTCTTTTATCGAATTCGTCTTTCGCATATTTATAAATCTGCGCTTCATTTGCTACAAATTTTCCAACGGCATGTCTTGGTAATCTTAAGGTATAATTTTCGTCTTTTATAAACGGAATGATATCCAATTTATACGAGGGATTTAAAAATTGTAACTCTTCCATTGGTAACTCTAAAAGTTCCGAAACCTGATCTAATGTAATCATGTGCTTCACATGAATTGTATCAGTTTCCATATAACGAAATTCAGGTTTTCCTTTTTGAAAACCATGCTCATCGGCATATTCAAAAATATACATTGTTGCTAAAAAAGCTGGCAAATAGCCGGCAGTTTCACGAGGTAAATGCGGTCTTATATTCCAATAGTTTTCATAACCTCCTGAACGCCTAATTGCCTTACTAACATTTCCCGGTCCCGAATTATAAGCCGCTAGAGCCAAATCCCAATCTCCAAAAATCTTATACAGTCTTGCTAAGTATTCACTTGCTGCTTTAGTGGATTTTATTGGGTCGGATCGTTCATCAACATAACTGCTCACATCAAGTCCATATTCTTTACCAGTGGCAAACATAAACTGCCAGAGACCCGTTGCTCCAACTCTAGATTTTGCTCTTGGTTTAAGTGCAGACTCGACTATGGCTAAATATTTTATTTCTAATGGAATATTATTATTATCAAGTTCAGATTCAAACAACGGAAAATAATAATCACTCAAAGCCATTAACTTTTCCATTGAGCGTCTTCTCTTTTTTAAATAGGACTTTATAACATTTTCGAGAGATGGATTGTATTCAATATTAAAGGGTGTTCTTGCATTAAGTTCATTTAGACGTTTCTTCAACGTGTCTGTAGGTAATTCAGGGTAATAAACCTCGCTATATTCAAGCGTAGAAATAGATTTATAAATTGTATCGTATAATGAGTTACTGTATAATTCCTCTAGCCATTTTTGATCTATTTCAGCTGCTAATTGATGATCTTCTAGATTTGGTTTCGCTAGTGAATCTGGAACTGGAGATATAACTTTGTTAACAACCTTTAGTCCATCAATTTTCGGAATAGTCTTAGGCACAACAATAGAATCTCCTTTAGTTTCTTGTTTTTTTTGTTCTTCCTGAGCGAAACATAGACCGCATAAAAACAATGATACAAATGTTAAGATGAAAAGTTTCTGATTCATTATAAGTGCTATTTATCTATCAACGGTAGATAGGCTAAAATCGTATTTTTTTAATTAAAATGAAAGTCTGTGGCCTCCTATTACAAGGCATTAATCCAAAATTGCTTTAATGCCTGGTAAGATTTTACCCTCTAAACTTTCTAGCATTGCACCTCCTCCAGTGCTAACGTAGCTCACTTTATCTTCAAACCCAAATTGCTTTACTGCAGCAACAGAATCACCGCCTCCAACTAATGAAAATGCTCCAGATTTAGTAGCTTCTGAAATAGAATTCCCAAGGGCTATTGTTCCATTAGCAAAACGTTCCATTTCGAATACACCTAATGGACCATTCCAAAGTATTGTTTTACTTGACTTAACGACGTCATTAAAATATAAAATTGATTTGGGTCCTACATCTAAACCCATCCATCCGTCAGGAATTGCATTCACATCCGTAACTTTAGTGCTAGCTTCATTACTAAAAGCATCTGCTACCAATGCATCAACTGGTAAATGTACTTCAACATTTTTTTGTTTTGCCATTTTCAAAATCTCGAGAGCCAGTTCCATTTTATCATCTTCTACTAAAGAATTCCCAATCATTCCTCCCATAGCTTTAATGAACGTAAAAGTCATTCCACCACCAATAATTAAATGATCTATTTTATCTAAAATATTCTCTACAATCGTGATTTTAGAGGACACTTTTGCACCTCCTAAAATGGCCAATACAGGTCGTTCCCCAGTTTGCATTACTTTATTAATACTTTCTATCTCTTTAGCTAAAAGATACCCAAAACATTTTTGTCCTGAAAAATAATCGGCAATAATTGTAGTCGAGGCATGTGCTCTATGTGCTGTTCCAAAGGCATCATTAACATATATGTCTCCAAGTCTTGATAATTGTTCTGCGAAATTTTGATTCCCTTGCTTTTCCTCATCGTGAAAACGTAAGTTTTCTAACAACAAAATTTCTCCTTGTTGTAGTTTCTTTGCAGCGTTTTCTGCCATTTCACCAACGCAATTTTCAGAAAAGACAACTTCAACTCCAAGTATGTTTTCTAAAGTTTTTATTATATGTTTTAATGAAAAATCTTCCTGAATGCCCTTTGGACGCCCTAGATGAGACATTAGTATGCAGCTCCCGCCATCTTCAAGAATTTTAATAATGGTTGGTTTTGCAGACTCAATTCTTGTGGTGTCTGTCACTTCAAAATTATCATTTAAAGGAACATTAAAGTCAACACGAATTAACGCTTTTTTATTTTTAAAATTAAAATCATCTATTGTTTTCACGGGAAAATATTTATGTGGTTTGCTGCTCTATTTTAAATCCATAATCGATTAGCAAAATAAGTTCTTTAATGTTCTCTGAAATAATTTTTTGAAAGTTTTTTTTCATCAAGGGTTTCAGCAATATTCCAAAAGGTTTAAAATCAGCAAATATTTCAATATTTAAATTCGTATACCCAGTATCACTTTCTTCAAGAACATAGTATATATTTATCTGCTTTGTGAAAGGAACATTTGTAGTAGATTCTCCATATACTAATTGATTCCTTTTAACCGTTTTTTTCACGGTAACTTGTTCGACCACCTGATTTTTATTAATCAAACATCTATGTTTTTGACCTGCTCTGTTTACTTTATTTCTCTCATAGTCCAGCTTATCGATTCCTTTTGTCCATAGCAATCTATAATCAAAATTACTAATGACTTCATAAAGTTCTATCGCAGGAATTTTTATAGATTCTGTTTTATCAAATATTTTATGCTTAGGAACGGTTTCAGGAATTGGATTAACGACTGGTAACTGTTTTTTTAAATGTTTTAAGGGTTCATACACGAAATTTATGGCCCCAAAATCGTAGGCTGCTGTTAAACGTATTCCACTTGGGCTTTCGGAAACTGGGATTAAATTTTCTGTATATATTGCATACTCAGTTAAAGGTACTTCATTCTTAAGAAGTCGATGAACTTGAATAACTTGACTTCCATATGGTTTCACCGAATCTTTCACTTTTATAAATTCAATTTCGCCATAATGCACTACAAATTTAAGACTCAAATTATAGGCTGACGAACAAGCGCCACAATGACAAATACGTTCAAACTCGTAACGTTTCAAATGTGTATGAAAAGCCAAATACATGTGTTGAATTTGAGCTTTTATCCCCTCTATGTTTACTTCCTCTTCGAGTTTATATAAAAATAAAGCATCCCCTTCTACTTCTACTAATTCCAATTTCATGGTATTATTATCTATTAATAATTCCAATAATTCAGATATAATATGTCTACTGTGTGAAATATCAGTATGATGAACAAATTCAGTAAATCCTGAAATGTCAGGAATAAAAAGTATTGCGTTTTGAGTCATTTTTCAATCAATAAATATGCTTTTGGTCTATAAAAATAAGTCGATTTATCTTTTCTTCGTTACAAGATAATGTTAAAAACAAAAAGTATATTTGCTTTATGCTATTCAAGGATATCTTAGGTCAAGGTCATATTAAAAATCATTTAACTAAAAGTACAGATCGTGGACGCATTCCGCACGCTCAACTATTTGTTGGTCCGGAAGGTTCTGGAACTTTACCCATGGCAATTGCATATGCGCAATATATAATTTGTCAAAATAAAAATTCTGAGAATATTGAATCTAATGAAGGCTGTAACCTTAAGTTCAATAATTTATCTCATCCCGATTTACATTTTGCTTTTCCCGTGGCTACAAATGATAAAATAAAAAGTCATCCCGTTTCAAAACATTTTATGGAAGAATGGCGTCAACTTGTTACGCAACAGCCTTATGGTAACTTATTTGATTGGTACAAAATACTTGGAATTGATAATAAACAAGGGCAAATAGGAGTTGATGAAGCTCAAGATATAGTGAAATCATTAGCATTAAAATCTTACGAAGGCGGTTATAAAATAATGTTGATATGGATGACTGAAAAAATGAATGCGTCCGCTGCAAATAAGTTGCTTAAACTTATAGAGGAGCCTCCAAATAAAACGGTTTTTATTCTTATTGCTCAAGATGAAGAACAAATTATAAATACCATAAAATCTAGATGTCAATTACTTCATTTTCCACCATTAGCCGAAGACGTTATCAAAAACGCTTTAATAAAAGACTATCAATTGGAAGACGTTGTTGCTGCCAAAATAGCGCATCAAGCCAATGGAAATTACAATAAAGCCTGCGATTTGGTGTATCAAGATTCTGAAGATCTACAATTTGAAGATTGGTTTGTCTTTTGGATTCGATCGGCATTTAAAGCAAAAGGAAACAAAAGTGCTATACATGATTTAATTTCATGGAGTGAGGACATTGCAAAGACTGGAAGAGAAACTCAGAAGCAGTTTTTATTGTATTGTATTGACTTTTTTAGACAAGCCCTTTTACTTAATTACAACGCAAATGACTTGGTGTTCTTAGAACCTAAATCTAAAAACTTTAAACTTGAGAATTTTGCGCCATTTATTCATGATGCAAATATTTTAGAAATTAGTGATGAATTACAAAATGCGATTTATCATATTGAGCGTAATGGAAACTCTAAAATTATACTAACTGATTTATCCATTAAACTTACGCGTCTTCTTCATAAAAAATCAGCACAAGAATGACCTCTCTAAAACATTGGTTTGTTATTATTAATCCAACTTCTGGAAATGGTTCTTGTAAGAAAAAATGGGCTCAAATTGAATCTCTCTTAGCTGCTAATGACTTCACATTTGAATATGCTTTTACTGAATATGCGAAGCACAGTGTGAATCTTGTTCAAAATGTTATAAATCAAGGGTTTAAAAAAATTATATGTGTGGGTGGTGATGGTACATTACACAATATAATTAATGGTATTATGTCTCAAAGCATAGTGCCTACTTCTGAAATTAATGTTGGTGTAATACCAATTGGAACTGGAAATGATTGGGTAAAAACACATCACATACCAAACAACATTGTGCGTGCAATTGAAATTATTAAACGTGGAACTATCAAAATTCAAGATGTTGGTAAAATAACGCTTTCTAATAATCAAATTCCTCCTGTATTTTTTATGAATCTTGCAGGAATCGGATTTGATGGATATGTTGTGAGTAAGGTTGGAAAGTATAAAAGTATTGGCGCAATGGCTTATCTTTTTGGAACGCTTATGGGTTTGTTTTATTTTAAAAATTTCAACTCCGAAATGGCTATAAACTCTGAAGTGATTAAAACTAAAACTTTAATGATTCTAGTTGGCCTCTGTAATTATTCGGGTGGCGGTATGCAACTTACTAAATCGCCAAATCCTTTCGATGGATTATTTGATGTTAGTATCGCGAAAGATTTAAATAAAGTTGATATTATTACGAACGTTTCCAAATTGTTTAATGGATCTATTGTAAATCATCCTAAAATAGATTCTTATAAAACAACTGAGATTGACGTAAAGGTCGCTAGTGAAAAGCATCAATTTATTCAGGCAGATGGAGAATTAATTGGAACAGGAAATTTCAAGGTTTCTATTATTAAAAAAGGCTTTTCTTTTTACGGCTAAAAAAAGCACTAGATTTTAGTCTAGTGCTTAATTCATTTTATTAAGATTTAGACTATTCTTTCGTATACTCTGCGTTTAATGCTTCGAGTAATTCTTGAGTTAAATCATTTTCCTTTGCGCCATACATTACACTTCCAGCATCATTGCTTCCAAGAATATATGTATATCCATTCCTCTCACCATAATTCTTAACAAAGCCTCTAACGTCCTTTATTAATGAATCTATTTGTGTCTGACTTTCTTTCTGAATTTGTTGCTCTTCAAATTGTAAGTTTTGCTGGAGCATTTGTTGTTTCTGACCCAAAATTTGATATTGTTCTTGGGCATTTTTTTGCGATAGTTTAGAAGCCTTCAATTGAAATTCTTGTGCTTCTACCTGAAAAGCTCTTCCAACACTATCTGCTTTTTTATTAAATGCATCGATTTTAGTTTGAAACTTAATTTCAATATCTTTCTTTTTTTGGTAATCATTTATCATTTTACCATTATCAACGTAACCTGTCTTTATTTGTTCTTGACAAGAAACCAAAATTGCTAAAACAGCAAACAGTATTAAACCTCTTTTCATTTTGTATAATTTATTTTTGCAAATGTATGAAAGTTGCAGACTTTTCATAGAAATTATTTATCATAGTAATAATTAATCGTATTTAATTTAATTATAAACAGTTTCAATAACAAATACCGCGTTTTAAAGCGTTTTAAGGATGTTTCCCAATTATCGCATGCAATTATTCGTTTAGAGAGCACAACAATAACCTGAGCCTTTAAAATTGAGTTTTAGTCGTTTTTTATCACATAAATTAATGAAGAGTACTCGCCAGTGTATTTTGCCTTTCTGTTTGATCTCCAACCAATCCAAAATCCACTAAAGAATTTCATGCGACCGGTTTTATACTTTTCGGAAAGTAAACTCACATAATAGGAATCGAATTTCATTGGAAGGTGTTTTTCAACACGCATTTCATTTTTCAAAATGAGTTTTGAAATTGAAGTTTTTGAAAAATGCCATAAGTGTCTTGGCACATCATAAGCAGCCCAAAAATGTTGGTACCAATTTGCATCATAACTTTTAAAATTCGGTACTGCAATAATTAACCTCCCATCGGGTTTTAGTAATTTTTTAAATACTGAAATATGCTCTTCCAATTTTGGCAAATGTTCTAACACATGCCACAAGCTAATTACATCAAAACTATTCGGCTCCAATCTATGAAGCTCTTCAGGCTTAAATACAGATTGCTCAGTTTTTTGATTGGCACTATTTCTTGCATCTTCATTGGGCTCTATCCCGGAAACCTGCCAACCATTATCTTTCGCAATCTCTAAAAAATCGCCAGTCCCACAACCTACATCCAGAAGATTTCCTTGTGAGTTTACTAGTGAGTTTATTAATTTCAGCTTCCGATTAAGCGCATAGGACTTTACCAAATGATATACTTTTTCAAATACATTACGTTTGGAATTAGTATGCGAAATATAGTTTTCACTTTTGTAATAATCAGGTAGTTTTTCCAGCGAAGGTCGTGGATGAGTCTCCAACATATCCAGCTCCTTATTGTAAAGTAATTGAAACTCTTCTCCTGAAACAGAATAATCTTTTAAGTCTAAATAAATTGTCTTTTCCTTCATTTAAAATGACTACAATTCAAGAATTTAATTTATGTTCCACGTGAAACATTGCGATATTTATCTTCCTAAAAAAACCAAAAGCACTGAAATATCACTAGGAGAAACGCCTGAAACTCGTGATGCTTGAGAGATCGTAACAGGGCGTATTTTGCTTAGCTTTTCAATAGCTTCATAACTCATCGATTTTAGTTTTGAATAATCAAACTCTTTAGGGATTTTTACGTCCTCCAATCTATTGAGTTTATCCGCATTGTTCTTTTCCTTCTCGATATAACCAGCATATTTTATCTGTATTTCAGATTGCTCAATCACTTCCCTATCCAAACTATGCTCTTGGACATACTTTTCGACTGCTTCAAAACTACGCATATCATCAATTGTAATATTCGGTCTAGAAAACAACTTAAACATTTTATCCGATTGCCTTACAGGCGCAGAATCTTTTGCTTGTAACACAGGATTCGCTACCTCTGGAGTAACACTTGTTTTCCTAAAAAACTGAACGAAACCGTCTGATTGTTTTTGTTTGTCTTCCATGCGACGCAATCGCTTTTCACTAGCAAGACCCAAATCAAAACCTTTTGGCGTCAACCTGAAGTCGGCGTTATCTTGTCGTAACAGTGTTCTGTATTCAGCTCTAGATGTAAACATTCGATACGGCTCTTCTGTTCCTTTTGTGATTAAATCATCAACCAAAACACCAATATATGCTTCACTCCTTTTAAGTATAAATTCATCCTTCTCTTGAATTTTTAATGCCGCATTAATTCCGGCCATCAATCCTTGAGAAGCTGCCTCCTCGTATCCTGTAGTGCCATTAATCTGTCCAGCAAAATACAATCCTTCAACGAGCTTAGTCTCTAATGTGTGTTTCAATTGCGTTGGTGGGAAATAGTCATATTCTATAGCATATCCTGGTCTGAAAAATTTCACTCCTTCAAATCCCACAACAGATCGCAGTGCTTTAAATTGGACATCCTCCGGTAATGAAGTTGAAAACCCATTGACATAGACTTCAACAGTATTCCAACCTTCAGGTTCTACGAAAAGTTGATGACGATCCTTATCGGCAAATCGATTGATTTTATCTTCTATAGACGGACAATACCTTGGTCCTGTACTCTGTATTCTTCCATTAAACATTGGTGACCTATCAAAACCCTCGCGTAATAGATTATGAACTTCAGGGCTCGTGTAAGTCATATGACAATCACGTTGCTTTTTTAGTGGCTGGGTAATATCAGAATAAGAAAACTTCTCTGGTACTGCATCACCAGGCTGGACAATCATTTTAGAGTAATCCAAAGAACGTCCATCAACTCTTGGTGGAGTTCCAGTTTTCATTCTTCCAGATTCAAACCCAAGACTAACTAATTGTTCTGTTATACCTGTTGCCGCACCTTCACCTGCTCTTCCGCCGCCAAAGTTCTTGTCCCCAATATGAATCAAACCATTTAAGAAGGTTCCGTTTGTAAGGATAACAGTCTTTGCTTTTACTTCAATTCCTAAAGACGTTTTCACACCAACAACTTTATGGTTCTCGACTATTAATCCTGATACCATCTCCTGATAAAAATCAAGATTTTCAGTCTGTTCAAGTAGCAATCTCCAATCTTCAGCGAAACGCATTCTGTCACTTTGAACTCTAGGGCTCCACATAGCAGGTCCCTTAGATTTGTTCAACATTTTAAATTGAATAGCCGATGTATCACTAACAATACCGCTATAGCCTCCAAGTGCATCAATTTCTCTAACAATTTGACCCTTCGCAATTCCACCCATAGCTGGGTTACACGACATTTGTGCAATATTTTGCAAACTCATTGTAATAAGCAGAGTTTTGCTACCCATGTTTGCGGCAGCAGCTGCGGCCTCGCTTCCAGCGTGTCCTGCTCCAACTACTATTACATCGTATACTTCGTTAAACATTTTTATTAGACTATTGTTCCACGTGAAACATTTGAATTTTACTTAATTTTGGATTTGCAAATATACGTTGATTTCCTGAATATTATGAAAGGCGATTTATATAGTAATTTTCCTTCTCTCTCATGAGCTTTTCCTCGGTCTCAGATTTATCCTTGTAGCCACAATAATGCAAAACACCATGGACCATTACGCGATGTAATTCATTTGAAAATACGGTCTTAAATTCTTCGGCATTCTCTTGAACTCTTTCCACAGAAATATAAATGTCTCCGTTAATCTCTTTACCCATTGTATAATCAAAACTTATGATATCGGTGAGCGTGTCATGGTCCAGAAATTCTAGATTTATACCGAGCAAATAATTGTCGTCGCAAAAAATGTAATTGATTTCACCTTCGTTGAATGCCTCTTCAGATATAACTGAACTAATCCATTGAGTTATCTGTTCTTTATTCTCAAGTATAAAATCTGTTTCGTAGTTAAAGCTGATCATCCTTCTTTTTAAAATACTCTTGTACTTTCTTTTTATAAACTTGCTGCAAAGGTAGTGCTTGTCTATTTAAAATTTCGGTCGTATTAAAATATTCTCTCGCCGTCGGAATCTGGTTATTAGAACCATTATTAAAGCGTTTTGTATTCGTTTCTGATTTTCGCTTTTTATCCTCTCCTTGCATGAACGTAGCGTTTTCCATCTTCAATAATTGATGCTGCAATTCCATCATTTTTTGTAAGGTCTGATTTGTAAACCCTTTATTCAATAAATCGAGTTCAACTTCCTCCATTTTCTTTAATAAATCTCCAGCCTGACCATTACTTCCTTCTTTGCCCAATTTATCTTGAAGCGCCTGACGGAGTTGTTGCTGTTGCTGGTAAATACGATATAACTCTCCGTTCATCTCTTCACTATTCCCTTCGCCTTCTCCTTGTTGTGCGCCGTTTTCTCCTTGCTTAGGATCACCGGATTGACCTTTCTTTTCCCCTTCGCCTTCTTCTCCTTCTTTACCGTCCTTTCCACTTTTTGGTTTGCCCTTTTGACTTTTCTTCATGCCTTCTTCCATCTCCTTATTAAGCTCTTCTTGGCTCTTTATAATGTCTGGTAACTGCATATCACCACCACTACCCTGACCTGGTGAAGGATTCATCTGACTCTCCATATTATCCAATACGTCACTCAAAAAGCTTGCCAAATCATTTGTTGCGGTAATTGTGTATTGCTGAGTTGAAATACCTTGATATAGCTGATTTTCAGATAATTGCCCTAAAGACTTGTCCAAATTATAAAACACATCAGTAATTTTAGTGTTTACTTGTTCGGATATTGTAGGTTGTCTCAGTGATAGTGAAAACAAGCTATCGTCTATATGTTCAAAATGTTCTCTTAGACTGCTTTGCTTTCTTAAATATTTTCCATATTCATTGTGATTAACACCAATACTTCTGAACTGCTTCATTAATCCTTCTTGATCAAACGAAAACAGCACCAAATTATCTAGAATTTGTCTTAGCATTGCCGCGTCTTCCGCAATTTGATCTCCGCCACCAGACATCATTGATTGTGTCATTTTAGCACTCATCTCCTTCATTTTCTTAGCCGCTTTCTTCTGCTTTTGCTTAGCGCTCTTTTGATTTTGATTCGATTCTTGCTTGTTGCCTTGTTCTTCGTTTTCTTCCTTCTTTTCTAGGTCTTCTGTTGCTTCTTGCTGTTCCTTTTTAATTTCCTCCTCTTCTTCTTTGTCCTGAGGCACATCAATAGGTTTTTTAAGTTCCTTATTCTCTTTTTGTAACTCTTCTAATTCCTTTTGAAAGTCTTCAAATTTTTTGTTTAATTCTTCCTGCTTCGCCTTAGTGTTGTTTTCATTTTCTTCTTCAGACAACGCCTCTTGTTCTTCTGCTAACGCTTCCAATTCTCTTTGCAGCTTTTCTGCCTTTTTAGCGACATAGTATCTTTTTGTTAACTCCAGCAATTGTTCCAAGCTTCTTTGTTTATTTTTGTTTTGCTTGGCTAATTCTTCTAATTTCTCCGATAGCTCTTCTTTCTGTATTTTCTCTTGAAGCTTCTCTAACTCCTCAAGAAGTTTTTCATCCTTTTTGAGTTGTTCCTCATTATCGTTTAATCGCTCTTTCAACTCTTCCTTAAACGCATCTTCTTCCTTGTTTTCATTTTGAAATTCCTCGAGGTTATCCTTAAGTTTTTTATTAAAGTTCTGCATCATTTCCTCCTGCTGCCTCTGTCGTTTAATAAAGTCTTCTAACTTTTTCTTATCATTAAAGTTGAGCGCGTCCTTTTCTTTCTGCATCTTGGCCAACTTCTCAAGTTCTTTATCTTGAGCCTTTAGCTTATCAAATGAATTATTTAAATCCTGAATAGTTTCATTCTGTTCTTCAAGTAGTTTCTTTTCCTCTTCTTCTTTGGTGAGTTTTCTATATGTGAAAACTGGACTTTTAGTGCTTTTGTAATTATGATTTACATCATTATCAAAAACTTGAAAATAAAGCTCATAATTAATCCCTTCTGTTAGGGTTAATTGATTGGGAAAAGCTGCTACAAACTCATCAAAATTAGATGTTGAAACTGGTATTTGCTCATACAATTTACTGCCCTCTTCATTGGCAGGATAATACACTAATTGCAATTTACTCAATCCATAATCGTCACTTACTTGTCCTAAAAAATAAAGCGACTGATTGTCGATAGAGTCCTTTTCTACCCTGAGATTTAATTCTGGGTAATCATCTCGAATTGTGTTTAATGAAAATGCCAAGCTCTCATAATCTTTCAAATTGTCATTACTAGTACTTATATCATAGTTAAAATCTCTACTAAGGCGTTTGGAAACTTCAAAAACGCCATCTTCCATTTTTGAAAATCCAAGTGTATCTTTTTCATTCAAAGACACATGAGTAGTGGCTCTTGTATTGACTTTCCAAGTTACAATTGTGCCTTCTGGTATTGTTGCGTTTCCAGTGCTTTTAAGTGTTTCGTCAGTCTTCTTTGTATAAGAAGGATAGTCCAAAATCATTTCAAAACTTACAAGTGTAGGTACTTTAATAACTTCTAGGGTGTAATTTTTAGACGTTACATCATTCGCCGTAAAATTAAAGTTCATCTCTAACTTAGGCTGAGAAAACACATATTCAAATTGTCCAGGAGCGCTTTGTTGAAGAAAATAGGATTCACCATTATAATGAATTTGCGCATTTTCTGGGATGACATCACCAGCGGTTTTAACCTGTAATTTAAAATCCTTATTTTCAATAGCATCTAAGCTCTCATTGATTACAAAAAATTGAAAAGGAGCAGGAGGCTCGAATGCTGTTTTATAATTAACGACGCGCTCATAACTATCGCTAAACCAATTCATTTTCCCTGTAATTAATGATAAGAGCAAAATAATTATTGGAATCGCTGCATATTTAAGATACTTGGTATTTGTTCCAAAATTTATAGCGTATTTAAAAGGTATAGGGCTTAATTCGGCTGATTTTTGATCGATACTTGCTACTAATAATTCAGATTCTGAGTGTGTTTGCTGAAGCTGCAACACATTTAACAATTTATCATTTACTTCAGAGAAATGCTGGCCAATAATTTTAGAAGCCTCTTCGTGATTAATGCCTTTTTGAAGTTTAAACAGTTTTGCTAAAGGGATTGCTATAAATTTAGTAAAAAGCGACAGTTCAACTAAAACAAATATCCAAAACAAAATCGTTCTAGCATTTGGACTTAACCAAAGTACATACTCAACAAACAGCGTGAACAAAAAATATAACAATCCAATTGCAAAAAAGAGAATGGCTCCTTTTAATAATTCATTCGTATAATATCGTTTGACAAAACGTTCTAATTTTGCTTGTATGTTTTTAAACTCACTACCCATAGCATCAAATAACTTACTAATCTACAATTTTATTTTAACCCATAATTATGTAAATTGGTAACATTCTGTTAAACTCGAGGATTTGTCCTAAAATTTCGACGAAAAATATTTAAGCTTATGAAGGATTTAAAATACTTAGCTGCCTACTCTATTCCGCTTATTGCTTTTATCGGATTATATTTCAAGGGCATTTATTCATTCTTAACCCCGATCTACGCATTCTTTATTATTCCTTTATTGGAGCTCATTTTTCCATTAGATGTTTCTAATAATTCGGAACAGGAATCAAAAAACAAACTTAAAAACAAAGTTTTTGATTGGCTGCTATATTTAAATCTACCCGTGGTTTTTACTTTAATTGTCTTGGCATTGATGCAAATTTCTACTGTTGCAATGGAAACCCACGAATTTATCGGTATCATATTATCAGTTGGCATTGTACTTGGTGTAAACGGAATAAACGTTGCGCATGAGCTAGGTCATCGGCAAAACACTTATGAACGTTTTATTGGAAAAGCTCTATTATTGCCTGCATTGTATATGCATTTTTATATTGAACATAATTTTGGTCATCATTTACATGCCGCCACAAAGGAAGATCCTGCAACGGCCCGATACAATCAATCGGTATATTCATTTTGGATAACTTCTGTATTTAGACAATATCGCAACGCATGGAGCATTCAATTAAATTTATTGCGTCTCCAAGGCGTATCCTTTTTAAGTTTTAAAAATGATATGCTATGGTATGCCATATTTCAAATCAGTTATTTGCTAATTGGGTTTGCGGTTTTTGGTAAAACAGGGTTTGGGTTTGCATTACTATGTGGAATTGTGGGCTTCCTACTCCTTGAATCGGTTAATTATATTGAACACTATGGCTTATTAAGATTGAAAACAGATTCGGGGCGTTACGAACGTGTAAGAGAAGTACATTCGTGGAATTCAAATCATGTAATTGGTAGAATTGTTCTCTATGAATTAACGCGTCATAGTGATCACCATTACAGGTCATCAAAAAAATATCAAGTCTTAGATTGTCATGAAGAAAGTCCGCAAATGCCTTATGGTTATCCCACATCTGTAGTATTAGCGCTCATCCCTCCATTGTGGTTCAAAATCATGAATAAACGTATTCCTCGGGAAATGATTTCTGTCTAATGATTTTTATTCATAAATATCGTTTTATCTTTGCTGTCATAAATTAAAAACAATGACCAAAAACGTTCGTGTGCGATTTGCACCTAGCCCAACAGGACCCTTACATATTGGAGGTGTTCGTACCGCTCTATTTAATTATTTGTTTGCTAAAAAACATAACGGAACTTTTGTGCTAAGAATTGAAGACACAGATCAAAACAGATATGTTGATGGTGCTGAAGCTTATATTATTGATGCTTTAAATTGGTGTAACATTCCTTTTGATGAAGGACCTGGTAAAAACGAAACCTTTGGCCCTTATAGACAAAGTGAGCGTAAACATTTATACAAGCAATATGCAGATCAATTAATAGATTCTGGTCATGCATACTATGCTTTTGACACCTCTGAAGAATTAGATGCACATCGTAAAAATCATGAAGCACAAGGCAAAACATTTATCTATAACTGGCATAACAGAGAGAAATTAACCAACTCTTTATCTTTGTCAAAAGAAGCTGTAGAGGAACGTATTGCAAATGGTGAAGATTATGTAATCCGTTTTAAATCGCCAAAAGATGAATTACTGCATCTAACCGATATTATTCGTGAAAACATGACCATTGATACCAATGTTCTTGATGATAAGGTGTTGTTTAAAAGTGATGGGATGCCAACCTATCATTTAGCAAATATTGTTGATGATCATTTAATGGAAATCACACATGTAATTCGAGGTGAAGAATGGTTGCCATCTTTAGCTCTGCATTATCAACTGTATAACGCTTTTGGTTGGGATGTGCCAGAATTTGCGCATTTACCACTAATACTGAAACCAACAGGAAAAGGAAAATTGAGTAAGCGCGATGGTGATAAATTAGGGTTTCCAGTATTCCCATTGCAATGGACCGATCCAAAATCTCAAGACGTTTCAAGAGGTTATAAAGAGGAAGGTTACTTCGCAGATGCGATGATAAATTTTCTAGCCTTCTTAGGCTGGAATCCTGGAACTGAACAAGAACTATTTAATCTTGAAGAACTTATTAGTGCATTCGATTTAGAGCGTGTTAATAAGTCTGGTGCACGTTTTGATCCAGATAAAATAAAATGGTTTAATCATCATTATATGCAAGAGCAAGACAATGATATTTTAGCCGAATCTTTTAAGCAATCAAGGACTGAATTAGAGGCTATTGATGTGGCGTATGTTGCGATGGTTGTTGGACTTATTAAAGAACGTGCTACGTTTATAAGTGGTTTTTGGAACTTAAGTAGTTACTTCTTTATGTCTCCAGAAACTTATGACGAAAAAGCTTCTAAGAAAGCTTTTAAAGATGGCACAAAAGATCTAATGAATGAGTTAGTTTCAATAATTAATACAATCGAAAATTTTGAAGTTGATACCTTACAGGCAGAAATAAAAGGTTGGATTACATCAAATGAAATTGGATTCGGTAAAGTAATGATGCCTTTGCGTTTAGCTCTAGTTGGCGCGCTTCAAGGTCCAGATGTTTTTGATATTATGTATATGATTGGAAAGGCTGAAACCTTAAAACGAATAGAAAATGTAATTAACACCCTTTAATAGAGGAGCTCGTTTAATTATATATAATGATTTCTAAAACACAATCATTGCTGTAAAAGCAAGCATGGCCTGATTGCCTTTAAATTTTTCGGTATTCGTGTCTACATCTAAATCTTGATTATTCAGTTTATTCAAGATATTTGTAAATCCATATATGTATTGAGCTCTTAGTTTAAAACCTTTAAATCCTAAAGTAGCACCTACTGCTCCATTCACATTGAATGGAGAAATTTCCGTAATATCTGAAGCCAGCAAATTATTATAATTGTTTAAAAAATAACTTTCTTGGTCTTCATCTTTTAATTCCAATTCACTGTTGTATTGTATCATAGGTCCAAAATCGATGGTTACATAATCTTGAATCACTTTCGCATGAAATAAAAATGCAACTTGAGCTGTAAATATTTTATAATCGACTTCTTCTAAAAGAGGGCTTACACTTGCGGGTCTAGCCAATATTCCAATTGTGTTTTCCGACATTTGAATACTATAACTTACGGTATACCATTTATGAGGAAGATCGACCGTAGCAGACAATCCAGCCAACCAACCATCGCCTTTTACAGTATCAAAATTATCGGTCATGATGTCAAATTGTGTTAATCCTCCCTGGATTCCAATACCATTTTTAATGGCATATCTTGTATGTTGTGCCACACTTGTTGTAACAAAACCTATGCATAGTACTACTAATAATATAAGATGTTTGTTTTGCATAATTCATTCGTGGGTTTGAACAAATATAACTTAAATTAGTGCTTTATTATTTTAACCATTTAAAAAACTTGATATGGGTCAATACATTTTTATTCCAATAGTATTCTTTTCACTAATTATCTTAATCTCGGCATTTTTTATTGTGAAACAACAAACCGCTGTAATCATTGAGCGTTTTGGTAAATTTCAGAATATCCGACATTCAGGATTACAACTAAAAATTCCATTAGTGGATCGGATTGCTGGTCGTCTAAGTCTTAAAATTCAACAATTAGATGTCATTATTGAGACCAAAACACATGACGACGTGTTTGTGCGCTTAAAAGTTTCTGTTCAGTATAAAGTCATCAGAGACAAAGTGTATGACGCATTTTATAAATTAGACTATCCGCATGATCAAATCACATCTTATGTATTTGATGTTGTAAGGGCTGAAGTTCCAAAGATGAAACTAGATGACGTATTTGTAAGAAAAGATGATGTAGCTATTGCTGTAAAAAAAGAACTTAATGTGGCCATGATGGAATATGGCTACGATATTATAAAAACGCTGGTGACAGATATAGATCCAGATTCACAAGTAAAAGAAGCGATGAATAGAATTAATGCTTCTGAACGTGAAAAAGTTGCGGCGCAATTTGAAGGAGATGCACAACGTATTTTAATTGTTGAAAGAGCAAAAGCCGAAGCCGAAAGTAAACGCTTACAAGGTCAAGGAATTGCTGACCAACGTCGTGAGATTGCACGCGGTCTAGAAGAGTCGGTAGAGGTTCTAAATAGAGTTGGTATCAATTCACAAGAAGCTTCTGCTTTAATTATTGTAACACAACATTATGATACGCTTCAGTCTATTGGTCATAACACGAATAGCAACTTAATCTTATTGCCAAATTCTCCACAAGCAGGAAGTAATATGTTAAATGATATGGTAGCTAGTTTTACGGCAAGTAATCAAATTGGAGAAGCCATGAAGGAACAAAATAAAAGAAAAAAAGATAGCGAATAATAATTCGGTCTAACTATAGTATAACCTCAAGACTTTCTTGGGGTTTTATTTTTTAAACGGATGTCTTTCCTCCCACTTTCTAATTGGATTCATATATTTTACAATAAGTTTTAGAACGGTATTTGCAATAAAACTATTTGTGTGTTTTAAATAAATATGCATGGTATGAGGTTTAGCTCCAACCGAACTTTTAATTTCCATAGCTGTTCTTGCATAAACTACCTTTTTGAATTTATGTTCTATTGCATAACACGCCATATCATACAGCATGTTTAAATACATTTGGTATTTTTGTTGTTCTTGCTGATTATATCCTAAGAAATAAGTTTCGAGAATATCATTGTTTAAAATTAAAGTATAAAAGCCAACTAACTCATTATTCTTAAAGTAACCAAAGACTTTGAATTTATCTTTCAAATGCTCTTTTAATGCACTAAAATGATTTTCAGAAAGGATAAACGAATTTACTCTAGCGTTATCAGAAACATTTTTATATAGTGCAAACAATTCACTATTTAGACCTTGAACTTCTTCAAAACTCAATTCTTTTCCAATTAAATTTAGTGCTTTCTTTCGCGCGGTTTTATATCGTCTTTTGTATTTTTTATTTAACGCACTGATATAATCTTCTATTTTTTGCCACTCTTGGTTAACCGAAAATATCATGTTGGGTTGAACCTGAACTTTATATAGTTTATTGACTTCAAAAAATTCAGAAGATTTATGAACCATATCCGATTCAAAATAATCTTTAAAAACGACTATACGAATCTTTTTATCAAACTGTCGCCTTATAGTTCGCGACAGTTCTTCAAGACATTCGTTAATTTTATCTAAAAACGCTTCTTGAGTTAACATGTCCGAATTAAAAAACAAACCGTGTTGACCTGTATGCATCAAATTCCCAACTACCAATGCGTTTCCCTTAACAATTTTAGACACAAGTTGCTTAGCAATTTGCTTAAAATAATTGGTAGATGTTTTTCGAAACACGTTGTCTATATACATTTCAACACGTTGAACTAAAGCCATCCCAACCAAGGTTTCCGATTTAAATACGCCTACATAAAATGCCGTAATATTGTATGGATATGATTGTTCAAGAGCTCTTAATAAATCTCTTTTTAAGAAAATATCATGCGCTATTAATTCATCCCAAGAAACTGGGAGTGCATCAACTGAATTATATATTTTATATGATATCAATGAAAAATAAAAAGACTGTACACAATTTGTGATCAGTCTTTTTTAATATTATTTATTTTAGTGTTTATTTCCAGCCACAAATTATTGCTCCCATTACAGCTAAAGTTACAATCCAGTAGCCACTGTTAATTAAAATGTACTTTGCCCCTTTGCGTTCAAATAACGCATTTGTTCCAATAATAGGTAAGGCCAATAATACTCCTGCTATTACACCATGTAATGCACCATGCTTATAAGTTCTAAATGCGTCAGCATAATCAGACATGAAAGCTTCATAAGACGGGAGGGCATTAGCAACGTCTCCGCCTGTTAAGCTCATGGCTCCCAATTGATGAATAACCATTGCTGGCATCATCATTGCAAGCATCAATGCAAATAACAATGCCAATCCAAAAATCTTAGCCATGTTACCTCCTTTTATTTGTTCGTCTGTCATTCCTGCTGCTTTCATCCAGGCACTACCAAAAACTTTTGGGTTATACCAAATAAAACCAACAACCAAAGCTGATACTGCAGCAAGAAGAATTGCAATAGGGTTTAAAAAATCCATATAATTTTGTTTTAGTTAGATACTAAATATAGCCAAAATTAAAATAAAGACTTCCAATTTAACAAATTTATGATCCCTTAATTGCTCTAGCTTCGTTTACCAATAATTCATTTTTATCCTCTAATGCTTTATCAATAAATGCGATGATATGGTCATTCTTTTCAAGCTTAGATTCAAGCAAAACCCCTAAACTTATCATAACCGCTATTCGGGTTCCGGCCTTTTTTACAGCGGTTGCAAATAAGGGTTCTAGATCTTCGTATGGTATTTTTTTTGCTAATTCTTGGATTTCAGCTTTAACCTTTAATTGCTTTTCTTCAGGAAGGTTTGTGTATTTTTTTCCCAATTGTTGAATTACGCTTATTGCCTTACGCTCCGATTGGTGTTGCGATTTTTGCTGCGTGTTAGCTGTAGCTTCTTGTTTCGGTTTCTGTTTTGCCCAAGTATCTCTAAGTCCAACAATTTTATTAAAAACTAAATGCCCAGAAGATGAATCATCATCCACATTGAAATACCCTAAACGTTGAAATTGAAACCGCTCACCTATTTTTAGGTCTGCTAAACTAGGCTCTAAAAATGCCTCAGAAACCGTTAAGGAATTTGGGTTGACAAACTCCATAAAGTCTTTGTCTTGATGGCCATCAGGTGCCTCATCTAAAAACAATCTGTCATAAGATCTAATTTCGGCTTTAATAGCATGTTTTATAGATACCCAATGTAGTGTGCCTTTTACTTTTTTCGTTGTGTCTTCTGAAAATGTACAATGAATCTCTAATATAGTTCCATTTTCATCTTTAACAACGCGTTCGCCTTTTATAATATATGCGTTTTTTAGGCGCACTTCTTTACCAAGTGTAAGTCTAAAGTATTTACTACCAGCATCTTCTTTAAAATCATCCCGTTCAATGTAAATCTCTCTCGAAAATGGTACTTTTCTAAATCCAGCAGAAGGATCCTCTTGATTATTCTCTGCCTCTAGCCATTCTTCTTTATCTTCTGGATAATTAGTAATTACAACTTTAACAGGATCTAAAACTGCCATGACACGAGAAGCAGTCTTATTAAGATCTTCACGAATACAAAATTCCAAAAGTGATACGTCAATTACATTTTCTCGCTTAGCAACACCCACTCTTTCAATAAAATGTCGAATTGAATTTGGTGTATATCCTCGGCGACGTAAGCCGGAAATAGTAGGCATTCTTGGGTCATCCCATCCTGAAACAATACCCTCTTCCACCAACTTGAGTAGCTTACGCTTACTCATAATAGTATAACTTAGGTTTAATCTCGCAAATTCACGTTGTTTTGGTAGCAATGGAAGCGTTTTCGACTCATATTGATGCACATGTTCCTTAAACCAATCATAAAGCTCTCTATGAGGCTTAAATTCTAAAGAACATAATGAATGTGAAATCTGTTCAATATAATCACTTTCACCGTGTGTCCAATCGTACATAGGATATATACACCAGTCATTTCCTGTTCTGTGATGCTGCTTCTTTAAAATACGGTACATTAATGGGTCTCGCATTAACATATTCGGGTCTTCCATATCTATTTTTGCGCGTAATACATACGAGCCTTCGTCAAATTCTCCTGCTTTCATGCGTTTGAATAAGTCTAAATTCTCAGCAACGCTTCTGTCTCTAAATGGGCTATTGGTTCCTACTTGAGTTGGTGTTCCTTTTTGTGCTCTCATCGCCTCTGAAGATTGACTATCTACATACGCTTTTCCATCACAAATTAATTTAATCGCCCAATCGTATAGCTTTTGAAAATAATCTGAAGAATATAATTCATTTGCCCATTGATATCCCAACCAACTAATGTCTTTTTTTATAGCATCTACATATTCCTGTTCTTCCTTTGCGGGATTTGTGTCATCGAAACGAAGATTTACTGGTGCATTATACCTTTCGCCTAAACCAAAACTAATACCTATTGCTTTTGTGTGGCCAATATGTAAGTAACCGTTCGGTTCTGGAGGAAAACGAAAACGCAAGTCATTTTTAGACATTCCGTTAGCGAGATCTTCTTCTATGATTTGCTCTAAAAAATTAAGTGATTTTCTTTCTTCAGACATAAATAATTATAAGTTATGATACCAATTCCATTCGGCAAAATTAGGCAATTTTAGTTGAAACTAGAGCAAAATAATTTGTATCAAATATCAAATTAAAACTTTCCAAAATTTAGATACTTTATAATTATTCTATCATTGTGTTTATAATGTCTAATTTTGTTCTGTTATGAAAAAAATCACACTATCAATTATTCTTCTTTCATTTGCCTATTCATCTTTTTCTCAACAAAAAAAAATATTATTTGTTGGTAATAGTTACACCGCGGGTAACAATTTGGCCTTACTAACATATCATGTAGCGGAATCGACAGGTAATGCTTTTATTTACGATTCACACACACCTGGTGGGCAGCGGTTTTTAAATCACGCTGTTAATATTACTTTAGAGAATAAGATAAATTCTGAAAATTGGGATTTTGTAACTTTACAGGGTCAAAGTGTCGAAGTGTCTCTAACTGGACCCATTTTCGATACCGAAGTAGACCCTTTTGCAGCGCAACTGGTAGATAAAATAAAGGCTAATGATGCCTGTATCCAGCCAGTATTCTTTCAGACTTGGGGGCGAGAAAATGGCTTTCCTTCTCCTGGCTGTGATGATTTTCCTTGGATTTGTACTTATGAAGGTATGGACGATGCTCTGGCTGCAAATTATCAGGTTCTAGCAGAACAAAATAACAGTTTAGTGTCTCCAGTAGGTACTGTGTGGCGTTATTTGAGAGCTAATTTTCCTGCTCTAGATTTATACGCTAGTGATGGTTCTCACCCATCGCAAATTGGATCATATGCCGCGGCAGTTACATTTTACACCTTATTTTTTAATAATGACCCAACCAATGTTACCTATAACTATACCTTATCGGAAGCTGACGCAAACACTATTAAAAACACCGTTAAAAGCGTTGTTTATGATACACTAAATGATTATGATTTTACCGGGTATTTCACTGAAAATATCACTGATAATTCTGTTGATTTTAGTTTTAATAATATAGATGCCGATACTCATATTTGGAATTTTGGGGACGAAAGTATGTCGGTAGATCAAAGCCCAACACACTCCTATACCGAACTAGGGGATTTTGAAGTAACATTAACAATTTCAAAATGTGGTCGAGAACACATATTCACTAAAACCATAAGCATCACATCACTACATATTTTGGATATTGAGACTACTGATATATCTGTCCATCCAAATCCAGTAACAGGAACGCTTCATATTGATGGCATTAAAAATATCGACACCAATATAACCTTACTAAATTTGTTAGGTCAAAAGATTAAACACTTTGATAACTCAACTAATTCTCTTTCACTCTTTGATGTTGCAAAAGGCACCTATTTCTTAAAAATTTCAAATTCATCTTCCACGAAGATTATTAAAATTATCAAGCAATAGTCTTTTGTTATCCGACTTCATGTTATGAAAACCAACTAATCCGAGGTTCTTAGTAATGTTTCTTACTATTTTAGTACTTAAATAGACGATTCTTTTAAATTTGCATTATGGGAATAATAAAAGTTGAAAATATACGTGTGTTTGCGTATCACGGTTGTTTAGAAGAAGAATCAAAAATAGGAAGCGATTATCGTGTAGATTTAGAAGTAAGCGCTAATTTACAAATATCAGCTAAATCGGATAAACTAAGGGATACAGTTGATTATGTGTTTCTAAATAAGGTCATCCGAGAAGAGATGTCTAAGCCATCACATTTATTAGAAACAGTTGCTAAACGGGTATTAAATCGTATTTTTCATGAAGATGAGCATGTTACTAAAGCTACCGTTTGGATTAGTAAATTAAACCCTCCAATTGGTGGTGATGTTGAAATGGTAACGATAAAAATGACCGAAAAGAGAAAAAAGCAAGAGTAAGTAGTGTAAACTCTTTATTTTTTTTACATTTGCTGTCCTTATAAGGCGTCTTGGCCGAGTGGCTAGGCAGAGGTCTGCAAAACCTTCTACAGCGGTTCGAATCCGCTAGACGCCTCAAAAACCTTCAAGTTTTTCTTGAGGGTTTTTTTATTTATAATTTTATAAAAATTAAATAAGCCCTAGCAAAACCTTCTACAAATATTATTATGAATTCCGCTAGACACTTCAACTAACCTTCAAGTTCTCTTGAGGATTTTTATTTTAAATTTTTATGAAAACTTAATTAATCATAAAAAAACTTGTGCTAAGCTTATCGTTTGATTCCGCTGGTATATTTAATAACCCAAGTACTCTTGAAGATTTTCAATCGTATTCGTGTATGATTCGTAAAGGGAAATTCGTTTAGAATTTCCAGATGAAGACACAAGTTAATTACTTTCGAGAATTTTCCGAGTAGGAAATTCAGAAGTAATTGATTCTACACGTTGTCGGCGATAGTTTTATTTATTCTATTAATTCAATGGATTCAATAACAATCCCAATTCCACAGAAGGCATCGGATTCTGACCAGTTTAATTTGACAGAAATAGGAAATATAGCGTTTTCTAAATCAATATTTGAGTCTTGAGGTAATTCTGAAAAACGATTATCTGATTCTTGTTCATCAATATTTATTATCCAGCCTCCACAACATGGACAAAGAGCTATATCAAAACCTAAAATTATAGCGGTTGACTCGAATTCAAGTTCTAACTCCGTGTCATCATTACTTTTACAGCTTGACAGCAATCCAAATCCCATAGCGAAAAGTAAAATCAAAAATTTAATTTTCATAAGTTCTTTTATTTGGTTCTTATAAAAGGTAGATGTTAAAAGATTAAAAGGGTTGCGTCAAATTATCGCCAACAATTTTTATAAAACTAAATTGACCAATCAAAGACTTGGGCTAAGCCTATCGTTTGAATCCGCTATATTATTCAACATCCTAAGGTTTCTTAAGGTTTTTTTATGCCTGTTGCTTGATGGGATTAATTTGTTCTATTTTTTCCTTAAGTTTTTGTTTTTCTTCTGGGAAAAACCCTTGTACCAAGAGTAATACACCAAATCCTAGAATGACAAGCGCTATTATTTTCTTAGATTTAAATATGCGACGCGGTGTTAATTTATTCTTTAATTTCTTAGCCGCTGCAATCTTAATTAGATCTACTAAAAAGTAAACAACCAAAATGGTGCTTAAAAAAACATAAACCTCATCCTGAGAATCAGTGATCGAATTTCCAATGATGATAAAACCCAACCAACCCAATAAGACACCAATGTTAATAAAATTCAATAGGAATCCCTTCATAAAGAGCTTACCATAATTTTTTTGAAATTCAATTTTATGATACTCTTTCACGATAGCACGAAAGGATTTCGAAGTTTTTAAGAAGGAAATAACACCATAGGCAGTTAACAAAACGCCTCCAAAAATTAAAAAGCTAGGATCGTCTTTAATTTTTTCCACCAATTTATTGGTGCTATAAAACGCCACTATAATAAAAAGCATATCTGCAAGAATAACACCAGAATCAAAAATTAAAGCACTCTTGAACCCTTTGGTGGCACTAGTTTCCAGTAGTACAAAAAACACAGGGCCAATTGTAAAAGAAAGAATAATTCCAAAAGGAATCGCCGCTAAAATAGTGTCAATCATAAAAGAAAAACTGTTTTCACAAATTTAGGAAAACAAAGTGAATTTTACATGTGTTTTATTCTGCCACCAAATACGCGGCTTTCATCTACCTTTTTAGGATTACCATAAATATATACATCGCCGCCTGCTCTAATTTTAACATCAACACCTTCTGAGGCATTTACATGCGCCTCACCTGCGGCCTTAATTGAAACTTCTGTGTGTTCGCTTATACAGGTTTCTCCCTTAAAGATGCCTCCGGTATAAAGCGATATGTCTTGATTCTTAGCAGTTCCACTGGTTTCAATAACCCCTCCAGTTACAGCGCGTAAATTAGCATAACTAACTTTTAAGTCTGCTTTAATTGTGCCTCCTTCTTGAGTCTTGAAATCAATTTCAAATTGTTCAATTATGTCCTCAAAACTAATAAACGCACCTTCATTAGCATCAACTGTTTCAATGTTTGTATAATAAAGGGTCACAGACGTATTATTACCATCAAAAATTTCCTCAAATTTCATTTTAATTTTGAGCGTGCCCTTTTTATTAACAACATTTACATCTTCAGCATTTTTACCTGTAATAATTATTTTGTCTATATCTGATTTAATCATTTTTACTTCAATTAAATCATAAACTTTAAGGGTAGAGAATTCTCCAACTGTTTTTTCAATTGGATCTTGAGCCATTACTAGTACTGAGAAAAGCATGGTACATAAAATTGTTAATTTTTTCATTTTTCTAATAAATTAATTGTTCGTTGGTTTACTATCAAAACCCATTCCATTTACAAAACTATAAAACTTTTACTGCAGTTCCAGTTATTGATACCATAATTAATGCTGTAGCGGGAACCATCTCAACATCAACACGTATTCCAACAACGGCATTTGCATTTAGGTTTAAAGCATTTTCATTTAGATTTTGGAACGCCTCCTCTTTAACTTCATCAATACTGTTTCCAAGCGATTGGTAGCTTTTCTTCATACTAAAAGAAAATGACGCTTTTCTACTGTTCACGCTTACACCTGTTACTATGCCTAAGTAATCATTAATTTTATGGTCTTCTATAGTGTTTGTTGTGGTTAAAATCATGTTTCAATTATTTTAAATATGAGTTCTTTTTTAGAGCGTTTCCATTTGCGTTAAGGATGGAAGCATTTGTTTGAGTTCTTTTTGTCGCACAAAAAAACGAGTGCTGCGAGCCTGACCTTTAGGTAACGCCCAAATTAAACTTCTAGGATGCTTCGGGTTTACCAATTAATGTGAAATCGAGATGTTTTTTTAACAGATCTGTATTTTTCACTTTAACGATTACCTCATCACCGAGTTGATACATGGTTTTTGAGTTCTTTCCAACTAATGCAAAATGATCCTCATCAAACTGATAATGGTCATCTTTCATATCTCTAACACTGACCATGCCTTCACATTTATTAGAAATAATTTCAACATAAATTCCCCAATCCGTTACACCTGAAATTACACCAATAAATTCCTCTTCTTTATGGTCTTCCATAAAACGAATTTGCATGTATTTAATGGAATCCCTTTCCGCTTTAGTGGCTAGATATTCCATATTGCTTGAGTGATTACATTTATCTTCATATGCATCTTCACTTACCGATTTTCCACCATCTAAATAATGTTGTAATAAGCGATGTGCCATCACATCTGGATACCGTCTTATAGGTGATGTGAAATGACTATAGTAATCAAACGATAGACCATAATGCCCAATATTATGCGTTGTATATTCGGCCTTACTCATGGTTCTAATGGTTAAGGTATCTACTAAATTTTGTTCTTTTTTACCCTGTACCTCTTTTAGTAAATTATTTAAAGAATTAGCCACACTTTTTCGGTCTTTAAAATTCAATTTATAACCAAATCTACCGACAACATTTTGTAAAGCTGCCAGCTTACTTTCGTCTGGTTCGTCATGAACACGATATACAAACGTTTTTTTAGGCGCCTGTTTTCCAATGAATTCTGATACCTTTCTATTGGCTAACAACATGAATTCTTCAATCAATTTATTGGCATCTTTACTTGTTTTAAAAAACACGCCAGCCGGATTATTATCTTTATCTAAATTGAATTTTACCTCAACTTTATCAAAAGAAATAGCGCCATCACTCATGCGTTGACGTCTCATAATTTTAGCGAGTTCGTCTAGTTTTAGAGTAGCAAACGCTATTTCTGGAGTGGTATTATATTCATTTCCTGTTAGTGAAACTTCTTTTGAGATTGTGGTGTTAATGAGATCTCTCGACTGCGCTCGAGATGAGATATCTAAATTAACGTTATTTTCAATAATTGACTGCGCTTCCTCATATGCAAATCGCGCATCACTATAGGTTACTGTTCTTCCGAACCACTCATTTTTTACTTCGGCCTTGTCATTAATTTGAAACACGGCAGAGAAGGTATATTTTTCTTCATGCGGTCTCAATGAACAGGCTTTATTCGATAGAACTTCTGGAAGCATAGGCACGACTCTATCTACTAGATAAACAGAGGTTGCGCGTTCATAGGCTTCATCATCTAAAACAGTTCCCTCCTGCAGATAATGTGATACATCGGCTATATGAATTCCTATTTCATACAATCCATTGTTTAATACTTTAAACGATAACGCATCATCAAAATCTTTAGCATCTTTTGGATCAATCGTGAATGTTAAATCTTTTCGCATATCGCGACGTTTCGCAATTTCTGATGCATTGATAGACGTATCCAATTGATTTGCAAATTCTTCAACCTCATGTGGAAACTCGAGTGGCAATCCATATTCCGCAAGAATCGCGTGAATCTCCGTGTTGTGTTCTCCTGGTTTTCCTAAAACCTTCAAAACTCTTCCGTTAGGAGAATCTGATTTTTCTGGCCAATCATCAAGAGACACTAATACTTTATCGCCATCTTCAGCCTTGTTTATTTTGTTTATAGGAACAAAGATGTCTTTATACATTTTGTTACTATCGACCACTACAAAGGCGAAATTTTTATTGGATTGAATTTGAATTACGCCAACATATTCGCTCTTCGCGCGTTTTATGACTTGCGTAATTTCACCTTCTAGTTTTCCACGTTTTCTACGCTTATAAACATGAAATTCGACCTCATCGCCATCAAGGGCTCTATTAATATTATTAGACGCTATATACACATCATCATCAAAATCGTCGCAGATAATGTAGCCTGAACCTTTAGCAGCAGCATCCAAAATACCTGTATGATATTCTGTATTTACAATGGCTTTAAATTTACCACGATCTACTTCTTCAATTTCCTGTTTGGCTTTTAATTGATGTAACTTTTTTATAATTTGATTTCTACTACTTGCGTCGTTAACATCAAGTATAGCCGCTATTTGTTTATAATTAAAGGATTTGTTTCTGTCTTTTTTTAAAATACTCAGAATTGTATTTGTAAGGTTTGAAATCCCTTTATTGGATTTCCTTTTTTTCTTTCTTGTCATTATTATTTGTAATCATATTCTTTTCCTAAGAACTCTAGGAATGTGTTATTTTAAACTTAAAAAAGTGAAGTTCTGCGTTTTAAGTTTGATGCAAAGTTACATTTTAAATATTAAATGACGATTTTCTTGTATTAAATTAAGATTAAGCTAGGGTTTCCTTTGTTATTCTATGACTAATTTTTGGGTTGTTTTTCCTTTATTGGTAATCACCTCAACGTAATAAATCCCTGAAGAGAAAACTGAAGTATTTACGATTTGCTGTGACGAAGATTTAACAAATTGACCTAGATTATTGTAGATATATAAATTTCTACTTCAAATTTGACTTATCCACAATTATATATATAATACATTTTTTCTTTTAAAAATTTAAAAATAAAATGATGGTTATTATAGTGTGTTAATAGCCGTTATAACTTTTATTGCTTTTATTTTGATTATGCATTATCATCATTTTATTGCATAGAAGTTAACAGTTAATAATTTGCTAACCTATTAATATATAGCTATTAATTTTATGCTATTAACAACTGTTAATAACCTTAAATAACTGTTCATTATTAATAAGTATTTTTATTTTTTATGTTGGTATATCTACTTTTTTAGGTTCACAACTCAACCAGAAATAATAGCTAACTTTTTTGGTAGTTTCATTTAACATCTTGATTGTAAAAATTATTGAATAAAAGAAATTTAGTTCTTATAAAATGATAAATAGATATGAACAACTAATGAATACTATTATTGATATTGTTAACAAGAGAGATTTCATAATAATCCACAATTTGTAATATAATATTTTTTAGTTTGAATTGCACATCATTTTGTACTTTTACAGGAACCAATAACACAACTAAAATTATGAACATATCTATAGGAAACGATCACGCAGGAACTGACTACAAACAGGCTATTACTGAGCATTTAGAAGCAAAGGGAATTACAGTTAAAAACTACGGAACCAATTCAAATACGAGTGTAGATTATCCAGATTTTGTACATCCTGTAGCAAACGATGTTGAAGATAAAAGTGCAGATTTTGGAATTTTAATTTGTGGTAGCGCTAATGGTGTTGCTATGACTGCAAATAAACACCAAAAAGTTCGTGCAGGAATAGGTTGGACTAAAGAAATTACAGCATTAACGAGGCAACATAATAATGCAAATATTATTTGTATACCAGCACGATATACTGCGTTGCAACAAGCTATTGAAATGGTGGATGTATTTTTAGAAACTGAATTTGAAGGTGGACGTCATCAAAATCGTGTCAATAAAATTCCAGTATCCTGTTAAATGGGTCACTCACATAATCATAGTCGACATCATGATTTAAAGGATAGAAATTTATTTATATCCATACTACTTAATATTGTTATTACAGCTGCACAGGTTGTAGGGGGTCTTCTCTCAGGAAGTTTAGCTTTATTGAGTGATGCACTTCATAATTTTAGTGATGTATTATCTTTGATTGTGAGTTTTGTAGCATCAAAACTTTCGAAACAAAAAGCATCTGTCTTTAAAACTTTTGGTTACAAACGTGCAGAAATTTTGGCTGCTTTTATAAATGCCTCTACCTTAGTTATTGTCGCTGTTTTATTGATAATTGAAGCGTTTAAAAGATTTAGTAATCCAGAAGAGATTGATTCAAATTTAGTGATATGGTTGTCGCTTTTAGCAATATTTGCGAATGGTTATAGTGTATTGCTGCTAAAAAAAAGTGCGAAAGATAATCTTAATATGCGTTCAGCATATTTGCATTTACTAACCGATATGATGGCGAGTGTTGCTGTTTTAATAGGCGGGTTGTTAATGAAATTTTTTGAATTATATTGGGTAGATAGTGTGCTAACCTTTTTAATTGCAATATATTTGATATGGGTTGGATACGACTTATTAAAAAAGTCGACTAGAATTTTAATGTTATTTACTCCAGATCAAGTTGATATTAAGGATTTAGTTTCAACTGTAAATAAGCTTCCGAAAGTTAACAGATTACATCATGTTCATGTTTGGTGTTTGAATGATGATGAATTGCATTTAGAAGCGCATTTAGATTTTTCTGAAAATATTATGCTTTCTGATTTTAATGATATTTTGCATAAAATAGAGCACATATTACATGATGAATATAATATCAATCATATTAATATTCAACCAGAATTTAATAAAGAAGATCCTAAAGAAATTATTGTACAAGACTGATGATAGAAATTAAGATAAAATCATTTCCGGAATTAAGTACTCTAGAATTATATCAATTATTACAATTACGAAGTGAAGTTTTTGTAGTGGAGCAGTTTTGTGTATATCAAGATATTGATAATAAAGATCAAATCGCATTACATGTATTAGGGTATAAAGACGATGAACTTGTGGGTTATACTAGAATTTTTAAATCTGGAGATTATTTTGAAAATGCAAGTATTGGTAGAGTAGTGGTTAGGGAGAGTTATAGGGAACATAAATTTGGATACACTATTATGAACGCATCCATAGAAGCCATCAAAGAACATTTCAAGGAATCGAAAATTAAAATTTCAGCACAAACGTATTTGAAGCGATTCTATAATAATTTAGGATTTAAAGAAGTAGGAGCGGAGTACTTGGAAGACGGCATACCTCATAAAGGCATGATGTTTATCGATAAAAACAAAAGTTAATTGTTGGTACCAACATAAGTCACCAAAATCTCAACACGTCTATCAAATTTAGGTTCGCCCCCAAGCGGAAATTTACGTCGCATTCCAACATATTTCATACGCTGCTTAGCAATTCCTTTTTTTGCTAAGTAATCATAAATGTACTTAGCCCGAGCAACAGAAAGGTTTCGCTTTTTAGTTTTCCTATCGATGGCATCTCTACTATTTTGAGTGCAACACACATGACCCTGAATTTTAAAGTAGATATCCCTGCGCTCTTCTAACACTTTTGCTATTTCTTCAAGAATTTTTTTAGACTCAGGAAGTAAAACACTGTATCCTGTTTTGAATAAGATATTATCAAGGGTGAATTTATCACCAGCTTTTAGTTCGCCTTTTAACGCTTCTTTAATATCGGGCTTTTCTACCACGACCACTTTTGGTCTGGGTGGATCATAAGGCTGAACAAAGATTTCAACTTTACGATTTAAACCCCTAATTTTATGAATGTCCTCTTCCTTGACGAGTTTCAATAATATTTCACCCTTTCCATCAACGTTTGTAATTATTGACTCATCAAACTCATTGTTTGAAAATATAGTTTTAATAGAATTGGCACGATTTTGTGACAACACCATATTATAAGAATCACTACCTCTATCGTCTGTAAAACCATAAATTGATATTTTTTTAATATCTAAGGTTTCTATTTCAGATAAAAACAATAATAATCTATAATGTTCAGTTGGTGGAATTTCAAATTCATCCGTTTCAAAATACACCTCATGTGTACGGGCTTTTTGAGCACATACAATCTGGGAGATAAGGAAAATAAAAACAATTATTTTTTTCATTATGCTATTAAAACGCACTTAAAGATAATTTATTTTTAAAACTTAGCCTCAAATTTTTGCTAGATTTATTCTAAGTGACTCAAATATTTAGAAGGGCTTTTAAGAATTTCAGTACTTTTTTGTATTTCAATATTATTGGATATATAGTAAGTATATAGTCCTTCTCGGTAAAAATAACGTTTAACAATCTCATCTGTTAACAGAGAAACAAGCTGGGTTTTATTATCATCAATAGTTTTACTTTTAAATAAATTTAAAGCATTAACTAAATCATTATAATTTGTATTGATTGCTGAATCAATGTTTTCTTTTTTAGCGACTAACAACGCATCACTAAAGGCTTTTTCTGTTTCTGTTTTAAAATTAAAATCATTCGATTTTAAGTATATTTTAAAGTCTTCAAAATCAGTATCACCTAGGTTAAAAGTATTTAAACTAGTAGCGGTGTGCTTGTAAAAATAAGACGTGGCATAATTAAAGATTAGATTTTCATTTAATATAGCTTTCGTGATAGGGCTGTGCTTCGAAGCATCTAACTCAACATCTGGTTGAATACCTCCACCGTCATAAACAATTCTACCTTTTTTAGTTTTAAAGGCATTGTAATTTTCTTTTTCAACACGAGTTGCTTTACCATTTTCGTCTCTATTCCAATAATCCAGCGATTGAATACATCTGCCAGTTGGTGTATAATATCTAGAAATCGTGATTTTCATTTGTGTACCATATACCAATTGTTTAGGGCGTTGTACGAGTCCTTTCCCAAAGCTCCTAGCCCCAATTATTACTGCACGATCTAAATCCTGTAATGCTCCTGCCACAATTTCACTTGCGGATGCACTTCCGCCATCAATTAGAACGACCAATGGTATGTCAGTGTCTAATGGTGGTTTTTGAGTATAATAGGTTTTATTATATTTTTTTACTTTTGATTTTGTAGTGACTACCAATTGATTTTGAGGCACAAAAATATTAGTAACATTTATGGCCTCACTTAGTAAACCACCAGGATTCCCTCTTAAATCAAGAATTAATTTTTGAGCACCTTGCTGTTTTAGGGTCTTTATTGCTCTTATGGTTTCAGAAGATGCTTTATTATTAAATTTTCTAAGCACCACGTAACCAACTTCATCATCAACCATAGAATAATGTGGAACCGCATGAATTTCAACAGAGGCTCTTTTAATTGTAGCTGTTTGTGTATTCCCTTGTCTGATATACGTTACATTAACATCGGTTCCAGCTGCGCCTTGAAGTAAATTCCCAGCGTCATCTTTAAAATCTGCAACCACTACATTCTCTACTTTAATAATTTCATCTCCAGCCTTAAGTCCGGCTTTATCTGCTGGATAATCTTTGTAAGGCTCAACAATTACCAGTTTATCCTTTAGCGTTAAAACGCTAGCACCAATTCCCGTATAATCACCGGTATTATTAATTCGAGCCGCTTCGACATCCTGTTCATTCATAAAATTAGTATAGGGATCTAAATCACTTAACATACTTTTAATTGCAGTATCCATCAAGTCTCCAGGATTTGTTTCATCTACATAATTCATGTTGAGTTCTTTAAATAAGGTTGTAAATATTTCTATTTGTTTTGCAACCTCAAAAAAATCACTTTTAAATGCTGTTCCAGCGAAGAAAATTGACAGAATTAAAACAGGAAGGACGATCCGCTTTTGTAATATTTTTTTCATAGTGATTTTCTTTAGTCTTCAGATATTTTATCTGTAAATTTTTTTAATAACTGTTTCATTGTAGTATCAATGGAATCAAATTCTATTCCATCTTTACCAATGTACAAAATCATAAACGCTAATGGTGTTGTATTGTTGTTAAAATATGATGCTTTGTTTAGTCGATACGCTTCTCTCAACACGCGTTTAATTCGATTTCTATCGACGGCTTTTTTGAAATTTCTTTTACTTACTGAAACTCCAACTTTTATCGAAGAATCACTAGTGACAGGGTCTTTTATATAGACTAACCTTAATGGATATACAGATACTGATTGCCCTTTTTGAAATAAGCTTTCAATTAATTTTTGACTTTTAAGTTTTTCTTTTTTAGGATACGATTCGCTCATCTTATTATATGTAATTACAAAAGTAACAATTAGTATCTATTATTCACCCTTCAAAGCACTATGACAATTATCATATTTTAAATTCTTGATTTATAGTAAATTACAACTTCATTCTTATTTAAGTTATTGGTTATGGGAAATCTTAATGTGACCAGACTCACTAAAAAGGAAGATAAGGCTAATTATATTCATCAGTTAACTAGAGATATCGAGGCGCTCGATTTTATGATTGATAATGATATAATTGAAAAATCTCCGATTAGAATTGGCGCTGAGCAGGAGTTTTGTATTGTTAACAATGCTTTTATGCCTGATAACAATTCATTGGATATCCTGAAAGATATTGATGATGAGCATTTTACTACAGAAATAGGAAATTATAATTTAGAAATTAACTTAGATCCGCTTGAACTTAAGGCGGATTGCTTTTCTAAACTCCATGATAACCTTAATACCCTTCTTAATAAAGCTAAAGCATCCGCATTTAAAAATGACTCAAAGGTGTTATTAACCGGGATTTTACCAACACTTACTCTTAAACATGTTACCATTGAGAACATGACGCCTAAAAAGCGTTATTACGTTTTAAATGATGCTATTAAGGCTTCTAGAAAGCAAAACTTTGATATTCACATCAAGGGTATCGATGAACTAAATTTTATACATGATACTGTAATGTTGGAAGGCTGTAACACGAGCTTTCAAACCCATTTACAAATAAATCCTGATGAATTTATAGAAAACTACAATTGGGCGCAAGCCATATCTGGACCCATTTTAAGTGTTTGTACCAATTCACCCATGCTTTTTGGTAAAGAACTTTGGAGCGAGACTAGAATTGCATTATTTACACAGAGTGTCGATACAAGAGCCAATTCATTTTTATTAAATGAAAATCAGTCGCGAGTGAGTTTTGGTAACCATTGGGAAACAGGGTCAATAACGGATATTTTTAAAGATAATATTTCGAGATTTAGAAGTCTGGTTTCTTCCGAATTTATTAAAGATAGTATGAAGATGCTTAAGAATGACGAAATACCAAAGTTAAAAGCACTAAATCTTCACAACGGAACGGTGTACCGATGGAATAGAGTCTGTTATGGCGTAGGAAATAACAAACCTCATTTAAGAATTGAAAATAGATACATGCCTTCTGGTCCAACGGTATCAGATGAAATAGCGAATATGATGTTATGGGTTGGTGTAATGGTTGGAAAATCAAAAGCATATCGTCAAATTCATGAAAGTATGGATTTCAAGGATGTAAAGTCAAACTTTTTCAGTGCCGCAAGATATGGAATGTCAACACAGTTTAAATGGAATGGTAAAACAGTATCCAGTCAAGATTTAATTTTGAATGAACTTTTACCAATGGCATATAAAGGATTATATAAAATGAATGTTAATCCTAAAGATGTAGAGCATTATTTAACTATTATTGAGAATAGAGTTAAGACATTAAATGGATCAGAATGGTTAACAAGTAGTTATAGGAAGCTTTTAAAAACAAAGAAAAGAAATGAGGCGCTACAAGTGTTAACTGCAAATTCATATTTAAAACAAGAACATGATTATCCAGTTTCGACTTGGAAAGTTTTACGACAAAATGCAACTACTACATTTGACATTGATAGGAAGGTCTGCCATGTTATGAATACAGATATCTTTTCGGTAGATGAAAAGGACAGTTTAGAGCTAGTATTTAATATCATGCAATGGAAAAACATACACCATGTTCCCGTTATAAACAGCAATAAAGAATTGATAGGACTTTTGAGCTGGGCAGATATCAAATCGCATTTAAATGAAATAGAAGAAAGTACGAGTTGTGTAAGTAATTTTATGAAAACTGATGTTGTTTGTATTTCCCAACATCACCGTATAACAGAGGCAAAAAAGCGCATGGTAGAAAACGGAATAAATTGTCTTCCTGTAATTAAACATAATAAGCTTATAGGAATACTAACTTCAAACGATATAAAGAACTTATGACACAAGTCTATAGCAAGGCTCTAGATAAAACAATCTCTACAGCACGAATAATTGGAAGGCTTGAAGGGAAAACGAAAGGCCCAAGCATTGTATTTTTTGGTGGTATTCATGGGAATGAAACCGCTGGTGTTTTTGCATTAAAAGAAGTGTTTGATCAACTTTCATCTATCAACATTCAAGGCAATGCGATTGCTGTATCAGGAAATTTGAAGGCTTTAGAAACGAATCAAAGATATATTGATTCGGATTTGAATAGGCTTTGGACGCATTCAAATCTAGAGGCTATTGAAACTTCAGATGCTACTAATTGTGAACAAAAGGAGCAAAATGAATTATTTCAAATTTTAAAGGATATCATAAGCTCTAATACAGGCCCATTTTATTTTATAGATTTACATACCACATCGAGCAAGACACTTCCTTTTATTACAATAAATGATGCCTTAATTAACCGTAAATTTTCATACCTATTTCCAGTGCCAATAGTATTGGGAATTGAGGAATACCTAAACGGACCATTATTGAGTTATATCAATGAATTGGGATATGTTTCATTGGGCTTTGAATCTGGACAACACAATGATAAAGATGCCATTTCAAATAGTATTTCTTTTATACATTTAGCATTGGCACATTCAAAAGTCTTAAAGCCAGAATCGATCGCAGGATTACCCATTTACCATAATCAACTAAAAGGACAAAGTAGAGGCTTGGATAAGATCTATGAAGTTGTTTATATGCATGAAATTAGGAATGGCGATGCGTTTCAAATGAATCTTGGATTTGAGAGTTTTGAATCCATCAACAAAGGCACTTTTTTAGCTCAAAATAACGGTATTAAAATCAACTCTAAATATAGCGCTAAGCTATTTATGCCCTTATATCAAAAAAAGGGGAGAGAAGGATTTTTTTTAATTCGAGAAATTAAGCCCTTCTTTTTAAGGTTATCAGAAACATTAAGAACGTATAATGTTGATAAATTATTAGTGATATTACCTGGAATATCCTGGGACAACAAGAAAAAGCACGTGTTGAAAGTGAATTTAAAAGTGCCAGTTTCTTTTGCAAAATCCTTTTTTCATTTATTAGGTTACCGAAACAAATATGTCAATTCTACACATATAAAATTATTTAACCGAGAGAAGATAGCCAAAGTCAATATGTATAAAAATGAATTTTGGTTTAAAAAATAGGTTATTGTCGAGCAATCAAAGATGCTTGAATTAGAGCATTATAAGCATTCACAATTTTACCAGATTTTGATATTTGATGTAGTTCTTTTATTGTATTTGAATCTCCTGCCACGACCAATTTAGTATTAATTGAAACCCCTGATTCCATAATTATTTGTTTTACCTCGGATGCTGTTAATTTTGGATATTGTGATCTTATAAGTGCGGCTATTCCTGCCACAGCAGGTGCCGCCATTGAGGTGCCTTGAATTGTTTCGTAACTATTTTCTGGAAATGTTGAGTGAATGGCAGATCCAGGGGCAAATACATCGACATTTATTTTACCATAATTTGAATATTTAGCTATTAATCCAGAACCATATTTTTGAGTAATGGCTCCAACTGATAAAAAATTATCTGATACCTCCACGTCACTATTTAATTGATCATTTGGAAAACTATTTTTAAGGTCTAAATTAAGAGACTCATTACCAGCACCATGTATGATGAGTACGTCTTTATCTCCCGCATAAGCAATAGCATCTCTAACCCAATCGCTATGGGGAGAATAGTATTTTCCGAAACTCATGTTAATTATTTTAGCGCCATTATCTACGGCATATCTAATAGCGAGAGCAACATCTTTATCGTATTCGTCACCACTAGGAGTATTCCGAATAGCCATTATTTTTACATTATTAGCAACACCCTTAACTCCTTTACTATTATTCCGCTCTGCTGCTATTATTCCAGCTACATGAGTGCCATGATTTTCACTTTTATCAATAGGTTTTACATTCCCATTTCCATAACCTACATCTGTTAAATCATTAATGTCGTCATCAGTTTGACGCCCTTTAAACGTTTTATTTAAATGGTAATTTAGCCGATTTGTAATTTTTGTTAAGTCATTTTCAAAAGCCGTCATGGCAACAGCAATTGTTTCAAAGTCAGATCTAAAGATGAATTGAATTAGTGCAACCGACTCTTGAAGCGCTTTGTTTTCTGTTTTAATAGCATTTACTTCAGTAATCGTGTAACCCTTCTTCTTCAAATGTTTAGAAACTATTTTGTCTGCTACATTAACTTCATTTATAAGCTGTTCATATTGCGCCTTTAAGTTTAAATACTTTTGATTTGTCTCGTTATATTCTGATAAAGCTTCACTATACCTTGGATTATTTCTGTCTCCACTTACAAGTAAACGCACATATTCTAATTGTTCAAATCGCGCCTCACCTAGAAAATTCCAGCCATGAATATCATCGATATAACCATTGTTATCATCATCTTTTCCATTGTTTGGAATTTCGTTTTTATTAGTCCAAATAACATCGTTTAAATCTTCATGATCAATGTCTATCCCTGAATCAATTACCGCTACAATAATTGTCTTCCCCTTTTTATTTTTAATTAGTTCCGTGTATGCTTTGTGAACACTCATTCCTGGAATAGTGTCTTTTATCAGATCCAAATGTGACCAAGTTTTTTGCTCTATTTCGGTTAATTCTGAAACTTTTAATGGTGTCGTGTCAATATTTTCAACGGGTGTTGAAACAATTGCTGAGCTACCGCAACCCATAAAAATTAGAAGCGAAATAGTTAATATTATTTTAGACGATATATCAATATTCATAACTTTTAGAACCCTAATTAAAAATTTGGTCACATCTAAATGTGTCTTTCAAGCGTACGCCTTTTTCGGTATGTTGAACCGTTATTATTTCATTATGCGCATCATGCTCTAAGTACAAATAATACTCATGATCTGCAGCGAGATTTAAGAATTTCTCTTTTTCTGTTAAAGATAATAAAGGCCTGGTATCATAACCCATTACAAAAGGAATTGGTATATGCCCAGCAGTAGGCAATAAATCTGCCATAAAGCAAATGGTTTTACCCTTATAATTAATCATTGGTAGCATCTGTTTATCAGTATGACCATTTGCAAAAAAAATATCAAAACCCAACTCAGAATTTTTAAGTAAATCATGATGAGGTAATGCGGTGAATTTTAGTTGTCCAGATGCTTCCATAGGCTGTATGTTTTCCTTCAAAAACGAAGCTTTTTCTCTGTTATTTGGCTCTGTTGCCCATTTCCAGTGATTTTGATTACTCCAGAAAGACGCATTTTTAAAAGCTGGCTCATAACCGGTTTGGTCTTTATTCCACTGTATACTTCCACCACAATGGTCAAAATGTAGATGCGTCATAAATACATCGGTAATATCATCGCGATGAAATCCATGTGCTTTTAAGGAATTATCTATGGTATCATTCCCCCAGAGAAAATAATATCCAAAAAATTTATCGCTTTGCTTATTTCCCATCCCAGTATCAATTAAAATCAATCGGTTGCCATCTTCAATCAATAAACAACGTGCCGCAATATCAATCATATTATTCGCGTCGGACGGATTGGTTTTTTGCCATAATGATTTCGGTACAACACCAAACATGGCACCTCCGTCAAGTTTAAAATTTCCTGCATTTATTGGGTATAACTTCATAGCATCTAAAATAAGAAATTGACAGTTATTACTTGTAGAAATTAAGAATTTATTAGGATACATTACATCGCTCTAATTTTTTGGAATGGATGATTCCAATTAACTCATTAGTTTTCTGTGGATAAGGATTCTTAGGTGTAATTTTCATCAAGATTTTAGAGGCTAAATAGATTTGTTTTTTTTTGAAAAACGTATATTGACGTTTAATTAATTTTTATGAGCACTAAAAACACTATACCATCCGGCGGTTTTAAAGGATTAAAAGAGAACTTTCGCAATGATTTTTCTGCAGCTTTAAGCGTATCACTGGTAGCTTTACCTCTTGCATTAGGGATTGCTGTTGCCTCAGAAGTGTCTCCAATGGCTGGAATACTATCAGCAATTATTGGTGGCGTAGTTACTACTTTTTTTAGAGGCGGACATTTAGCAATAAATGGACCAGCTGCTGGATTAATCGCAGTAATATTAGGAGGTCTCGTTGCGCTTGATGGCAACATCAATTATGTACTTGCCGCAATAGTAATATCTGGAGGAATACAAACCATAATGGGTTTTCTGAAAATGGGACGTTTCGCAAAGTTATTACCATCATCTGTACTTCATGGGATATTGGCGGCGATTGGCGTTATAATTTTCGCAAAACAAGCACATTTTGCTTTAGGAACGACCTCGAACGCAGACACAACTATTGGCACCTTAATCGATATTTTTTATAAGCTACCTGAGGCCAACCCATTTGTATTCTTAGTGGCTTTGATTGGTATTTTTGTACTTGTGTTTTATAAAAAGATTAAACAGAAATTTATTCGAATAATACCTGCTCCAATGTGGGTGTTATTGCTAGCATTACCAGTAGTTTTTGGACTCGATTTTTTTAATGAGCATAGCATTTCATTCCTTGGGACAGCCTATGATGTTGGCCCTAAATTACTAATAGACATTCCTGACAACCCTTTAGACAGTATCATGCATCCAGATTTTGGAATGATAGGCACCTTAGCATTTTGGCTTACTGTGCTATCAATTACTACAATAGCTTCAGTTGAAACATTAGCTAGTGCACGTGCTGTTGATAAATTGGATCCTTACAAAAGAACCACAAATTTAAATAAAGATTTAGTTGGTGTTGGGTTGAGTACCATGGTTTCAGGAGCTTTAGGAGGTCTTCCAATAATTACGGTAATTGTTAGGAGTACAGTAAATGTAAATAGTAATGCCAAGACAAAGTGGTCGAACTTGTATCATGGTATTTTTCTAATTTTATTCGTTTTAATTTTAGCCCCAATCTTAAGAAGTGTTCCCTTGGCTGCTCTTGCGGCAATATTAGTGCATACAGGATTTAAATTGGCATCGCCTAAAGTATTTAAACGCGCTTATGATCAAGGCGTTGAGCAATTGTTATTTTTATCGGCAACACTTATTATTACCTTATTCACTGATTTACTATATGGAATTATTGGAGGAATCCTTGTGACTCTAATTCTACATATACTATTGGCGAAAGTGGGCTTTTTGACATTCTTTAAAAAGATATATAAATCTGGTTCAAAAGTATATCAATTAGAAAATGGTACTTATGATGTAAAGTTAAAGGGAATTGCGAATTTCCTTTACGCCTTAAGACTAGATAAATTATTAGAAGATATACCAGTAGGTTCTGAGGTTCGTATTGATATGTCTCAAACACGACTAGTTGATTTATCAATTATGGAAAATTTGATTGAATTTAAACGGATACACGATAATGAAGGTGGTAATGTTAAGCTTATTGGATTAGACAACCATGTTGCATCAACAAGTCACAACCGTGCCTTAAAGATTATTACTGGACGTGTTAAAAAGAGAATTACACAACGTCAAATTCGCTTACAAAAATTGGCAATTGCTAATAACTGGTCCTTTGAGCGCGAAGTGGACTGGAATACGTCTTATTTAAGGAATTTCACATTTTTTGATTCAAGACCAATTGAAATGAAAAGTAATTCTTTACAAGGATTGGATGCTGAAAACAATGCACATTGGGAGATTTCAGACATTGTTTTTGATGAAGGAGCGATGCTCGCACTTGAAGTGTATCAAACTACCGTACAGGTTGTTAGATTGCCTAAACCAATACCAAAATTTATTATAGATAAAGAAGGACTATTTGATAAAATATTTGAACGTGTGAAAGTGTTTTCTGGAGGTAATAAGGATATAGATTTTGTGAAATACTCACATTTTTCAAATAAGTTTCAATTGAGTGGAGAGAATGAAGACGGGATAAGAGCATTTTTCAATGAAGATCTCATTCGATTTTTAGAGGAAAATGAAATACACCATATAGAAAGTAACGGAGAGGCATTGATGATTTTCAAATATCTACATATTGCACGAACTGCTGAGGTTCAAAATATGCTTAAATTCTCATCTAATCTATTAAAACACATGTCCTTGTAAATATTGAGTGTTTTTTAAATAAAAGAATATGTTAGAATTAGCAGGAATAATTATTTTAGGAATACTTGCCCAATGGGTAGCATGGAAATTTAAAATCCCAGCAATTTTACCTTTAATACTAATTGGCTTGCTAGTAGGTCCAATTGCCGCTGAGTTTCTGTCTGAGGATGGAACTAAATGGATAGAACCTATTTGGAATGGAAATGAAGGTCTATTTCCTGGTGAAAGCCTATTCTATTTTGTGTCTTTAGCCATAAGTATTATTCTTTTTGAAGGTGGGTTGACTCTAAAAATGAGTGAAATAAAGAATGTAGGTCCGGTTATAACAAAACTCATTACTTTAGGATCACTGGTTACATTTTTTGGTGCAGCATTGTCAACTCATTATATTTTTGATCTAAGCTGGGAAATTTCATTTTTGTTTTCAGGATTAATTATAGTTACTGGCCCTACTGTTATTACGCCCATTCTGAGAAATATTCCATTAAAAAAAGATGTTTCAGCTGTATTAAAATGGGAAGGTATTTTGATAGACCCAATAGGTGCCTTAGTAGCGGTTTTGGTGTTTGAATTTATTAGCGTTGGTGGTGGCGGAGAATTCACTAAAACGGCCTTTATTGAATTTGGAAAGATTGTTCTTTTTGGCTCTACATTTGGATTTACATTTGCACATGCTTTGAACTTTTCAATCAACAAAAAATGGATTCCTCATTATCTACTAAATGTGTTTGCACTCGCTGCTGTTTTGGGCGTGTTCGTGCTTTCAGATAATTTTGCGCATGAATCTGGATTACTTGCTGTAGTTGTGATGGGAATGGTATTAGGAAATTCTAATTCTCCGTATTTAAAAGAATTACTTTATTTTAAAGAATCATTAAGCGTCTTACTTATTTCAATTCTCTTTATACTCTTAGCAGCAAACATAAACATAGAAGACTTATTGCTTATTTATAACTGGAAAACTGCTATTTTGTTTGTTACTGTAGTTTTTGTAATAAGACCCCTTGGTGTATTTCTAAGCACTAGCGGATCAAGATTAAAATTGAATGAAAAACTGTTTATTAGTTGGGTGGGTCCTCGTGGTATTGTCGCAGCAGGAATTGCTTCGTTATTCGGATTAAAACTCGCTAAAAATGGCGTTCCTGGAGCTGAGTATATCACACCTTTGGTGTTTATGATCGTATTAGGAACCGTTTTACTTAATGCAACAACCGCGAGATTATTCGCTAAAATAATTGGAGTATTCTTATTAAAATCTGAAGGGATTTTGATAGTTGGTGCTTCTGAAATCTCAAGATTATTAGGAACTTATTTAGAATCTAATGGCAGACATGTTGTACTCATTGATAGTAACGAAACAAATATTTTAAGAGCTAAAGAATCTGGGCTTGAAGCCTTAAACGCTAATATTTATTCTGATAAATTACTAGACAATATTGAACTTAATGATATTGGCTATGTTATGGCATTAACGGGAAATTCAGATATTAATAAATACGCAATCAATAAATTCAGCAAACAATTTGGAGAAAATGGATCATTTAGATTAGTGACAAAGGAGGAAATGAATGATCCAACAAATAACCCCAACGAGGGCCTGTTTTCACATACGAACGACTATAATTCACTGTTGGAACTAACTAAAAAATACCCCTCAATTCACGAAATAGCACTACGTGACTTAGCACATTATCAAGACTTGATTGAGAAAACAAATAGTGATACGGATGTTATTCCTCTTTTTATTAAAGACGAGGAAGGAGAATTACATATCATCTCTTCATATAATGATGCTCTAGATACCAATGGTAAAGGTTGTTGTTTGGTGTATTTAGGAAAGCGATTTGATGCAAAAGAGGCATAAAAAAAGCGCCAATTCCAATTGACGCACTTTTTTGATATAGATCAATATAAGTTGCTGAAAAACAAGATATTTACCAAGCAAAATCTAGTCGTTTAATTTCAAAACTGCCATAAAGGCCTGTTGAGGGATCTCTACATTACCCACTTGGCGCATACGTTTTTTACCTTTTTTCTGTTTTTCAAGAAGTTTACGTTTTCTAGAAATATCTCCACCATAGCATTTTGCAGTTACATCTTTTCGAAGCGCTTTAATGGTTTCACGAGAAATAATTTTAGCTCCAATTGCTGCCTGAATAGGAATATCAAATTGCTGACGCGGTATGAGCTCTTTTAGTTTTTCACACATCTTTTTCCCAATATGTTGCGCATTATCTGCATGAATAAGCGCAGAAAGCGCATCCACAGGCTGGGCATTTAATAAGATATCTAAACGCACTAATTTTGAAGTTTTTAACCCTATTGGCGAGTAATCGAATGAAGCGTATCCTTTTGAAACTGTTTTTAATCGATCATAAAAATCGAATACGATTTCTGCTAATGGCATTTCAAAGGTTAATTCAACACGCTCAGTCGTTAAATAAGTTTGATTTAGCACAATACCTCGTTTTTCAATACAAAGCGACATGACATTACCTACAAAATCAGATTTAGTAATAATGGTAGCTTTTATATAAGGTTCTTCAACCCTGTTTACGGTTGAAGGATCCGGTAAATCGGAAGGATTATTTACAACGAACGCTTCGTCAGGGTTTTTATTTGTAAACGCATGGTAAGACACATTAGGAACTGTAGTGATAACGGTCATATCAAATTCACGTTCCAAACGCTCCTGAATAATTTCCATGTGCAACATTCCTAAAAAACCACAACGAAACCCAAATCCTAAGGCAGCTGAACTTTCTGGAGCAAAGACTAAGGACGCATCATTTAACTGAAGTTTTTCCATAGAGTTTCGAAGTTCTTCGTAATCCTCTGTATCAACAGGATAAATACCTGCAAAAACCATTGGTTTTACATCCTCGAACCCTTCAACAATATTGGTAGTTGGATTCGCAAAATCTGTAATTGTATCACCTACTTTTACTTCTTTAGCCGTTTTAATTCCAGTAATTAAATACCCTACATCTCCAGTTTTCACACTTTGTTTAGCAACCTGTGTTAGTTTTAAAGTCCCAACTTCGTCTGCATTATATTCTTTACCAGTAGCAACAAATTTTATTTTCTGCCCTTTTTTAATTTCTCCATTAAACACCCTGAAATAGGTTTCTATTCCTCTAAACGTATTGTAGACCGAATCGAAAATAAGTGCTTGAAGGGGTGCGTCTGGATCGCCTTTTGGTGCAGCAATACGTTCAATGACAGCAGCCAATATATTATCCACTCCAAATCCTGTTTTCCCACTGGCATGAATTACTTCCTCAGGATCACACCCTAATAAATCTACGATATCATCTGTAACTTCTTCTGGATTCGCACTTGGCAAATCGACTTTATTAAGTATAGGAATGATCTCTAAATCGTTTTCAAGGGCTAAATATAAATTCGAAATCGTTTGTGCTTGTATACTTTGTGCCGCGTCGACGATTAATAAGGCGCCTTCACAAGCTGCAATTGAACGCGATACCTCATAAGAAAAATCGACATGACCAGGTGTATCAATTAGGTTCAATACATATTCCTCACCTTTATAGGTGTACTCCATTTGAATGGCGTGAGATTTAATGGTTATCCCGCGTTCACGCTCCAAGTCCATACTATCCAGTAACTGATCTTGTTTTTCTCGATCGGTAACGGCTCCTGTAAATTCCAATAATCGATCGGCAAGCGTACTTTTACCATGATCTATATGTGCAATAATGCAAAAATTTCTAATGTGCTTCATAAAGACAATTCTTTCCTACTAAGGATTTTGCAAATATAGTTGATTTATTAAGCATTAGTTGATTTTTATTAAGAACAAAATAATCGATGCATTACGGATTTTCCACAAATAAAAGTCTAAAACTATTTATATATTGCATTGCGAAACTAAAACTAAATTTGAAACTTCAACCATTCATCTTATTTATCCTATTGCCTATATTTAGTTTTGGGCAAGACTTATCAGTATCAGGACGTGTTCTTGATAAGGAAAAAACGCCCATTTCTTTTGTAAACGTTCTAGTGTTAACACAACAAGACTCTACAATTGTTAAAGGTACAAGTACCGAAGACAACGGAACTTTTAAAATTAGTGCTTTGCAAAAAGGGAATTACATTGTTCAATATAGTTTTATTGGATTTAAAACTATTTACAAAACAATAGATCTAAACGAAAGTATAACATTAGCAGATACAATTCTAGAAGAAGATATTGAAACCTTAGGTGAAATAAGTATTGTAGCAAAGCGGCCAACCATTAGAAAAGAAGCCGACAAACTTGTTTTTGATATTCAAAACACCGCATTAGTAGAAGGTGATATGTTACAAGTATTAAGAAGCACGCCAGGTGTATTGGTTTCAGATAGTGGACTCTCAGTTAAAAGTGACATACCAACGGTTTATATTAATAATAGAAAAGTTCAGCTTGGCTCGGAAGAGCTTATCCAATTGCTTGAAAGTTCTTCTGCTAATAGTATCAAATCTATTGAAGTGATAACAAACCCTTCGGCAAAATATGATGCAGATACGGCTACTGTCATCAATATTGTAATGAGTAAAAATCTAATTACAGGATATAGAGGCAGCGTTTTTACAAATTATACTCAGGGTGTATTTCCTCGTTATAATGGAGGGATGAGTCATTTTTTTAAGAATAAAAAAATCAGTTTGAATCTCAATTATAATTATGCCAATAGTAAAATAAATAGAGAGAATGATGATATCGTTAATTTTTTAGATTTGACCAATCAAGTTGATGAGATATGGAGGTCTGATATCAATAGAAATACCTGGTCAGACACCCACAATGTAGATTTGAATTTTGACTATTTCGTAGATGACAATAACACCTTGAGTCTGACATCAACTGTATTGTATTTACCCAATTTTAAATATAGAATTAACAACAATACGGTTATTACTGATGAAAGCATGACTTTCGATTCAAGTTTTAATGCCAATAACCTCTCAAGAGACAAAAAACATAATATTGGCATAGATCTAGGCTATGTGCATCAATTTAAGGAAAAAGGAGCGCTCTCTTTTAATTCGCATTTTACAACCTATGATTATAATAGATCTCAAGAAGTAATTAGCAATTACTTTGACGAGAACCATATTTTTTATGATGCAACGGCATATAATACCAAGGCGAATCAAAACACTCAGATATTAACTTCGAAAATAGATTATGTATTACCTATAAATGACAACTCAAATTTCGAGATTGGCGCAAAGTATTCAAACATTAGAACCGAAAGCGATATTACTCAGTTTGATGTTGATATACCTTCTGGAAACGAACAAATTGATTTGCAGAATTCAGATGCGTTTGATTATGAGGAAGATGTGTTTTCGGCATATTCTAATTATAGTGTTGATACTGAACAATGGAATTTGAGTATTGGACTTAGAGTTGAACAAACGGATACAGAAGGGAAATCAATAAGTACTGATCAAATAAACAAACAAAATTATTTAGAGTGGTTCCCAAATGCGAGTATTCTGTATACTGTTTCTGATAATTTTAATGTCTATATCAATTATAAACGATCATTAACTCGGCCATCATATACACATTTAAATCCATTTCAGTTTTTTTTGAATGACAACACAATAGTCACTGGAAACCCAAACCTTTCGCCAACTTTTAATAATCATTTCGTATTAGGAACAACGGTATTTGAAAATTTCACAATCGAAGCGTATTATCAAAATTATGACGGTAATATTTCAAATTTGTCACGACAAAATAATGCCACCAATATAATAGAATATGTTCCGGTAAATCTTGATAAAACAGTGGAGTTTGGATTTGATTTTGCCACTTATTTTGATGTCGTAGAATCCTGGTCAGTGTATTTTGTCACCTCTTTTTATAATATCGAAGAAGAAACTAACTTTGAAGAAGGTTTTGTAAAACAAGATCAGTGGTCTAATTATTCAATTCTCCAAAATGATTTTTCATTTTTGAAAGACAAAAGCATGTCACTTAATTTAACATTGACTTGGGTTGGTAAAAACTTACAGGGACTAAAAGTTGTGGAAGACAGATTAGATTCACAGTTGGCAATTTCTAAAACCATTCTAAAAAAGAAAGGCGTTATTTCTTTAGCTATTAGCGACTTGTTTAACATGCAAGATGCTGAAGTGTATTCGCAGTATTTAAATCAGTACAGCACCAGTTATCGAAACGCAGATAATCGTTATATAAAACTTGGTTTCCGTTATAAATTTGGAAATACCAAGTTAGAAACAAATGCACGTTCTAGTGAACAAGAAGAACGCGATAGACTGAAAGATTTAAATTAATCTTTCCATTCTGCTATAAACAAATTCGTATCGTGACCACCACCATTATTTCTATTTGAAGAAAAAATCAGTTTCTTTCCATCATTAGAAAAAACTGGAAATGCATCAAATGTCTCGCCATGTGTTACGCGTTCTAAATTTTTACCATCTAAATCTATTAAATATAAATTAAAAGGAAAGCCTCTTTCAGCTTCAAAATTGGACGAGAACAATACCTTTTCACCACTAGGATGAAAGAACGGGCTCCAATTTGCATTTCCTAAATTAGTGAGTTGGCGTAAATCACTACCATCTGAATTGCAGATATAAAGTTCCATTTCAGTTGGTTGTACCAGACCCTCAGCAAGCAAATCTTTATACTCTTTAATTTCTGCTTCTGTTTTAGGACGTGATGAGCGAAATATTATTTTCGTCCCGTCTGGAGAGAAAAAGGCGCCTCCATCATAACCTAGTTCAAAGGTGATTTGTTTAACGTCACTTCCATCCAAATTCATGGTGTATAATTCGATATCTCCACTTCTAGTAGATGTAAATACAATTTTGTCGCCTTGTGGAGAGACTGTTGGTTCAGCATCGTAACCAATTTCGTTGGTTAATTGTGCAGTAATATTTCCTTCGAGATCGGCTACAAATATGTCATAACTATCATAAATTGGCCATATATATTTTCCGTTTTTACGTAGAGGAGTATCGGGACAATTTTTATCACCCAAATGGGTTGATGCGTAAATGATGTGTTTATTATCAGGTAGAAAATAGGCACAAGTAGTACGCCCTTTTCCGGTACTAATCATAGGAGGAATAGTTTTGTCAAAAGTATCATTAGCTCTCATTAAAAACATTTGATCGCAATTAACGTCCCATGCTTTGTTGTTGGATTGAAAGATGAGTTGCTTATCATCAAAACTCCAATAGGCTTCAGCATTATCACCTCCAAAAGTAACTTGCCTTATCGATTTAAAATGAGTTTCTTCAGGATATATTAAAGAGTCAACCCATTTGGTAGCACCCGAAATAGCATCATCATTATTTTTCGTATTGTTCTTGCATGAAACAATTGTAAGCAAAAGGAAAATATAAAGAGTATGGTTTAGCTTCATTTTGATTTAATTAAGTGGCTTTTAATGCCTAATTTTGCTCAAAAATAATATTTATATAAATGAAACAATTGACATTTATTCTTTTTTTCGGACTTATACTTTCTTGTAATAATGAATATAAACCAGAAAATAAGATAAAGGATGATGTTACTTTTTTGTCTGACGATAAATTAGAAGGTCGTCAAACGGGAACAGATGGCGAAAAAGCTGCAGCAGATTATATTGCTAAGCGATTTGAAAATTTGGGACTAGAACCTAAAGGCACTGACGAATACTTTCAAGCGTTTTCTTTTAAACCTAAAACAGATCCACATCAAGACGTAAATTACACAGTTGTTGGAACTGATAGCACAATAACAGGAACAAATGTTTTAGGGTTTTTAAATAATAATGCTCAACATACGATTATCATTGGTGCTCATTATGATCATTTAGGGTATGGAGCAGAAGGATCTCTACATAGAGGAGAAGATGCTATCCACAATGGTGCTGATGATAATGCAAGTGGTATTGCCGTAATGCTAAATTTAGTTAGCAAGCTCAAAACCCAAAATAAGGACAACAATTACTTATTCATGGCGTTTTCTGGGGAAGAAATGGGACTATTAGGCTCCAACTATTTTACAAAAAATGCAACTATAGATTTAAATAAAGCAAATTATATGCTAAACATGGACATGGTAGGTCGATTAAAACAAGACAGCACACTAGCCGTTTATGGCGTTGGGACATCACCAATCCTAAAACAGGTAGTTTCTGCAAGTAATGCTAGTTTTAAAATCATAGAAAATGAGTCTGGGATTGGCCCTTCCGATCACACTTCGTTTTATAATAGTGACATTCCTGTTTTACATTTTTTTACGGGTCAACATGAAGACTATCACAAGCCAACGGATGATTTTGAAAAACTGAACTATAAGGGTATGGAGAGAATTTCTAACTATATCTTTGATATCATTACCGACTTAAATGATAATGGTAAACTTGCGTTTAGAAAAACAAAAAATGAAAGTGAAGATGTACCAAGATTTAAAGTTGGTCTTGGAGTTATTCCAGATTACTTATTTGACGGTAAAGGCATGCGCATTGATGGTGTTAGTGAAGACAAACCAGCGGTTAAAGCAGGATTGTTGAAAGGTGATATTGTTATTAAATTAGGTGATAGTAGTATAGTAAATATGATGAGTTATATGAGAGCGTTATCTGTTTTTGACAAAGGGGACACGACCAAAGTTGTTGTTGATCGAAACGGGGAAACGATAGAAGCGAACATTAAATTTTAAATTATCTCTGTATTTACAGTATGTTTGCATATTCAAAAAAATAAGGCTTGGTAAAAATTGACAACATAGAACTACCAAATTTTCCATTATTGTTAGCGCCAATGGAAGATGTAAGTGATCCACCGTTTCGTGCATTATGCAAAGAGCAAGGTGCAGATGTGGTGTATACAGAATTTATATCGAGCGAGGGTCTTATTCGTGATGCTGCAAAGAGTGTCATGAAATTAGATATCTATGAAAAGGAACGCCCAGTTGGAATTCAAATTTTTGGAGCCAACTTAGATAGTATGCTTCAGACTATTGATATTGTAGAAAAATCCAATCCAGATATAATAGATATAAATTTTGGTTGTCCAGTTAAAAAAGTAGTGAGTAAAGGTGCTGGCGCAGGAATCTTAAAAGATATATGCTTGATGGAGCAATTAACGGCAGAGATGGTAAAGCGCACAAACTTGCCTGTAACAGTGAAAACACGATTGGGATGGGATCACGATTCTATTAAAATTGTAGAAGTAGCTGAACGTCTTCAAGATGTGGGTTGTAAAGCTATTTCTATACATGGTAGAACACGTGCTCAAATGTATAAAGGAGATGCAGACTGGAGACCTATAGCTGAAGTAAAAAATAATCCGCGAATGCATATTCCAGTGTTTGGTAATGGAGATGTCGATTCTCCTGAAAAAGCCATGGAAATGCGTGATAGCTATGGATTAGATGGCTGTATGATTGGTCGAGCTAGTATTGGAAATCCGTGGTTTTTTAAACAAGTCAAGCATTTTTTTGAAACAGGGACGCATTTAGCTCCAATTTCAATTGATGAACGCGTAGAAGCTGCTCGTAGACATTTACAGATGGCTATTGATTGGAAAGGGGAAAAACTTGGCGTTTTCGAAACAAGAAGACACTATACAAATTACTTTAAAGGCATTCCAGATTTTAAGTCCTACAGGATGAAAATGGTAACAAGTGATGAATCGGCAGATGTTTTTGCAGCCTTTGATGAGGTCTTAAATAATTTTTCAGATTATCAATTTACCTAATGTTTCACAAGACTTTTAGTGATTCTGGAAGAAGCAATTTTAGAAGCTAAAACGCCTAACACACCAATAGTTAATAACACAATTAAAAAGTTAATAGGCTTTAATGCCACTGGATAAGGAAGTGAGCTTGTTATCATAAGTTTTAATACATCTGGACCATAAAGCTGATTTAAAACAAGTAAAAATCCTAATACAATACCAATAACACCTCCCAAAAGGGTCATTAAACTTCCTTGCAAGAAGAAAATTCGCCTGATGTCTTCAGTTGGCGTCCCTAAACTATAGAGTGTGTTAAGAGATCCTTTTTTATCAAGAATCATCATAATGAGTGCACCAATAATATTAAATAAAGCAATAATTATTACCAAAGTAAAAATGAGGTAAACAACTAAGTTTTCGGTATTTAACATTTTATACAATGAATCATTTAATTGTATTCTATTTTTTATAACAACAGTTCCTCCAAATATAGAGTTTATCCGTTGTCGAATAACCTCTTCATCAACGGTACCATCGAGTTTAAATTCCAACGCACTTAATTGATTTGGGCTATAGTTTAGAAGATATTGAGCAGTTTCAAAATTGGAATACACAAATTCATTATCGATAGTTTCATTTATTTGAAACACACCAACATTCGTGGCCTTTATAGAATTATAGGCACTTTTTACTGAGCTAATTTGTCCTTTTCCAGGTTTAGGCACATAAATAGTAATTGGTTTAGCGTAATCTAAAACACCGAATGAAAGTGAACTTGACAGGCCCCAACCAGAGACTATTTGATCCGTGTTTTTTGCAAACCATTCACCATAAATAACCATTGAATCTATAGAGGTAACGCGAGTGTAATTTTCATCTACACCCTTGATAGTCGCTAATTTCTTTTTATTATCAAACTCGACAATAATTCGCTCTTCAATTATTTTAGAATACGAAGAGATGCCTTCTATTGTTGAGATCGCTACAGAATCTTTTTTCGATAAGACGAACGATTTTCCCTGGGACGAAGTGATTTTTAAATCAGGATCAACAAATGATGTAAACTCTAAGCTGAAATCCTTTAGACCTGCAAAACCAGATAAGACTATAAATAAAGCCGCTGAAGCAATAACAATTCCTAAAGCAGCAATTATACTCATGATATTAATTGCGCTATTGTTGCTTTTTGAAAACAAATATCGCTTCGCTATATATAATGAGAAGTGCATACCTTAGACCGCAAAAAGTAAAACAAGATTCAATTTAAAGTTCATATCTTGAAGATTTCTTAAAATCGATTAGCTTTTTTTTCTTTTATCTAATAAATCTGAATCCTCAATTGGGTTTTTTTTACCTTTAAGAGATTTTTCAATTTGATCAATATACTCCAAAGAATCATCAATGAAAAATTCTAAATTGGGCATCCTACGTAGTTGGTGTCTAGTACGCTGTGCTAATTCATGTCTGATAAGAGGCGTATTTGAGCGTATGCCTTTTAATAATTCTTCAGCACCTTTGTTAGGAAAAACACTGAGATATACTTTTGCTATAGACAAATCAGCTGTTACATTAACTTTACTCACTGAAATTATGACCCCTCTAAGACCACCTTTTGTTGCCGCACCTTGAAGCACTTCAACTAAGTCTTGCTGCAAAATTCCACCTATCTTTTTTTGTCTGTTACTTTCCATGTTGCAAAAATATACCATATTTAAGGATTATTGTATTTTTGAGAACACAAAATTTGTTCCATTTGTGTAAAACAGTCTAAAAATGAAGAAAATAGAGCATATTGGTATTGCAGTAAAAGATTTAGATGCTTCTAATGAAATTTTTGCAACCTTATTCGGAAAACAACACTATAAAATTGAAGCTGTAGAAAGTGAAGGGGTAAAGACCTCATTTTTTAAGTTAGGTCCTAACAAAATCGAATTATTACAGGCAACCTCTAAGGATAGCCCGATAGCTAAATTTATTGAGAAGAAAGGCGAAGGTGTACATCACATTGCTTTTGCAGTCTCAAATATTGAGAACGAAATAGAACGACTAAAGAAAGAGGGATTTAAACTGATTCACGAAGTTCCTAAAAAAGGAGCAGACAACAAGCGAATTGCATTTTTACACCCGAAATCAACAAATGGTGTTCTCATTGAATTGTGTGAAGAGATAAAGCATTAAATTTCTTGTAGAGTTTTAAAATATGTAGTAATATTGCAGCCACTTTTGGTCCCATAGCTCAGTTGGTTAGAGCACCTGACTCATAATCAGGTGGTCCTTGGTTCGAGCCCAAGTGGGACCACCAGTAAAATTAAGCCTTTCAATTTCTTGAAAGGCTTTTGTTATTTAATGGGTCGAACATAGGTCGAACAATTCTAATTAAAATTTTATACCTAATCCTAAAAATACAGAGGCTATGTTCTTTCTTAATTTTATATGTAAGTTGTATTTAAAATAACTGAAAGAGTAGATTGAGAGGGTTCAATAAGAGGTCATGAGACTTAAATCAAAAATCAGCACTTGTATTTTTTCGATTTATCTTGTTTAAAATTCAAAGAAGACAGCCGAAAAATTAAGGAGCCAAAAAATAAGATGGAATAAATTTTCCGCGAGGAAAATCAGGCGCAATGAATTATACACGTCTTAAGTTTACAAACGCTTAAATTAGAGTTATAAAAAGAAAGAACAAAAGAGAGAATTAAGATTAGTATACACGGTGAAGCTTTTGACTTCGACAACATTGATA
>MAAC01018413.1_pt1 | contig 101474 bp, 100 predicted proteins | sample 1115981 | NCBI WGS metagenome assembly MAAC01 (sample SAMN04961126, study PRJNA320927) | seawater metagenome | isolation source: sample BD02T64 sea water enriched with oil for 64 days | place: USA:Gulf of Mexico | collected 2013-07-27 | reverse complement strand
TCCCAGCCTGCACCTCCTGCCATAGTAAACTAAGCAGCTGGATCTCCTGAAATGCCCGAAACGCCCCAATTTCATGCCCCGATACGGTTTCCCATTGAGCGTTAGTGGTCCGAGTTAGGCTGAGATACAGGAACCCCTCCGCATCCATTGCCGGTTGGCAGAATACAGCTTGTCGACCTCAGCTTCATTGGTTCGCGTTCGCCCGAAATTCGTAACAGTCAGAACCGCCCGCGCAGGTATTCCACCACTTTCTGGTTTCTGTAAGTATCTGTATCCAAAACACAGGTCGGAGCATGATTGCCACAGGACGCGTTTCCATTCGCTTGTAGCAATACTCTTTCCGGTGTAATAAATTTTTTGTAAATCTGGAACCGGAACGGGGCAGTTCATTGAAAGCAGTCATTCTTGCCGGGGGGCTAGGAACCCGCATCAGCGAGGAATCGCATTTGCGTCCCAAGCCGATGATCGAGATAGGTGGGCGGCCAATTATTTGGCACATCATGAAGATGTATGGCACCTACGGCATCAACGATTTCGTCGTTTGCTGCGGGTACAAAGGTTATATGATCAAGGAATATTTCGCCAACTATTTCCTGCATATGTCTGATGTGACGATTGATCTGTCAAACAACGACATGCAGATCCACAATCAAAGTGCTGAGCCTTGGAAGATCACCCTGATCGACACAGGTGAGTTGACGCAAACCGGTGGCCGTATCCGCAGGGTAAGTGAATTTCTGGACGAGACGTTTTGCCTGACCTACGGCGATGGCGTCAGTGATGTTGATATTGCCGGTCTGGTGGCGTTTCACCAAGCACAAGGCTGCGAGGCAACGGTGACGGCGATCCAACCAGCTGGCCGTTTCGGTGCGCTGGGTATCGACGGTGACCGAGTGACCAGCTTTCAAGAGAAACCGCAGGGCGACAATCGTTGGATCAATGGCGGGTTTATGGTGTGTGAACCGTCGGTTCTGGAGCGGATTGAGGATGACACAACCATCTTTGAGCAGGGCCCGCTGGAAGGACTGGCGCGGGATCGGCAACTGGCCCTGTGGAAGCACTCAGGGTTTTGGATGGCAATGGATACGCTGCGCGACAAGACACAGCTGGAAGACATGTGGGCTGCAGGAAAGGCGCCCTGGAAGATCTGGGAGCCTATGCGCGGATGAAGGAATTCTGGCAGGGTAAACGAGTTTTGGTGACCGGTCACACCGGCTTCAAGGGAAGCTGGTTGTCGCTGTGGCTGGAAGATCTGGGCGTCAAGGTGTTCGGGCTGGCGCTTGAGCCGGACACTGATCCTTCCTTGTTTGACCAACTCGGCCTGAAGAACCGGATGGATCATCAGATTGGCGACATCCGAGACGCTGGGGTTTTGCGCGATCGTGTGCAGCAGGTGCGACCGGATGTTGTGTTCCACCTGGCGGCGCAGCCGCTTGTTCTGGCCTCGTATGACGACCCGCTGGTGACCTGGAACACCAATGTGATGGGCACCGCCCATATGTTGGACGCGTTGCGCGATCTGGATCACCCGTGTTCGGCAGTGATGATCACCACAGATAAAGTCTATGAGAACCGCGAGTGGGTGCACCCTTATCGTGAGAGTGACCGGTTGGGCGGCCATGACCCCTACAGTGCGTCCAAAGCCGCCTGTGAACTGGTCATTGCCAGCTATCGCAAGTCGTTTTTTGCAAGCTCGCCAGTACAAATTGTCTCGGCCCGTGCTGGGAATGTGATTGGTGGTGGCGATTGGGCAGAAAACCGGATTGTGCCCGATATTGCGCGCGCGCTGGCTGCCAAGCAGCCGATCCCAGTGCGCAATCGGCTGGCGCGTCGTCCCTGGCAACATGTACTGGAGCCGCTTTCGGGTTACATACGGTTGGCCGAAACATTGGCGGGTGGTCAGCTTCTGCACTCTGACAGCTACAATTTCGGACCCGAAGCGCAGGACGTGCGACCGGTTGTTGATCTGGTCGAGGCTGCTTTGCGTCATTGGTCCGGTGAATGGCACGATATGACAGATGAAACCGCGCCACATGAGGCGGGGCTGTTGAGTCTGGACATTGAGCTGGCCCGCGCCGAGCTTGGATATTCGCCGCGTTGGGATTTTGAGCAGGCAATTGAGAACACCGTGACCTGGTATCGTTCGGTGCAGAGCGGCGCATCAGCTTTGGATGCAAGCCTGGCCCAGATACGGAGCTTTGGTGCGCCATGAAGTTTCGTGAATTGTCTTTGAGTGGCGCCTGGGAAATCAACATTGAACGGCGCGAGGATGCGCGAGGCTTCTTTGCCCGCAGCTATTGTGACCGAGAATTCTCTGATCATGGGCTGAACACAACATGGGTGCAGATGAATGTCTCGTTCAGCCTGACCAAGGGCACACTCAGAGGATTGCATTTTCAGCGCGACGCTGCGGCCGAGGTGAAACTGGTGCGGTGTTCGCGCGGTCGAGTGTTCGACGTGATCGTGGATTTGCGCAGTGGGTCACCAACATATGGGCAGCATTGCTCTGTGGTGCTGGACAGTGAACTGCGCAATTCAATCTACATTCCAGTTGGGTTCGCTCATGGTTTTCAAACTCTTAGCGACGGGTGCGAACTGCAGTATTCCCATTCATCCGCCTATCAGATGGGGCACGAAGGCGGCATCAATGCGCTAGATCCCATGCTAGATATTGCCTGGCCCTTTCCGCCCACCGTTATGTCCGACCGCGACCGCGACCTTGTTCCTCTAACCGAGTGTAAACCGCTATGACACCTACTTGCCGCCATTGCCAAACGCCTTTGACATTGGATTTTCTGGATCTGGGTCATGCTCCGCCGTCCAACGCCTATCTGTCGCCGGATGATCTGATGCGCCCTGAGGTTAGCTATCCATTGCGCCTTAAGGTTTGTTCCAATTGCCGCTTGGTCCAGACCGAGGATTTTGCCGCTGCGGATGCTTTGTTTTCCCCGGACTACGCCTATTTCTCGTCCACCTCGCGAAGCTGGTTGGAGCACGCGGCCAGCTATGTTGAGATGATCACTGATCGCCTTAATCTAACCAGCAACAGTCACGTGATCGAAGTCGCTTCCAACGACGGCTACCTTCTGAAGAACTTTGTTTCCGCGGGCATATCCTGCCTTGGAGTCGAACCCACACAAAGCACAGCCCAGGCAGCGAGAGCAATCGGCGTGCCGGTTAAGCAAGAATTCTTTGGCGCCGAAATGGCGAATGACATTGCCAAAGCGGACCTGATCCTCGGCAATAACGTCTATGCCCATGTTCCTGATATTAACGATTTTACTGTTGGTTTGAAGAATGCTCTCAAGCCGCAGGGTGTGATAACGTTGGAATTCCCGCATCTGATGCGGTTGGTTGAGTTCAACCAGTTCGACACGGTTTATCACGAGCATTTCTCGTATCTGTCTTTGCTATCAGTCGAGGCAATCATGCAGGCTGCGGGCCTTCGAGTGTTCGACGTCGAAGAACTGCCCACTCATGGTGGATCTTTGCGCATTTATGCATGCCACCGCGCCGCAGATCATGCCGAGCAACCCTCGGTTGCAAATCTTCGGAGCACCGAGGCCGAGCGGGGTATGGGCAATGACGCCTATTACATCGCGTTTCAGGCACAGGCAGAGGTTGTCAAAAATGATTTCCTGCAGTTTTTGTTGCAGGTCCGGTCCGAGGGTAAATCTGTTGCTGCATATGGTGCGGCTGCCAAAGGCAATACACTGCTGAATTTCGCTGGGGTGAAACCGGATCTCTTGCCGTTTGTTTGTGACGCAGCACCATCAAAGATTGATAAACTGCTTCCCGGCAGCCACATTCCAATCCGCGAACCTGGGGCGTTGGAGCAAAACCGCCCCGACTATCTGGTGATCTTTCCGTGGAATATTGGTACGGAAATTAGGGCGCAGAATGCCGGATTGGCCGCACAAGGCACCAAGTTTGTCACTGCAGTGCCAAGTTTGAAGATCAACTGATGTCGCGGATTTTGGTCACCGGTGGCACTGGCTTTGTTGGCCGCGCCGTTGTCTCGGCACTCAAATCGCGTGACATGGATTTGCGTTGTGTGGTGCGTAATGGCTCGGCCCAGAGATTGCCGGATTTGACGACTTCGGATCAGATAATTGAAGTCTCAGATTTGTTCGCCCAAAACTCCGAATGGTGGCGGGACGCCCTGACTGACATCGACATGGTGATCCACTTGGCATGGTATGCGGAACCGGGTAAATACCTGATGTCCTCGCGTAATCTCGACTGTCTCTCGGGCACCTTGGCTATGGCGCAGGGGGCCGCGCAGGCAGGCGTGCGCCGTATCATAGGTGTTGGCACCTGTTTTGAATATGATCTGAGCCTGGGATATTTGCCCGCGGACGCGCGTCTTGATCCGGTAACACCTTATGCAGCGGCTAAGGCCTCGACTTATATGACGTTGAACCAATGGTTGCCGCTACAGGACATCGAGTTCCTGTGGGCGCGTCTGTTCTATCTTTATGGCAAGGGGGAAGACTCCCGCCGTTTGGTTCCATATTTGCATCAGCAAATGCAGGCAGGGGCGGTGGCCGACCTCACCAGCGGTACTCAGCTGCGTGATTTTATGGATGTAGAAGATGCAGCCGCACTCTTGTTGACGGATGCCTTCAGTGACCGCCAAGGTGCCAGCAATATTGCCAGCGGGCAGGGTATTACAGTGAGGCAACTGGCCGAAACTATCGCCGATGAGTATGGCCGTCGCGATCTGTTGAATTTTGGCGCACGGGCTGATAATTTGACTGATCCGCCATGTGTGGTGGGGCTGCGGGACAAGGAGATCCAACAATGAGTGCTGAGACAAAGCTGTTGTATCAGGCATCTGAATTCCCGGTCTTTCAAAACCGCATGTATGATACCAAGGCAGAGGCGCAATCCTGTCCACGCGGGCAGATCACTATCGTTGAGGATCTGACCACCGGGTTGGTCAGCAATGCCAGTTTTGATCCTGATCTTCTGGTCTATGATGCGGCCTATCAAAACGAGCAGGCTAATTCGGCCCCGTTTCGCACCCATCTGGACTGGGTTGCAGACTTGATCTTCCAGTCAATGGAGACCGCCAGCCTGATCGAAGTTGGCTGCGGCAAGGGCACTTTTCTGGACATCCTCAGTGATCGTGGTGCGAAAATTACCGGCTTTGATCCGACATATGAAGGGGACGATCCGCGTATTGAAAAAGCTCTGTTTGGCCCGGAATTAGGAATGAACGCCAAGGGGCTGATCTTGCGCCATGTGCTGGAGCATATCCAGGATCCGGTCGATTTTCTGATGCAACTGGCCGAGGCCAACGGTGGCCAGGGGTTGATCTATATCGAAGTCCCCTGTTTCGACTGGATTTGTGACAACCGCGCCTGGTTCGACATTTTCTACGAACATGTGAACTATTTCCGCCTGTCTGACTTCGACAGGATATTTGGCCGGGTGGTGGCAAGTGGAAACTGTTTTGGCGGTCAGTATCTATACGTCGTTGGTGATCTGTCGACGCTGCGCCAACCGACCTATGATGCAGACAGCTCGGTTGATTTCCCGGCGGACTTCACTGCCAGCCTGTCCTCGAGCTCGGCGACGAACCGGGATGTGGTCTGGGGAGGCGCGTCCAAAGGCCTGATCTATTCGATGCTGCGGCAGCGCTCGGGGCATCCCGTAGCAGCTGTGGTTGATATTAATCCAGCCAAGCAAACCAAGTATTTGGCTGGAACAGGATTGCAGGTGCAGGCGCCGGATGAGCTGTTGCCAACTCTGCCCAAGGATACTCGGATTCTGGTGATGAATCCAAATTACACTAAGGAAATCAAAGCAATGTCTGATAACGTCTTTACGTATGTTGAGGTGGGCGCATGAGCAACTTTAAATCTGATATCCCGGCTCGTGTGGCGGCAATGAATGAAAACACTGCACTCAAAGCCTCGGCGATGGAGATGTTGCGGGCTTCGGCCGGGGCCGAATATTCGTATAATTTTCATTGGATGGATCGCCCGATTATTCAGTACCCGCAGGACATTGTGGCGATGCAAGAACTGATCTGGGACATCCGTCCTGATCTGATCATTGAAATGGGGATTGCCCACGGCGGCTCGCTGATTTTCAGCGCATCGGTGCTGGCAATGATGGATATGTGCGATGCAATCAGCACCGGCGAAACCATTGACCCTGCAAAATCGAAACGCAAAGTACTGGGTGTTGATATCGACATCCGTGCCCATAATCGCTCGGCAATCGAGGCCCATCCGATGGCGTCGCGCATCCAGATGATGGAAGGCTCCAGTATTGCGCCCGAAATCATCGCACAGGTGCAGGCGGTGGCTGATCAATATGAAACCATACTGGTTTGTCTGGACAGCAATCACACGCATGATCATGTGAGGGCCGAGTTAGAGGCCTATGCGCCAATGACCTCGGTCAACAGCTATTGCGTGGTCTTTGATACATTGATCGAGGATATGGCCGAAGATGAGTATCCCAATCGGTCATGGGGCAAAGGCGACAATCCAAAGACAGCTGTTTGGGATTATCTTAAAACCCACCCAGAGTTCGAGATCGACAAATCCATTCCCGACAAACTGTTGATTACGGTCGCCCATGATGGCTTTTTGCGGCGTCTGTCATAACTGACGAGTAAACTCTTTTGCCCGGCGTTTGGCAGCTCGCCAAGCGTCGGCAGTGGACATAGTTTTGTCCAGCACAGCACCATAATCTTGGCCCAGCACAGCGTCACAAACATTGGTTGCAGTCAGAACTGTATTCAAGCTGTCTTGCTCTGCTGAAAGCCGGAAGCTGCTAATCTGAGACCGTGCGCGTATCAACCGTTCAGACAGGGTGCGTTTGGCGCGAGCCGGTCGATCGCGCGCGGCCGTCAGTTGTTCCTGAGTGCCAGTGCGTTTGGCATAACTGGACAGTGTCTCTTCAATCTGGGCAGCATGTTCCGGCTTCATCCGAGTAGCATTCAGAGCATATTGATACCAATCTGTGTACTGGGGCACCGGATCAGTGAAGCCTCCTCTTTCGCGGAGAGTCTCCAGTGTTGAGAAAAAAACCAACTGAACAGTCAAGGCATGATCAATGATATCTTCGTAGGGATCAGCCCGATTTTCGGCTGCAAATGAGCGGCCAATCTTGGCGCTGAGGCTGTCTGGCTTGACGGCGGAATGGGCACCACCGGTGCTAGCAGGGCCATACCCGTTGATTGTGAACGGATGATCGGCATGCAGAAATTTTCCGCCTAGATGGATACATCGGTACTGAAAATTGACGTCAGGGATGGTGCTATCGAAAAACACCCCAGGAGCAGGCGCTATCCGGTCCAGAAACTGGCGTGATGCGCAACCGTGATAGATCGCGGGAGTTGGGTTCAGCAGCCCCAGCTTGCAGTGCATGAGTGCGTCAATATCATCTTGCGGATTGTAGGAGATAGGGGCGCCAAAGGAATCTTTGCGATAAAACCGGAGGCCGCCTGTTTTATTGCCAAAATCCTGTATTGGCCAACCATAGGTGGCCTTGAACCAACTAAAGCCATCTGGTTTTTGTTCTTCCAGTATCCGGCGGAGATAACGGAATTGATTGGTCACCACTGAATCGTCATCACCAATGAAAAGGACATAATCTCCGGAGCTTGCACAAACTGAACGATTGAAATTCTCGCGCATCGACATTCGGCGATCTGATGGCAGGTAAATTAGTCGTGGGTCCGTTTCCGCCTCGACGACTTCACGGGTATTGTCGGTACTTGCATTGTCGGCGACGATCACTTCAATATTGTCATCTTCAATATTCAGTGCTGTACGGATCGACGCACCCAAATACATCGCTCGTTCGCGTGTAGGGATAATAATACTGATTTTCATAGCTATCTCTAAAAGTCGATAGGCGCGTTGATGTCAATGGAGTTTACAGTTGGCAATTCAGTTCTGTTCAACAGCGCTGGTTGTGTCCTCCCACAGCCAATTATAACAACGACTTAGTGGGAATCCGCCCTGAGCCGCTTTTTGTTGTGTCTGGCCCGTGTCCGCATTGTGCTCCAATTTGCAATCACACCGGATAATTCTTGATTGGCCAAGGGCTGATTTTGTGCGTCGCGCGACCAGGATCGTTCATATTTTGAATCCGATTAAAGATCCAACTAGCGAGCTTCGGCGCATTTTGGCAGACGCGTAGTAACGCCCTCATCTTCGGCTATGACGGCGGTGTCCTTGCCTGCCACCTCAAGCAATACCTCGCTGGCCGCTGAAAGAACATCCAGCGGCCAGATTCTTTTCGACGGCATGATGCTAGATCGTGAAAGACAGCCACCGGGCGATTGTAGTCTGCCCGTCGTTCGACGTATCAGCCGCGGGAAGCATGTTCCCTATGGCGCTACGACGCCTTGTGCAGCTCTCCGAGGCCAACAACGGCATCGACAAAGCCCTTGAACTGCTTTTCGGGCGCATAGGGAACTGGGTTTTCGAACCCGCGCTGGACCGCCGGACGTGCTGCAACGCGATCCCACCAATTATTCAGGTTTGCATTGGACACCAGCGGCAGGTCACCACAGGCCGGATGAAGTCCACAAAGACGGATCCATGGCGCCACTGCCATGTCAGCGATCGTAAACTCATCCCCTGCCAAATAATCCTGACCTTCAAGACGCGTATTGAGCACTCCCATGATACGGCTGACTTCGGTGAAATACCGGTCTGTGACATCTGGAAATTTATTGCCCCAGGCTGCGGCAAAAACCAGATATTGCCCGAACATTGGCCCCACCGAGGCCATCTGAAACATCAAGGTTTCAATTGTAGCGATGCGTTGTTTTGGATCCGAGGGGAGGAACTTGCCGGTTTTTTCCGCAAGGTGCATGAGGATGGCCCCAGATTCAGTAACAATCAGACCATCATCCACTAGAACCGGGATTTTTTGATTGGGGTTGAGCGCGGTGAATTCCGGGGTTTTCTGCTCTCCGCCCAAAAACACCTGATGGCTCGAGTATTCGAGCCCCATTTCTTCCAGTGCGATGGAGATTTTCAACCCGTTGGGTGTGGCATCCGTGTAAAGATCAAGCATTGCATAGCTCCTAAAGTGGTGCGTAAACCAATTGTCAGCACCGATGGGTTCTAGTTAGGGGCCGGTGAGAACAGGAACTATTCTGGATCTTTCCGGAAGGGTGGTGCAAATATCAACCGATGGACAATTGGGACGATATTCGATTCTTTCTGGCCGTTGCGCGTTCAGGATCTGTAAGGGCGGCGGCTTCTGCACTGGGTGTGAACCATTCAACTGTGCTGCGACGTGTATCGCAATTGGAGGCTCATCTGAGTGCACGGCTGTTTGAGAAACTGCCATCTGGCTATGCTTTGACACAAGCTGGCGAAGAAATTCTTGAGCTTGCCGGATCAATGGAACGTGCATCATTACAATTACAGACTCAGGTTTTCGCGCGCGACCAAAGCCTGTCTGGCACGTTGCGCGTTGCGATACCCCCATCATTGGCAACGGATCTGTTGATGCCGGACCTGGCTGATTTCGCCAAACAACATCCAGCGATCGAGCTGCAACTTATCTCGTCATATGACACCGTGAATCTAACCCTTCGACAGGCGGATGTCGCGGTTCGGCTGGTCTTTGACCAGATGACTTTACCACAACATTTGATCGGTTCCCGACTTCAGGATGTTCATCGTGGTGTCTACATTTCAGCAGCACTGCTCGATACTATCGAGACGGGTGGCATGCCAAACGTTCGGTGGATCCTGAAAGAAGAAGACGGTGCCGCGCCGGACTGGGCAACCGTCGCGGGGGGCGGTGCCGAATTGCCACCGGTCATCGTGAATGATCTTGCATCTCAAGTGGCCGCAGCAAAAGCAGGGATGGGCGCCGCGATTTTGGCCTGCTTCATTGGCGATCTGGATCCGCTTCTTGTACGTGTCCCCAGTAGCGTGACGGAATACTATGGAACGATCTGGCTTCTAACTTTGGATGACACACGCAAGACCAAGCGGATCAGGGTGTTTTCCGATTTCATAAAGTCACGCATCAGCGCCCGCGCTGATGCCCTCAGCGGACGCATCTAACATCATGATGTTACTCGACGCAGATTTTGGGAGCCACTCCTTGCAAGGGATCTAATCGCAAGGAGTGAACAGATAGTCAGAGTAGTAGTTCGGCCAGTTCTGCAGGGAGTGACAAGGTGGGGAAATGCCCGGCTGGCAAAGTGTGGATTTGCTCCACTTCCCAATTGCCCAGCATTTCTTCCTGCAACTTCGGAGACACCATTTTGTCTAGGGAAGTCCGGATATAGACTTTGGGCACGCGACCGAAGTTTTTGTCAGTTACAGCTACCTTGGCCATAAAGGGTTCTGTTGCCTGCGGCAGGTCTTTGACATAGGGCAGTGCGACCTGAATGTCCTTCTCGGTCACATCATGAAACGCCTTGCTGCGCCATGTGGCCTCGGATGCTGTCGCATAGCTTTCACATAGGGTTTTGGAATGCCTTTTCGAATCAAGGTTAGATAATTCATTCTAAGGCGGTCGCAATTAAATTGTCACTTTTGGACTGATTTCTTCACCAAAGCCCCAGCCGGAGCAACGTGACGCACCAATGTTGCCTGGGCAGCCAATCATCTGCATCGAAAGAAGTGACACGACACTGGCACCGGTCATAGTGAACGCTGTTTCAGCGTTGGTATGGCGATCTTGGCTTGATCGGTGCAGGTTGCTGGTGCCTGCGTCATGTTGGAGCCAGCAGCGCAAGTTCTGCACTGCTGCGTTGTTCAGACTGGCGGGCCAGCAACGGGCCGCTCACTACAAAATTGGGGCGGCTCCATGGCTTCCACAGTCACCCCAGCGCACCGCCCTCACTCATTTTGAACCTGTTGGTGAACTTCGACCACATTGCCTTCCGGGTCCTGAAAAAACACCTGATGCCATTCTTTGGCAAACGAAGTGCCATAGTCCGAGAACGGAATATCATTGTCTTTTAAAAGTGTGAGAAATGCTTGGATGTCATCCGTGCGGAACGCGATGTGGCCTCGGTCGACTGGATTGATTACTTGCCCATTGGTAAAGGCGACATCAAGCCGACGCTCTGCGAGGTGCATTTGCATTTGGCCGTCGGTGGCAAACCGAATTTGGCCGTCATAGCCCTGTGTCGCATTGGCCTCGGTGCGTGGGAAGTCCTCCTGCGGGACGTCATCGAGGCCCAGCAGCTTGGTGTAGAAGTCGTGCAGCTTGTCTACGTCGTGTGATACAAAGTTGATGTGGTGAAATTCTAGTTTCATGTCGAGTAGTGCCTCTATGCTCGAAATTATTGCCAAAGTATCGGGTGAGTACAGCGTCGACCAGATGAAATCGTAGCGAGCATCCGACATGTAATGCCAGTGAGCCGCGCCGTTTGAGTGGTCACCTTGCCCTTCGAATTGCCAGGCACTCGCAGCTCTTCGCTTGGCGAGTAGCTCAACTGGTGAAGCCCCGTACGGCAAGCTTGCCATGTAAGTTATTGGTATCAAGGGTTTTTTGGTGGCGGTACAGGGACTTGAACCCCGGACACGCGGATTATGATTCCGCTGCTCTAACCAACTGAGCTATACCGCCACGTCATGTGCAGGCGATTTAGGAGTTTCACGGGGCGGGGTCAAGAGAGAAAAGGGCACAATGGGATAATCTGAGTGGTTTTTCTTGTGGGACCTGAAGCTGACCGCACCTAGCCGAGTAAAGGGGTGGCTTGCGACTTAAGAAAGCTTTGCGAAGGTGTCTCTGATAAACTGGTTGCATCGCATGGGCGCAGTGATGGGCAGCATGTGACCTTGATCCGCTGCCATCTCGCAATGCAGGCCATAGGGTTCCATTGTCGGGCCGTTTGCTTGCGGTTTTAACACCGCGTCTGCTTCGCCAAACAGCACCGCGCCTGGGGTCTTCAGCTCGGATGCATATCGGGCCGACTGCAGGGCGATACCGCCGCCGGCCAGTGTTGCATCTGCTGAAGCGGTAATAAAACTCTTGGGGCGCAGACCCAGCGCAGCACCCGCCCGGATCAGGAAGTCCTCGGGGCAGGGGTTGGGGGCAAACACTTGTTGCAACACGTCTGCGGCCGTGCGTTGCGCGGCTGGGATGGCCACCGTCTGCGCCATCAGGCGGCGCATCATTGGCGAATGCACGATCAGCCCCTTGAAGGTACCTGCATCAGCAGCCGGATGGGTCAGGGGGGCCAGTAGCGCCAATCCACGTATCTTTTCAGGGGCGTCCAGCGCCATGGCCAACGCAACGGCTCCACCCAGGGAATGCCCGCATAGGACGGGCTGCTCGATATTGCGAATGTCGAGAAACGCTTGGATCATTCTGGCCTGTTCCGGCAGCACGGCAAGATGATCATGGTCACGCGTTGAATAGCCGCAGCCAGGGCGGTCCAGAATAATAAGGCGGAAATCCGGCGCCAAAAGATCTGCCATCGCATAGGTGAAGTGTTGTAACTGCCCCGACAGCCCGTGGATCAGCACCAGCGGCGGCGCCTCAGCCGGGCCCATTTCCACATAGTGGATCAGGCCGTCCGGCACCGCCTGTAACTGGCCAACTGGCGGCACCAGCGTCTCGGCCCTGCGCGCCATGCGGCGGGTCTTAAAATGTGACGCCGACAGCAGGGCTGCGGGCAAGGCTAATGTGGCAAGGGCAATGGAATTCAATACTGTCATGTACGGGCTTTGTGTTGCGGGACGTGTTAGGCTTCCACAAGCTCTCCAAGTTCGGCCAGGTTTGGACGAGGCAATTGGTCAAGCAATGAAAAAACTCTGTTTCGGCAGGCGTCGCCGGGCCAGGCCGCCGGGTAGAAATTGGCAGGCAGGTCTGGGTGTCGCAGCACCACGCGGCGCCATCTGTGAACGATCAAAGTGCGCAGCGAGGCAATTTGCACCGGGCTTAACTCCTGGGTCATCTCGGGGATAGCGTTGACGGCTTTCAACAGCGCCGCGCAAGATGTCGACAGCTCGGCTGGAAACAGCTGCACCTTGAGCCAGTCGGGCAGAGAGAAATTGGACGCGTCCAGAGCCAGCAGATCATGGGTGTTCTTGGGCATAGGTCCACATCCCATTGCGGTGGTGCGGTTGACTGCAACATAGTCTGGCAGCAGCAGCGCCTCGTCCAGCACTGCCTGACCACACCCGTCAGCGGCAATCAACACGTGCCAGTCTTGCGGCGAGGCCGGTTCACGGGCGTAGATCCGTGCGGTGACAGCCACGCATTGGTCGCGGCCATATTGCGTTAGGTAGTGGATCGAGGACCGACCAGAGCGGGAGCTTTCAATCCAGCCATCCTTGCGCAGCCGATGCAACGCAACCCGGATCGCCTCGGGTTTGATGCCCATCGGTGTGATGATGCGAGTCAGAGCGCTGCCGCTGATCTGGTCATTGGGCTGCTGCGCCATGTCGCCAAACAGCGAGATGATGATCGACCAAACGCGCTGGTTCTGCGGATCGCTCAGCAGGTCAACACTGGTTTCAAAGCACGGGTCATACGAGTGTTCCATGTAACCTATGTAGGTCTCCCGACTAGGGGAGGCCAGTCCGTTACAGTGCAATGACAAGATGTTGTTCGCTTTCTGCGCGGTTTCATGCCCATGCAATGGCCTAATAGGCGTTCATCGTCAGCAATTCGTATTCAGCCACCTGTTCATCGTCCTGGTTGGTCAGGGTCACATGCCAGCGCACTTCGCCGTAGTCTTCGTTTCGGCGGGTCTTTTTCTTGACCGTCAGGCGGACCTTGATGGCGTCACCTGCTGAAACGGGTTTCATGAACCGAAGGTTGTTCAGCCCAGTATTGGCCAGCACTGGGCCCTCGTTTGGTTCGACAAACAGCCCGGCGGCAAAGGACAGCAGCAGATAGCCATGCGCCACCCGACCGGGGAAGAACGGGTTTCGCTTGGCGGCCTCGTCATCCATGTGGGCGTAGAACGTATCACCCGTGAAATTGGCGAAGGTTTCAATGTCGTCCAGAGTGACGATGCGCGATGGGCTGTTCAGGGATTCGCCAATGGCCAGATCACCGAATTTGCGCGTAAACGGATGCGCTGGCCCTTTGATCTCACGGCTGCCGGGCACCCATGTCTTGCCAATGGCGGTCAGAATATCCGGGCTGCCCTGAATGGCAGTGCGCTGCATATAGTGCATCACGCCCCGCACGCCGCCCAATTCCTCGCCACCGCCCGCCCGGCCGGGACCGCCGTGCACCATATGGGGCAGGGGCGAGCCATGACCGGTGCTCTCTTTCATCGAGTCGCGGTTGTTGAAATACAGACGGCCATGATAGGCGCCAGCCCCCAGTGCCACCTGCCGCGCCACATCCGGGTCACGAGTGATTACAGAAGCCACCAGCGAACCTTGACCCTTGTTGACCAGTGCCACCGCATGATCCACATCGCGGTAACCCATCACGGTGGACACAGGGCCAAAGGCCTCGGTGTCATGCACCCTCTGGGCGTTGTCAGGATCGGCGCAGTGGAACAGCATCGGCGGCACAAAGGCGCCTTTCTCGGCATCGGCTCCATCTACGCCGAAATTCTCAGGATCGCCGTAAACCCGGGTGGCTTCCTGACCAATAATCGCGGCCTGTTCCAGCACATCGCGTTTCTGACCGGCAGAAACCAGTGCGCCCATGCGGGTGGAGTCGAGGCGCGGATCGCCAATCACTATCTTGTCCAGCCGCGCAGATAGCGCTTGGATGACCGCATCAACCTGATCTTCGGGCGCGATGACGCGGCGGATAGCGGTGCATTTCTGGCCCGCCTTGGTGGTCATCTCTCGGCTAACCTCTTTGATGAACAGATCAAATTCCGGCGTCCCCGGTACTGCGTCCGGCCCCAAGATTGAGCCGTTGAGGCTGTCTTGTTCGGCCACAAATCGGATCGAGTTCTTTAGGATCACCGGGTTGGACCGCAATTTCAGCGCGGTCTGGGCCGAGCCGGTAAAGCTGACAACATCCATTATCCCCAGATGGTCCAGCATGTCGCCAATACCGCCAGACACCAGTTGCAACGCGCCTGCAGGCAGAATGCCACTGTCCAGCATCAGCCGCACCGCCAGTTCAGTGACATAGCAGCTGCTGGTCGCCGGTTTCACAATTGCCGGAACGCCAGCCAGCAGGGTGGGTGCCAGCTTCTCCAGCATCCCCCAGACCGGAAAGTTGAAGGCGTTGATATGCACCGCAACGCCTTGCAACGGTGTGCAGATGTGCTGGCCTAAAAATGTGCCATTACGGCTGAGCTGTTCAACCTCACCATCCAGAAAGACATGCCCATCCGGCATTTCCCGCCGCCCCTTGGAGGCAAAAACAAACATGGTGCCGATGCCACCGTCCACGTCGATCAGGTGATCGCTCATGGTGGCGCCGGTATCGAACGAGGCTTCGTACAGGGCTTGTTTGTGCTGACCCAGATGCGCCGCCAGTGCCTTTAGCATGCGAGCACGGTCGTGGAATGTCAGCGCGCGCAGGGCAGGGCCACCGACGTCGCGGGCGTACTGCAGCATGGACTGCACGTCCAAAGCATTGTTGCCCGCCGAGGCAATCACCTCTCCAGTAATGGCACTGGCGATGCTGCGCGCACCAGCGCCGGGTGCAATCCACTGACCAGAGGCAAAGCTGGAAACCTGTTGAATGCTCATGTCGCGCTCCTTGAGGGATAGGCGGAAATAGGGTGTGGAATTTATTGACCAACCGGTCGGTTTATGCAAGAAATTTGTTTGAGCGCCATATGCGTCGGCAATTTCTGGGGGGAGGCTCAATGAGCGATACAATTCTGACAGTGGACCACGGTAGCTGGATCGAGATTACACTGAACCGCCCGGACCGACTGAATTCTTTCAATGACGAAATGCACTATGCGCTGCGCTCGGTGATCGTCGGCGCGCGTGACACCGGCGCCCGCGCGATCCTTTTGACGGGTGCTGGGCGAGGCTTTTGCGCCGGGCAGGATCTGGGTGATCGGGACCCGTCCAAGATGGACGGACCGCCGGATCTGGGCAACACGGTGCGGACATTTTACGCGCCACTGGTGCGATTGATCCGCTCGCTCAACTTCCCAGTGATTTGTGCAGTGAATGGTGTCGCGGCTGGGGCCGGGGCCAATCTGTCGCTGGCCTGTGATATTGTTCTGGCGGCCCATAGCGCTAAGTTTATTCAGTCCTTCTCCAAGGTTGGCTTGATCCCCGATACTGGCGGCAGCTGGCATCTGCCGCATCTGGTGGGTGAAGCCCGCGCCAAGGGACTGGCGCTAACTGGAGAACCATTGCCCGCCGAGAAAGCAGCGGACTGGGGGCTGATCTGGAAGGCTTATCCCGACGCTGATCTGATGGATGAGGCCCGCGCCCTGGCGGCAAAACTGGCCAATGGTCCGACACTGGGTTTGGGGCTGACCAAGCAGACCATCCAGGCCTCGGCGGTGAAATCCCTGAGCGACCATCTGGAGGTCGAGGCGGATGCGATGAAGACCTGCGGCGAAAGCGAAGATTATGCCGAGGGTGTCGCGGCATTCTTGGAAAAACGTGCAGCGGTTTTTCAAGGGAAATGACAATGACACCAAAGCAACGCGCCGAAAAATCTGCGGCGGCCATGTGGGCCGACGATCACGCCTCGAAATGGGCGGGGATGGCGATCAGCCATATGGATGAGGGCACCGCCACGCTGCAGCTGACCGTGGCGGAGAACCATTGCAACGGCCACGGCATTTGCCACGGTGGCGTCACTTTCATGTTGGCCGACAGCGCTTTTGCCTTTGCCTGCAACAGCCGCAACCAATCCACCGTGGCCCAGCACAACACGATCAGTTTCACCGCGCCGGGCCGTTTGGGCGACCAGCTGACCGCAACCGCACGTGAGGTCTCGCTGAGTGGGCGCAGCGGCATTTATGATGTGACCGTGACCAATCAACAGGGCCAAACGATCGCCGAGTTCCGGGGTATGTCCCGCGCGATCAAGGGCCAGTTATTTGACGAATGAGATGAGGACGACGCCATGAAAGATCTGACCCCGAACAAGGCAGACCTCGATCCGATTGAAATCGCTTCAATCGACGAGATCCGCGAGCTGCAGTTGCGGCGCATGAAGTGGTCCCTGCGCCACGCCTATGACAATGTGGCGATGTACAAACAACGGTTCGACGCGGCAGGCGTGCATCCGGATGACCTGATTACGCTGGCGGATCTGGCCAAGTTCCCCTTCACTTACAAAAACGACCTGCGCGACAACTACCCCTTTGGGCTGTTTGCGGTGCCCAAAAATCAAATCATTCGCCTGCATGCCTCGTCCGGCACCACCGGCAAAGCCACTGTAGTGGGCTATACCAAAGGTGATATCGACAATTGGGCTGACCTGATGGCGCGCTCTCTGCGGGCCTCGGGGTTGCGCCGAGGCGATATGATCCACAACGCCTATGGATATGGGCTGTTCACAGGGGGCTTGGGTGCGCACTACGGTATCGAGCGGCTAGGTGCCACAGTAGTGCCCATGGGTGGCGGCCAGACCGAGAAGCAGGTGGGGCTGATCACCGATTTCCGCCCTGACGGCATTATGGTCACGCCGTCTTATATGCTCAACATTCTGGAGCAGTTCCATAAGCAGGGACTGGACCCACGCGACAGTTCACTGTCAGTGGGGGTGTTTGGCGCCGAGCCATGGACCAACGCCATGCGGCTCGAGGTCGAGGCGGCGTTCGACATGCATGCGGTAGATATTTACGGGCTGTCCGAAATCATGGGGCCGGGGGTGGCCAATGAGTGTGTGGAAACCAAGGACGGGCTGCACATCTGGGAGGATCATTTCTATCCAGAGATCATCAACCCCGAAACTGGCGAGGTCGTTGAGGATGGCGAGATCGGCGAATTGGTGTTCACCACGCTGACCAAAGAAGGCCTGCCGATGGTCCGCTATCGTACCCGTGACTTGACCCGCTTGTTACCCGGAACCGCGCGGACCATGCGGCGGATGGAGAAGATCACCGGGCGGTCCGATGACATGATCATCCTGCGCGGCGTCAACGTGTTCCCGACCCAGATCGAAGAACAGGTGATGGCCACCGGCGGGCTGGCGCCATATTATCAGATCGAGCGGTACAAAGCCGGCCGCATGGATGCGATGCGGGTTTTTGTCGAGGCCATGCCCGACGCGGCGGACGAGCTGTCAAAAACCGCAGCCTCGCGCATGTTGACCAAGCGGATCAAGGATATCGTTGGCGTGTCGACCGAGATCTTCGTGGGCGACCCAGGCTCTGTCGCGCGTTCTCAGGGCAAGGCGGTTCGGGTTATCGACAACCGGGGCAAGGGATAAGGATATGGCGCGGACAATTGCCAAAGACCACGACCAAAAACGCAGTCAAATCCTGTCATCCGCAGCCAAGGTGTTTGCGGATCAGGGGTTTGACCGCGCCTCGATGACGCAGTTGGCGCGCGAATGTGGTATCTCCAAGGCCAATATCTATCACTATTACGATAGCAAGGATGCCATCCTGTTCGACATCCTTGATTGTTACCTGCGCGACTTGCGCGACCGGGTTTGTGGCCTAGACCTGCTAGACTTGGAGCCGGACCAGCAGTTGCATCGGATTGTGGCCGGGATTTTGCAGGCCTATCAGGGCGCCGATCACGAACACCAGGTACAGATAGGGGCGATGTCCGCACTGCCCAAGGACCAGCAGGCGCTGCTGCGGGGGTATCAGCGCGAGCTAGTGCAATTCCTCAGTGACACTTTACGCCGCGCCGCGCCGCAGGTTTTCGCGGATGACGAGGCCAAGCTGCGCGCTGCCACCATGTCGGTGTTTGGCATGCTGAACTGGTATTACATGTGGAATTCGGGTGCCGGATCCCAGGCGCGCGAAGCCTATGCCAGCACAGTTGCCAGTCTGACATTGAACGGCATTACCGGACTCTGAAAGACCTCTCCGCGCCCGCCGTTTCTGAACACGAAAACGAAAAAGGCCGCCCTTCGGAAAGGGCGGCCTCTAATAATTGCTGCAGCTAGGCTACAGAACTGCCTTACAGCAGTTTCAGCGAACCAGCAGATTCTTTGCCGTCACGGCCAGTTTCCAGCTCGTAAGAAACTTTTTGGTTGTCGTTCAGGCCGTTCAGACCGGAGCGCTCAACCGCAGAAATGTGTACAAATACGTCTTTTCCGCCTGCTTCGGGCTCAATAAAGCCGAAACCTTTAGTTGCGTTAAACCATTTTACGGTGCCGTTGGCCATCCGATTTTCTCCAGAATATCGCCCAAGCAACGTGCAAGGGCTTGTTGTCGTTCAGTTATTACAGTGTGGTAGGCGGAACCATACCCACAATGTCATATGTCTTGCGCAGAATCGGCGCAGTGATTTCTCGCGCCCGTTCTGCACCACGTGCTAGGATGCGGTCAATCTCTGTCTGCTCATTCATCAATCTAGCCATCTCAGCGGCGATCGGCGCCAACTTGGATACGGCCAGATCTGCCAGCAATGGTTTGAATTCACCAAACTGTTTGCCACCAACCTCTGTCAATACCTGATCTACGGTTTGGTCGTTCAGCGCAGCATAAATATTGATCAGATTACGCGCCTCGGGGCGGTCTTCCAGACCCTTGGCTTCGCTGGGCAGAGCGTCCGGATCGGTCTTGGCCTTGCGGATCTTCTTGGCCAGGGTGTCAGCATCGTCGGTCATGTTGATGCGGCTGGCATCAGATGCGTCGGACTTCGACATTTTCTTCGACCCATCGCGCAGGCTCATCACCCGCGTGGCTGCGCCTTCGATCACCGGTTCGGTCATCGGGAAAAAGTCCACACCATAGTCATGGTTGAACTTGGCCGCGATATCGCGGGTCAGCTCCAGATGCTGTTTCTGATCCTCGCCCACCGGAACATGGGTGGCGTGGTAAACCAGAATGTCAGCTGCCATCAGCGCCGGATAGGCAAACAGCCCCAGCGAGGCGTTCTGTGAGTTCTTACCAGCCTTGTCCTTGAACTGGGTCATCCGCTGCATCCAGCCCATACGGGCGACGCAGTTAAAGATCCACGCCAATTGGGCGTGCTCGGGCACCTGACTTTGGTTGATCAGGATCGATTGTTCGGGGTCGATGCCGCTGGCAATGAACCCAGCGCATAATTCGCGGGTGGATTTCATCAGATCTTGGGGGTTTTGCCAGACAGTGATCGCATGCAGGTCCACCATGCAATAAACGGTCTCGAAATCCGAGCCCTGCATATCAACAAAGCGCTTGATTGCGCCCAGGTAATTGCCCAAGTGCAGGTTGCCGGACGGCTGAATGCCCGAGAACACACGCGGGGTAAAACTGGTTTCGCTCATCTGGCGATAACTCCCGTCTGGAATTACGATCCCCGGTGGCTTACCCATGGGATCAGCCATGGTCAACAGCGGCCAAGGTCTGAGATGAATAAACACAGCCATAAATGGCTTAGGAGCAAATAAAAAATGAGCAGCAACCCCAATCCGGCTCCGGTGAACCCGCTGCCACCTGCCGTTGTGGCCCTGGTTTTGGTCATCATGGGGATCGAGGCAACATTCTCGCTGGGCACCCGCGGTATCATCGGCGGCCCCGAGGCGGTGGGCTGGCGGCTCGAGGCGCTGCAGGTCTATGGCTTCTCCAGCGGTGTCTTCTGGTGGATGTGGGATACCGGTGAGTGGCAGACCGAACACTTGATCCGCTTCATTTCGTACAGCTTTGTGCATGGTGCATTTACCCAGGCGCTGTTTGTCTGCGTCTTTGTGCTGGCCATGGGTAAAATGGTCGGCGAGGTGTTCGGCGATCTGGCCATGGTGGTGATCTTTCTGCTCTCCGGCATCGGCGGCGCCTTGGGCTATGCCGTGCTGGTCGACTCGCAGTTTCCGCTGTTTGGCGGCTTTCCAGCTGTGTACGGGTTGATCGGTGCGTTCACCTATATCCTGTGGCGATCGCTGGCTCTGGTTGGTGCGCAGCAAAGCCGCGCCTTTTCGCTGATTGCCTTTCTGATGGGAATACAGCTGGTGTTTGGTCTGATTTTTGGCGGACAAAAAGACTGGGTGGCGGATCTGGCAGGCTTTGCCACCGGGTTTGGTCTGTCGTTTTTCCTAGCCCCAGGCGGCTGGGCCCGAATCCGCAATTCCATCCGACGTGAGTGAAAAGTCTGATTGTAACCGTCGCTCCCGCCCCCTTGGCCCCCATCAAAGATGAGTTCCAAGGCCTTGAGCGTAGCGCCGCGCTGACGCGCGGCGCTTTTGCGTTTTACTGAGGCCCTAGGTGTTCGAGCTGATGATCCGGTCAAAAAAGATCCTTTAGGATCGGCGCCCCCGGCGCAGCGCGCGTTTGAATTCGCCCAAATGAAAGGCGCCCAGCATCTGACCAGCAACGAAGTAACTGACGGCGCCCAGAACAATGAGACCAAGCAACGCCAGATAGCGCCATCCCACCAGGGAAAAGGCCCAGTCAAAGGCGTAAACGGCGGCAAAAATCACCCCGCCCATGACCAATGAGGCGGCAACAATACGCCAGGCGCGGCGGCGGAAACGATCATCAAACCGTGCCACCTCGCCCATGCTGCGGGTGCCAAAGGCGAGCATAGCCACCATCACCCAGCCCGCGGCGGATGCGGCGATGGCCGGCGCGATCCAGCCGACTACGGGTTTCAAGCCAAAGGCCAATGCTGCGTTCACTACCATCGCCACCAACGCATAGCGAAACGGCGAACGGGTGTCCTCGCGGGCGAAATACAGCGGCTGCAGAAGTTTGTGCAGCACAAACGAGGGCAGGCCAACACCATAGACCGCCACCGCCAGAGCAATGGCCGCGACATCCTCGGGACCAGTCGCGCCGCGTTCATACAGCACCGACACCAGCGGCAGTGGCATCACGATGAAGGCCACCGTGGACGGGATAGTCAGCATCAGCGAAAACTCCCCGGCGCGTGACAGAGCATCTCGTGCGCCAGTCTCGTCCCCGGCGCGCAAACGGCGCGACAGATCGGGCAGCAGCACAATACCCACCGCAATGCCAACAACACCCAACGGCAGCTGATACAGCCGGTCCGCGACAAACAGCCAGCTCACCGCGTTCTCGATATCCGAAGCCACCAACTGGCCAACAACCAAATTGATCTGCGTGACCCCCATCGCCAGCGCTGCTGGCACCGCCACCCGCACCAGTCCGCGCATCTCACGAGTCAGACGCGGTCGCCCAAGGCGCAGGCGAATGCCTGACCGCTCAGCCGCGCGCCAGACCAGCGCCAGCTGCGCCACGCCTGCCACCGGAATGGTCCAGACCAGCCAGTTGATCACTTCGCCACCGATCACGGCACCGGTAATCATTGCCGCGCAGGCAAAGATATTCAGCAGTACCGGCGCGGCGGCGGCGGCGGCAAAGCGACCGGTGGCGTTCAGTACGCCAGAGAATAGCGCCGCCAGCGACATGAACAGGATATAGGGAAACATGATGTAGCCAAAGCCAACGGTCATGTCGAAACGAGCGTCACCGGCAAAGCCGCTGGCAGTGGCCCAGACCAGACCTGGCATGAACACCATGCCCAGTCCGACCAGCACCAGCACCGCCATCAGCAGCAGGTTGAACGCCGCTTGGGCAAAACCTTGCGCGTCCACACCAGCCTCCAGCTTTTTAGCAAACATTGGCACAAAGGCGGCGTTAAAGGCGCCTTCGGCAAAGAAGCGGCGGAACATGTTGGGCAGACGAAAGGCCGCGACAAAGGCGTCCATCATCGGACCGGGGCCGACATAGGCGGTCAGCAGGATCTCGCGGGCAAAGCCAAGCACCCGGCTGGCCAGCGTCCAGAACCCGACGGTCAGGAACCCCGATAGCAATCTTATTGGCTTCATGTTTGCGCCCGCTTGGAACCTTCGGTGATCGCGGTGCGCAGCTTGTTCTCCAGAAAGTCCTGTTTGGACTTGGCGTGATATTTCAGCCCGAACATGTCTTTGACGTAAAACGTGTCCACCACCTGCTCACCATAGGTCGCGATCACCGCATTGGCGACATAGACGTTTGATGTCGCAAAGGTCCTGGCCAGATCAAATAGCAGGCCGGGACGGTCGCGGGTGTCGACTTCAATGATGGTGTAAATTTCTGAGCCGTCGTTATCAAAGGTGATATGGGTCGGCACCTTAAACGCCCGCTCACGCTTCTTGACCTTGTCGCGTGATTTCAAGGCCTCACCGGCCACCACTTCACCGTTCAGGGTCTTGCGGATCATCTTGCTCAGTCGCGGCAAACGCGCCGCTTCAAACGGGTGGCCGTCAGCGTCCTGGATCCAAAAGGCATCGGTGACGTAACCGTCTTTGGTGGTGTATGACCGCGCATCAACCACATTGGCCCCAACCAGTGCCAGCGCGCCGGCAACGCGCGAGAATATACCGGGGTGGTCGGGCATGACAAAACAGGCACGGGTGGCGTCGCGGTCTTCGTCGGGAAACAGCCGTATGACAATGCCCGAGGGATCGTCGCTTTGCTCTAGTTCTCGTAGCATTTCCGCAAAATCCACATGGCCAGTGACGTGTAGCCCCTGCCAGTACGGTGGATAATGACGCGCTATTTCTTTCTTTAGCAGGGCTTTGGGCCACTCGGGCAGGGCCTCTCGCAGGTTCTTTTTGGCGCCAGTCCCACGGTTCTCGCGGTTCAGAGCCTCCATGCCGTTTTTCAAGGCATCCCGGGTTTGCTTGTACAGCGACCGCAGCAGGGCGGCTTTCCAATTGTTCCAGGTATCCGGACCCACACCGCGAATGTCGCAAACGGTGAGCACGGTCAGCAAGTCCAGCCGCTTTACCGTTTTCACCGCTTTGGCAAAGGCCCGCACAGTGCGCGGATCGGCGATGTCGCGTTTCTGCGCCATGTCCGACATCAACAGGTGATAGCGAACCAGCCATTCCACCGTTTCAGTGTCGGCTTTGTTCAGTCCCAACCGTGGCGCCACCTTGCGGGCGATCTGTGCGCCGAGGATCGAGTGATCCATCACCTGGCCCTTGCCGATATCATGCAACAGCATTGCCACCATCAGCACTTTGCGGTTCAGCCCTTTGCGCAGGATCTTCGAGCTCAGCGGCAGCTCGTCTTCCAGCTCTTCACGCTCAATGGCGGCAAAGTTTGAGATCACCTGAATGGTGTGCTCGTCCACCGTGTAGGAATGATACATGTTGAACTGCATCATCGCCACGATGGGGGCAAATTCTGGCAGGAAGGCGGCAAGCACGCCCAGTTCGTTCATCCGCCGCAAAGCCCGTTCCGGGTTGCCGTGTTTCAGCAGCAGATCCAGGAAGATCTGGCGGGCTTCGGGTGTGTTGCGGAATTTGTCGTCGATCAGATCCAGATTGGCCGTCACCAGACGCATCGCGTCGGGGTGGATCAACATTCCGGTGCGCAGGCCTTCCTCAAAAAGCCGCAACATGTTCAGCTTGTCAGTCAGAAAATCGTCAGGATCAGCAATATCAAGCCGGTTGTTGACCACCTTGTATCCCGGCTTGGTGCGCGGCCGGCGACGGAACAACCGCTCAAGCAGCGGCTCGCCTTTCTGGTGGGCGGGCTCCAGTTTGGTCAGGAAAATGCGGGTCAGGTCGCCGACAGTGGTGGCCTGACGGAAATAATCCTGCATAAAGATCTCTACCGCCTGCCGCCCTGCACGGTCGCGATAGCCCATACGTTCGGCGACCTCGACTTGCATATCAAACGACAGTGTTTCAGTGGCACGCCCGGTCAACAGATGCAAATGCGAGCGCACAGCCCAGAGAAAATTGTCGGCCTTGGCAAAAAGCTCGTATTCTTCGGGGCGGAATAGACCCAGTGGCACCAGTTCGGCGGTATCGTGTACTTGGTACAGGTATTTGGCGATCCAATACATCGACTGCAAATCGCGCAAGCCACCTTTGCCCTCTTTGACATTGGGTTCGACCATATAGCGCTGACCTTGCTTGATATGGCGCGCTTCGCGTTCATTCAGTTTGGCTTCGATGAATTCGCGGGCAGTGCCCCCGAACAGATCATTTGTCAGACGCTGAGCCAACTCTTCACCCAGCGCTTCATCGCCAGCCAGAAACCGGTGTTCCAGCATCGCGGTGCGAATGGTGAAATCCTCGCGTCCCAACCGTAGGCAATCCTGAATTGTGCGGCTGGCATGGCCCACCTTCAGCTTTAGATCCCACAGGATATAGAGCATCGATTCGATGACACTCTCGGCCCATGCGGTGATCTTGTAGGGGGTCAGGAACAACAGATCGACATCCGAAGCAGGCGCCATTTCGCCACGACCATAGCCGCCGACGGCCATCACCGCGATGCGTTCACCGCGGGTTGGGTTGGACAAAGGGTGCATGAATTCATTGGCTGCAAACAGCGCCGAGGTGACCAGCCCATCCGTCAGAAACGTGTAAGACCGGGTGACAGGGCGCGAGTCAAACGGAGCCTTGGTGAAGGCCTCGGCAATCACCAAGCGTCCAGCCTTGTTGGCGTCTCGCAGGAGCGACACAACTTCGCCCCGCAGGGCGGCATTGTCTTTGCCCTCTGCCAGATCTGCGATCCGGGCACGGATTTTTACAGTGTCGAAAATCTCGTGCGGATCGCAGACCAGCGGCCCCGAGGCCTGAGGGAAGCGGGTTACGGCGTCAGCCGCCGGATTACGATCCGGCGCCGGAGAAGCTGCTTGGAGCTGGGTCAATGACGACCACCTTCTGTTCTTGGATTGTTGCAACCGCCAGGCCGCGATCATTGGTGCCATCGGGGCGCAGCCGGAAGATGCCGCTTACGCCTTGGAAACCAGCACCCTGGGTTAGGGCCGCCCCGGTCAACGCGTCGGATTTGCCAGCACCAACCAAGGCGCCAATGGCAGCGATACCATCATAAGCCAACCCGCTGATCGGATGTGGTGCACCGCCATAGGTGGCACTGTAGCGGCTGCTGAATTGGTTGGACTTGGCCGGGTCCGGCAGGGCAAACCAGCCACCTTGAACACCTGGTAGGGCCAGGGTCTGGGCGGGAATGTCCCAACGGGTCAAGCCGATGTATTGGGTGGTTGCCGGGTCAAGGCCAGCTTCGGGCAGCAGCTGTGTTAGCAGCGGTAGCGCGCCAGCTGTTGTGGCGGTCATAAAGACTGATGTCGCCCCATTGGCCGAGGCAGAGTTGCGAATTGTCTGGACCGAGTTGATTACGCCTTGCTGCGACAACTCATAGCTGACGTTGCCGACAACAGTGGCACTGGTGACCGCTGCTGCATTTTGGATGGCGGTGCGACCAGCCTGACCGGCGGCATCGTCGCCGCTGACCACCAGCATGTTACCTTTGCCCTGTCGGGCGGCATAGCTGGACAGGCGACGGGCAGTATTGTCGAAAGTGGCCCCGAGAATGAACACATTGCCGCCAGCAATGGCGGCGTTGTTGGAGAAGGCCAGCACATTCACATTACGCTTGGCAGCCGCCACGCCCGCCGCATTTGCAGCTTCGGCGTAAACCGGGCCCAGCAGAATACGAGCACCGTCGTTGATCGCCTGTGTTGCAGCCGCAGCCGCCGTTTCAGGATTGCCAGCAGTGTCATAGACCTTCAGATCAATCTGAATGCCCTCCAAGTCAGCAATCGCTAACCGAGCTGCATTTTCCAAACTCTGGGCAAGGACGGCATCGCCCTGTTGCGCAGAGCCGCGCGGCACCAATAGTGCCACCGGAACCGGCTTGGATGTGTTGATGGTTGGGCCACCACCGGTGCTAATAGGATCGCAGGAGGTCAGAGCAATTGACGAAACAGCGACGATAGCGGCCAGTGCGACCTTGCGGGCGGGCTTGAAAACAGCAAACATAATAGACTTAAAACTCCCTGATCCGGCGGTGATGCGCCGTGTTGGTGTTGGGTTTAATAATAAACGACGATAAAGGCGGGTCCAGCGTTGAATCACCAGAAAGTCAGATTGTCTCCGGGGCTGTACTTTGTTGCCACTCCAATAGGCACCGCGCGCGATATTACGCTTAGGGCGCTGGATGTTTTGGCCTCCGCCGAAGTCATCGCCGCCGAAGACACCCGTTCACTGCGTAGATTGATGGAGATCCACGGCGTACCGCTGGATGGTCGCCGGGTGATTGCCTATCATGATCATAGCGGCGCTGGCGCCCGTGCTGGGCTGCTTGCAGCCCTGGCCGAGGGCAAATCAGTTGCCTATGCCTCCGAGGCCGGAATGCCGCTGATTGCCGATCCCGGCTATGACCTCAGCCGCGCGGCATCCGAGGCTGGTCATGTGGTCACCGTGGCACCGGGGGCATCTGCTGGTCTGGCTGCGCTAACCTTGGGCGGGCTGCCAACCGATGCGTTCTTTTTTGCTGGCTTTCTGCCCAATGCCACCGGCGCCCGGCGCAAACGCCTGGAAGAGGTCAGCCGAATCCCCGGTACTCTGATTTTTTACGAATCACCCAAGCGGATTGCCGCCTCGCTGGCGGATATGGCCGAGGTGCTGGGGGACCGTCCTGCCGCCCTGTGCCGCGAAATCACCAAGAAGTTCGAAGAAGTTCGTCGCGCCTCACTGAGTGAATTGGCGGCGCAATTGGCCGAAAAAGGCGTGAAGGGGGAAATCGTCGTGCTGGTCGATCGCTCCCGCGCCCAAGAGGTCAACCCCGAGGATCTGGAGCGCGATTTGCGCGCCGCCATGCAGGATAATTCAGTCAAAGATGCCGCCGATATCGTTTCCAAGCTGCACGATCTACCACGGCGCAAAGTCTATCAGTTGGCGCTGAAGCTACCCAAAGACACTGAATAGGCATGGCTGGGCCGAGAGATCCTCATGGTCGCGGTCAAAGGGCCTATCTGGCGGGCACTGCCGCCGAGGATCTGGTGGCCCGCCACTATGAACACCGCGGCTATAGCATTGCAGAGCGGCGCTGGCGTGGTGCTGGCGGCGAGGTTGATTTGATCTTGCGACAGGGTGCGGCGCTGGTCTTTGTCGAGGTGAAACACAGCAAAACCCGCGACCGCGCCGCAGCCCGTATCACTCAGGCCCAGACACGGCGGATCTATGCGAGTGCTGGGCAGTATTTGGAAAACGAGCCGGCGGGGCAGCTGACCGAAGCGCGCTTTGACGTGGCTTTGGTTGACGGCGCGGGAGCGATCGAAATCATCGAAAACGCTTTTGGGTTGGACTGACCCATTGAACATATCCCATTGCTGCGCCATGTATTTGGCCGACAGTTAAGGGATAAACGCATGAAGATCGCCTTTCAGATGGACCCCATCGGGGACGTGGACATCAACGCAGACAGCAGTTTCCGCCTGGCCGAAGAGGCGCAGGCGCGTGGGCATACGCTGTTTTACTACAGCCCGGATCAGCTGGCCTATCAAGAGGGCCGGGTCACTGCGCGTGGCTATGACATGACGGTACAGCGGGTGGCAGGCGATCCAGCCGTGCTGGGACCGCTGCGTGAGGTGGATCTGTCCGAGTTCGACGTGATCTGGCTGCGTCAAGATCCGCCGTTTGACATGTTCTACATCACCTCGACCCATATTCTGGATCGGCTCAAGGATCAGGTTCTGGTGGTCAATGACCCATTCTGGGTGCGCAATTACCCGGAAAAACTGTTGGTGTTGGATTTCCCTGATCTGACGCCGCCGACCACAATTGCCCGTGATCTGGACACCATCAAGGCGTTCAAAGCCAAGCACGGCGACGTGATCCTAAAGCCGCTGTACGGCAATGGTGGCGCTGGGGTGTTCCGGCTGGATGCCAACGACCGCAACCTGACCTCGCTGCACGAATTGTTCACCGGTTTTAGTCGTGAACAGCTGATTGTGCAAAAATTTCTTCCCGACGTCAGCAATGGTGACAAGCGGATCATTCTGGTCGACGGCGAGCCGGTGGGCGCGATTAACCGGGTGCCAGCCAAGGGCGAGGTCCGCTCAAACATGCATGTCGGCGGACGTCCCGAGAAAATTGGCCTATCCGAACGCGACCTTGAAATCTGCGCAGCCATTGGTCCGTTGCTCAAGGAAAAAGGCCAGGTCTTTGTCGGCATCGACGTGATCGGCGACTACCTGACCGAGATCAACGTGACCTCACCCACCGGCATTCAAGAGCTGGAGCGGTTTGACGGGGTGAACATTGCCGAGAAGATTTGGGAAGCGATCGAAGCCAAGCTGTGAGCTGACTGAGTACTGCCCGGTCTATCGGCCGGGCAGCACCTAAGTTCATGTATACACGTGACGATACTACTCCGACGACCCTAATTGGATGTCGCCAGCCTGAAACTCAGCGCCTCGGCCACGTCACGCCGCCGGATGTCCGGAACCCCGTCCAGATCAGCGATGGTGCGCGCCACCCGTAGCACCCGGTGATAGCCGCGCGCAGTCAGGCCAAACCGCTCGTCGGCGCGCATGAGCAACGCGCGACTTTCACTGTCTGGCCCCGCCACTTGGTCCAGCAACTCCCCCTCGGCATCGGCGTTCTGGAGCAGGTCGGGATGGTCGCGGTAGCGTGCGGTTTGCGCGTCGCGGGCAGCGGCAACACGGGCGGCGACCTCGGCTGAGGTATCGCCACTGGCGGGTAGGTCGAGATCACTGAATGCTACCGGAGGCACCTCGACACGCAGATCAAAGCGATCCAATAACGGCCCGGATATGCGTCCCATGTAATCCTCGCCACAGATCGGTGCACGGGAGCAGGCACGCGACGGATCTGTCAGATAGCCACATTTACAGGGGTTGGCAGCGGCCACCAGCATAAACCGGCTGGGGTATTTCACATGCGCATTGGCACGGGCAATCATTACCTCGCCGCTCTCGATCGGCTGGCGCAGGGTCTCTAGCACCGCGCGGTTGAATTCGGGAAACTCGTCCAGAAACAGCACCCCATTGTGCGCCAGGCTTATCTCGCCGGGCTTTGCTTGCCGCCCACCTCCCACAATCGCCGCCATTGACGCCGTGTGATGCGGTTCGCGAAACGGGCGAGTGCGATTGATGCCGCCTTCTTCGATCAGCCCGCATAGGGACTGGATCATCGAGGTCTGCAGAGCCTCGTCCGGGGTCAGTGGCGGCAAGATGCCAGGCAGACGCGCCGCCAGCATCGATTTGCCAGACCCCGGTGTCCCCACCATTAAAATGTGATGGCGACCAGCGGCGGCAATCTCCAAGGCCCGTTTGGCCCGCTCTTGTCCTTTGACGTCGCGCAAATCCTTGGTTGGAAGCTGACAGCTCACCTCGCCGGGACGGGCCGGGGATATAGGCGTCTGTCCGGTATAGTGACGCACCACGTCGGCTAGGCTCGCCGCTCCGATAACGCAGGCTGCCTCGACCCAGGCTGCCTCGGCGCCTGAGGCTTGCGGGCACAGCAGGGTGCGGTGTTCTGCGGCCGCGGTCATCGCGGCGGGCAGGGCGCCGACAACGGGCACCAGGGTGCCGTCTAGTGACAGTTCCCCCAACGCGATGGTCTCGGAGGCTGCATCGGCTGGAATGATCTCGATTGCGGCCAAAAGGGCCAGCGCGATGGGAAGGTCGAAATGGCTGCCCTCTTTGGGCAGGTCGGCGGGGGACAGGTTGATGGTGATGCGTTTTGACGGCAGTGCAATCGCCATTGTGGACAGCGCCGAGCGCACCCGGTCCCGCGCCTCGGACACTGCTTTGTCCGGCAGGCCAACCACCGAAAATGCAGGTAAGCCTGGGGCAACTGCACATTGCACCTCAACCGGGCGGGCCTCGACGCCCTGAAACGCAACGGTATATGCCTGTGCAACCATCTCAGCCTGCTCCCAAAAGCCTAGGCTGAGATGGTTGGGGGTCATGGTTTCCGTATGGTTAATGGCGTCGTCAATTCAGGATGAAATCGAAGTCAGGATTCCAAACTCCAGGGCCGCTTTGGCAGATCCATCGCATAGGGCTCGGGGTCATAGTGCGCTTTACGAGCCTGTTCCTGCCAGTCCAACACCGCCGGGTCCGACAGTAGCGCAGAACAATAGGCCCGGGATGCCTCTGATACAGGCAAGTCATAACCAATGATGCGAGCCGCAACAGGGGTGTAGAACACATCCGCCAGCGAATAGGCGCCAAACAGGAAACCGTCGGTGCTACCGGATACATTCCGAGCATGCTGCCAAAGGGTCTCGATCCTTGCCAGATCCACTTTGACCGCATCCGTTACGGGAAACCCCTCCCAGATATGGCCGAGCTGCATCGCACATTCACCGCGCAGGGCGCCAAACCCGCCGACCATCTCGGCACAGAGCCAACGGGCCGTGGCGCGTCGGGCCGGGTCTGTGGGCCAGAACCCCACATCGGGGTGCCGCTCCGCCAGAGTTTCCGCCATCGCCAGACTTTCCCCGACCACAGTACCTTCGGGTGTGCGCAGGGTTGGAACCAGCCGCGCCGGCGCCAGATGCGCCATATCCTTGGCCATGGTACCGGAATACAGTCCAATCATGTGGGTTGTATGCGGGATTGCAAATTTTTCGAGCATGAGCCAGCCGCGTAAAGACCAACTGGAAAACATGCGGTCGCCAATATAGAGTTCATATGTCATGGGGCGACACTAGCGGTGAATGGTATATTCCGAAATCGAATATTTGTGACGAATTCCATCACGGAAGTTGATTGATCTTCCCGATACTCCAGCCATTCGAGTCCTTACGAATTTCGCTGACCGACAAATTGTCGATCCTATGCGCAAAGACCTCCTCAGCGGTGAGTTGCTCAGCACGCTGCAGTTGCGTCAAAATCTGCCCAAAATGCCCAACGACAATCAAATCTCTGCCAGCGTGTGTGTGAATAAGCTGGTCAATTGCAGCATCGACGCGGGCGCAGACCTGGTTCCAGCTTTCACCAGCTGGCGGGCGCACATCGCCGGGATTTTCCCAATAGGCTCTGATCCGCTCGGGGTCTTCTGCCTCGATGTCTGCCCAAGTCCGCAGTTCCCAGTCTCCAAAATGGATTTCCCGCAGCTCAGAACTGTGAGACAGGCGGGTCCGCTTGCCCTGGATCGCGTCGGCAGTGTCTGCGGCGCGGCTTAGATCTGACGAAATGACCAGCGCATCCTGGGGCAGGGCAAGCTCCAGTCGCGACAAGGCTGCAGTATCTGATAGATCAGCGGGCAGATCCGACCAGCCGACCATGCACTTAGCATGGGTCGGGCCATGGCGAACCAGAAAGAGACGGGATGTCACAGCGTGCCTTTAAGCACGAGCGGCAGCCCGGCAACAACCTGAATGACATTATCAGCCTGCGCCGCCAGGGCGATGTTCAACCGTCCCTGCGCCTCGCGAAATTGCCGGGCCAGGGCATTATCCGGCACAATTCCCATACCAACTTCATTTGACACAACCAAAAGGTCGGTATTGCAACGTGAAATAGCAGCTATTAGACCGTCTTGTGCGGTGATTAGGTCATTTCCTGCCAAAAGATGATTTGTCAGCCACATTGTGACGCAATCTAAAAGGCATATTTGAGTTTGGTTTAAAGAATCTAGGATTGGGGAAAGATCCAATTCTTCCTCATAGGTTGTCCAGCCATCACCTCTTTGCACGACATGTTTGTCTATTTTAACGCGCATTTCATGATCACGAACTTGTGATGTTGCTAAATAAATTCTGCTTTTTCTGGAGTTTAAGCAAATTTGTTCGGCATATGAACTCTTTCCTGAGGCGGCTCCACCTAAAATTAATGTGACTTGTGGTGACAATTTTAATACCCTTTTTAGTACAGAAGCCGTGCCTGTGGGTAACCGCAGGGCCCGCTTAAAACAAGCTGAACAGAGGCAGTTCCTCGGGTCAAAACTGATGACCGGGGTAGGCCGACAACAGGATGGGGCATTTTGCGCCCATTCACACATAGACCTGTTGCCGAGTGGTAGAATACCACTAAGCCAATAATCTGCACACCACCATGTTGGGCCCATTCTGAACTTGCGTTGCTCCAGGACGTAGACGGCGTAGCTGTTTTCGGGGGAAATATGCATGGCACGTGAAGGACGTATTGATAATCCATTGCCAAAAAAGGCGATGAAGGCAGAACTGCTAGACGCAGAAACGGAACTCAGGCTGGCTTATGCCTGGCGCGACCAAAGGGATGAGGCGGCGCTGCACCGTCTGATCAACGCCTACCTAAGACTGGCAATTTCGATGGCGGCCAAATTCAAACGCTACGGTGCGCCAATGAATGATCTGATCCAAGAGGCGGGTCTGGGCCTGATGAAGGCCGCAGACAAATTTGATCCTGACCGGGGTGTTCGGTTTTCGACCTACGCGGTCTGGTGGATCAAAGCCTCTATTCAGGACTACGTAATGCGCAATTGGTCAATGGTCCGCACCGGATCGACCTCATCGCAAAAGTCACTGTTTTTCAACATGCGTCGGGTGCAGGCCCAGCTAGAACGCTCGGCATCGACACGCGGATTTAAGCTGGATCGCCATCAGTTGCATCAAAAGATTGCCAGTGAAATTGGCGTTCCAATCCGCGATGTGGAAATGATGGAGGGGCGGTTGTCCGGGTCAGATTTTTCGCTGAACGCAGTGCAATCGGCGGATGAAGATGGCCGCGAGTGGATTGACGCGCTCGAGGATGACAGTGCCCAAGCGCAGGAGCTGGTTGAGAAAGGCCATGACCGCCGCCAGTTGCGGGTCTGGCTTGTAAAGGCAATGCAGGCTTTGAATGGTCGCGAAAGGTTCATTGTGAAAGAGCGCAAACTGAGGGATCGTCCACGGACACTTGAGAGTCTCGGAACTGAACTGGGATTGTCCAAGGAGCGGGTGCGACAGCTCGAAGCTGCGGCTTTTCTGAAGATGCGGAAAAATCTTGAAACTCAGTCGCGGGAAGTGCATAGCCTGCTTGCATGAAAAACCTTATTAAAACTGTAAGAAATAGCGCTACCCTCTGGGGTGGCGCTTTTATTTTGTCAATGTCTTGCGCAGGCTCTGCTGCGGCGGGCCCGGATCCTGATGTTGTTCGCACTTTGGCGGGCGGGGATGTGGTTATTCTGGGAGAAGTGCACGACAATGCCGCCCACCACCAGATGCAGGCGGATCTATTGACCGCTCTGGCCCCCAAGGCGGTGGTCTGGGAAATGATCACGCAGAGCCAGGCAGATGGCTTGCAGGGTCTCCAATTGTCTGATGCGGAGCGGGTGTCGGCCCAGCTCGACTGGGAAAACTCCGGATGGCCTGACTTTGCGCTCTATGCACCGGTGTTTGCTGCTGCGCAGGGCGCGCAGCAGTTTGGTGGTCTGGTCCCACGAGAGGTGGCTAGAGACGTCATGCAAAACGGGGCCGCTGCGTTCTTTGGGGCGGAGGCTGCGACCTTTGGCCTAGACATGAAGTTGCCAGATGCAGAGCAACAGGCCCGCGAGGCAGATCAGATGGCAAATCATTGCGATGCCATGCCCGCAGAAATGCTGCCGATGTTGGTTGAATTCCAAAGACTGCGGGATGCGTCACTGGCGGATGCTATAGTGAGGGCCATGCAGGCAACGGGCGGCCCTGTTGCGGTGATCACCGGCAATGGCCATGCGCGGACAGATCGTGGGGTGCCTGTCTATTTAGCCAAAGCACAACCCGAGTTGACTGTTCTGTCTCTTGGCCAGTCCGAGGCCGGGCAGGTTTCAGGCAGTTTTGATCTGACCCTGGATGCCGAACCGATTGAGCGTCCGGATCCCTGTTTGGCATTCCAGAAATCTAACTAAGATGGAGTGACGATCTGTGGCGCTGGTGTGGAAAACCGTTTCACACTTGCGCTACGGCGCAGTAGTGTCGATTGGATTGCTGCGCAAGGACGGATAAAATGCTGGCTGACAAACGTATTCTTCTGATTATTGGTGGCGGCATTGCGGCCTATAAATCGCTGGAGCTGATCCGCCGACTTCAGGATCAGGGCGCCAGCGTAACCCCGGTGCTGACCCGCGCCGGGGAACAGTTCGTCACCCCATTGTCGGTTTCAGCATTGGCCGGAACCGCCGTGCACCGGGATCTGTTCGATCTAACCTCCGAGGCCGAGATGGGGCATATCCAATTGTCCCGCAGCGCTGATCTGGTTGTGGTGGCCCCAGCCACCGCGGATCTGATGGCCAAAATGGCACAGGGATTGGCAAATGATTTGGCCTCGACCCTGCTGCTGGCGACAGACACGCCCGTGCTGGTTGTCCCGGCGATGAATGTACGTATGTGGCAGCACGCCGCCACGATGCGCAATGTTGAGACGTTGACAGCGGATGGGGTCAGCTTTGTCGGCCCAAATGAGGGCAGCATGGCCTGCGGTGAGTTTGGCCCTGGGCGTCTGGCTGAAGTAGATGAGATTGTGGCGGCGATCACCGCAAAATTGTCGGATGGGCCGCTGCAGGGAAAACGGATTTTGGTGACCTCGGGGCCGACTCACGAACCGATTGATCCGGTGCGCTACATCGCCAACCGCTCGTCCGGGGCGCAGGGGACTGCGATGGCCCGTGCTCTGCGCGATCTAGGCGCTGAAGTGGTGTTTGTCACGGGCCCGGCCACGGTTGCGCCCCCTGAGGGGGTGCAGGTGGTGGCGGTTGAAACGGCGCAGCAGATGTCCGACGCGGTAGAGGCTGCTCTGCCGGTGGATGCAGGCGTCTTTGCCTCTGCTGTGTCTGATTGGCGGGTGGTCAATGCCTCCGCTCGCAAGTTGAAGAAATCCAAAGATGGCCTGCCGGTGATGGAATTTGCCGAGAACCCTGACATTTTGAAACGGGTGTCGCAGATGGAAAAAGGACGGCCACAATTGGTGGTAGGATTTGCTGCTGAAACCAACGAAGTGATCGACCACGCCACTGCCAAACGTCTGCGCAAAGGCTGTGACTGGATTATTGCCAATGACGTTTCGCCGGCAACCGGCATTATGGGCGGCAGTGAAAACGCTGTTGTTCTTATTTCGGAAGATGGGGCCGAGGCCTGGCCGCGTATGAGCAAGGATGAGGTTGCGAGGCAATTGGCTGAGCGGATGGCCAACGCTCTGACAAGGTGACAAAGCTGCCTTCGGCGAGAGTATTTTAGCAAATAGAAAAGGATAAGCGCATGATCCCAATCCGGGTGATGTATGACGCGGGTGCGGATCGGGCTGTGCCGTTGCCGTCTTATGAAACGGTGGGCGCTGCGGGGGCGGACCTGCGTGCCAATCTGCCGGGCCGTGACACAATTGTGCTGCAGCCGGGTGCGCGCGCGTTAGTGCCGACGGGGCTGCGGGTCGAAATTCCACAGGGGTACGAGGTGCAGATCCGGCCGCGCTCGGGGTTGGCACTGAAACATGGCATCACGCTGCCCAATGCGCCGGGAACCATCGACAGCGACTATCGCGGCCCCTTGGGGGTGATTGTGATGAACGCTGGACAAGAGGTGTTTGAGATCGCTCATGGCGACCGTATTGCTCAGATGGTGGTGGCGCCGGTGCTGCAGGCCCGTTTTGAGCTGGCCGAGGCGTTGAGTGACACAGCGCGTGGCAGCGGCGGATTTGGCTCGACAGGGCAGAGCTGATGCTGCGGATTTTGTTTCTGGCGGCTATGATCTGGTGGGGCGGTCGGTTTCTGGGCCTGCCCAAAGCCCTGCGTGGCGCCTTGGTGGTGTTGCTTTTTGCGGTGGTGCTGGTCATTCAACTGACCCTTGCCGATGGCCATGGCTTGCGCGAGGCCACTGGTGGTTCGCTGGCGCTGTGGTTGCTGATGGGCGGCATTACTCTCTTGGCGGCGGGCTATGGGCATATTATTGCTGCTTTGAAAGCACGCGCCCAACCCGAGGAGACATCCATGGTGCAGAAAACCGGCACATTCTCAGAGACTGAATTGAACCGTTATGCTCGTCACATCGTTCTGCGGGAGTTGGGCGGGCCGGGGCAGAAAAAGTTGAAGAACGCCAAGGTGCTGGTGATTGGTGCCGGTGGGCTGGGCGCGCCTGCGTTGCAGTACCTCGCGGCAGCCGGTGTTGGCACCATTGGGGTGATCGACGATGACGTGGTTGAGAATGCCAACCTGCAACGTCAGGTGATCCACCGCGACCAAGATATCGGAATGGCCAAAGTGTTCTCGGCAGAGCAGGCAATGAAGGCACAAAACCCTTTTGTCACCGTTCGCCCATATCATCGCCGCCTGAATGCTGAGAATGCGGAAGTCTTGTTTGCCGACTTCGATCTGATCCTTGATGGAACCGACAATTTCGAGACCCGCTATATGGTCAATCGAACGGCCGTGGCGCTGGGCAAGCCGTTGATTTCCGGCGCCTTGTCGCAGTGGGAGGGGCAGCTGAGCCTGTTCCATCCCAGCGTCGGTGGCCCTTGTTATCAATGCATTTTCCCCGAAGCCCCGGCCGAAGGATTGGCGCCGTCCTGTTCCGAGGCCGGAGTGGTTGGGCCATTGCCCGGCGTGATTGGCTCGATGATGGCGCTAGAGGCGATCAAGCAGATTACCGGAGCGGGCGAGGGCCTGCGTGGTGCGCTGTTGATTTATGACGGGCTGTATGGCGAAACGCGGCGTATTCAGCTGAAATCTACACCAGAATGCCCGGTTTGCGGGAATAACGACATCTGATGACTTGCGCCGGGGCCTTGCGCGCGGCAAGTCTGTTGCAAATAAAATTCGTAAGAGGGGATATCATGAAAACGATTTTCACAGTGACCGCAGCAGCGGTATTTGGAATGGCCAGCGGCGCAATTGCGGCGGATCTGCCGGATCTGGGCGGTCAGGAAGTGGTCGTTGCCACTGAAAACGCCTATCCACCACTGCAATTTATGGACCCGAAATCGGGTGACGCAATTGGCTGGGAATATGACGCCATGGCGGAAATCGCCAAGCGCATCAACATCACCGTGGTCTATGAGAACAGCAGCTGGGACGCGATGATCCCAGCTGTCAGCGAAGGTCAGTATGATCTGGGCATGACCGGTATTACCATCCGCGAAGACCGCAAGGAAAAGGTCGATTTTTCCGACAAATACCTGACCTCGCAGATGCGTATGATTGTTGCTGGTGACGAGACCCGCTTTGACGATGCCGCTGGCTTTGCCGCCAACAGCGATTTCCTAGCCGCTGCGCAGCCGGGCACCACGCCGTTTTATGTGACTGTCTATGACATTCTGGACGGTGACGAGGCCAACCCGCGTATCAAGCTGTTTGAAAACTTTGGTGCCGCCATTCAGGCACTGCGCGTTGGTGACGTTGATCTGGCCCTGTCAGACAGCACCGCAGCCAACGGCTATGTCACCGCCTCGGAAGGTGGGTTGAAAATTGTCGGCGAGCCACTGGGCACCGAGGACTTTGGCTTTATCTTCCCCAAGGGCAGCGAGCTGGTGCCTTCGATCAACGCCGCGATTGCGTCGATGGAGGCCGATGGAACGCTGGATGCTTTGAACACCAAATGGTTCGTTAACTACAAATTGGGTCAGTAAAGCCTTTCGGCTCTGCACTTAATACTCCCCGGTCCTTTGGGCCGGGGTTTTTCTTGAAAGACGACGATGGCAGTTTCCTCAAACGACAAAGAAGATTTCCCCTGGTGGTTGGCTGCTGTTGGGCTGATTGGGCTGTATCTGGGCTGGCGAGTGGTGTCGGATGATCTGTATCTGCAGATCCTGACAACCCTGTCGAAAGGCATAAAAACCACCATATTTGTGACCCTAGTCAGCTTTACCCTGGCCTCGCTTTTGGGGTTGCTGCTGGCTTTGGGCGCGGGATCCAAATGGATCGTCGTGCGGCAGATTACCCGGTTCTATGTTGAAGTTGTACGCGGTGTGCCAATCATCGTGTTACTGCTCTATGTCGCCTTTGCGATGGCACCGGCGTTGGTGGAACTGCGCAACTGGCTGGGCGATATGATTGGGCTGGATCCGATCCGCACTCGGCAGTTCCCACTGATCTGGCGGGCGATCATTGCCCTGATGGTGGCCTATTCGGCGTTTATATCCGAAGTGTTCCGCGCCGGGCTGCAATCGGTTGATGAAGGCCAGATCGAGGCCGCACAGGCGTTGGGTCTTAATCGCTGGCAAACGTTTCGGTTTATCGTATTCCCTCAGGCCATCCGCACCATCATGCCGCCGCTGGGCAATGATTTTGTGGCGCTGGTCAAGGACAGCTCGCTGGTGTCGGTGCTGGGTGTGCTGGATGTCACCCAATTGGGTAAGGTCATCGCAGCGGGCAACTTCCGCTATTTTGAGACCTACAACGTGGTGGCGCTGATCTATCTGACCATGACCATCGGTCTGTCCCTTGCCTTGCGCCGGTTCGAACGACACCTGCGCGACAAGGAAAAGGTCGAGTAGGCAATTTTTAACCGGTAATATCCTTTGTTGGGGGTGAGCTATTGTAGTCCGGTTGGGCAAAGCACTAGCTTGTTGGCAAAGGAGACTTTGCCATGACCAACCCGCTTTTGCCCCGCTGGGATACTCCATTTCAAATCGCCCCGTTTGGGGCTATTTCCGACGATGATTTTTCGCCTGCGTTAGATCAGGCCCTGGTTGCCCACAATGCCCAGATTGCAGCCATCGCTGACAGCAGCGAACCGCCAACATTTGCCAATGTCATCGAGGCGCTCGAGTCCCCATGTCGCGAGCTGGATCAGGTTTTGTCGGTGTTCTTCACCGTCGCCGGGGCTGACAGCAACCCCAAGCGGGAAGAGCTACAGCGGGACTTCTCACCCAAACTTGCAGCACATTCTGCGGCCATCACAGCCAATAAGGCGTTGTTTGCGCGGGTAGCGGCCGTGTGGGACGCGCGCGCGGATCTGAATATCACCGACGAACAGCAGCGGGTTCTGATGCTGACCCATCGCGGTTTTGTGCGCGGTGGTGCAGCGCTGACTGGCGCGGCTGACAAGCGCATGCAAGAGATCAAGGGGCGACTGGCGACCCTTGGCACCTCGTTCACCCAAAACTTGCTGGCGGACGAGCGTGAGTGGTTCATGCCGCTGGGTGAGGGAGATCTTGAGGGTTTACCGGATTTCGCCGTTGCCGCGGCCCGTGCTGCTGGCGCAGAAAAGGGTGCAGATGGGCCGGTGGTGACATTGTCACGTTCGATCATCACGCCCTTTTTGCAATTCTCACCCCGCCGGGATCTGCGCGAAACCGCGTTCAACGCGTGGGTTGCGCGCGGCGAAGGTGGTGGCGAGACGGATAATCGTGGCATCGCCACTGAAATTCTGTCTTTGCGTCAAGAACGGGCGCAGTTGTTGGGGTATAACAGTTTTGCCGACTACAAGCTGGAAACTGAGATGGCCAAGACTCCGGACGCTGTGCGCGGGTTGCTGATGGATGTCTGGGGGCCTGCCAAATCTCAGGCCGAGGCAGACGCCGAGATTCTGACGGAAATGATGGCCAGCGACGGCATCAACGGCGATCTGGAGCCTTGGGACTGGCGCTACTATGCCGAGAAACGCCGCAAGGTGGAACACGATCTGGATGAGGCCGAGCTGAAGCCTTATCTACAGCTGGACCGGATGATCGAGGCGTCGTTCACCTGCGCCACCCGCCTGTTTGGGTTGCAGTTCAAGCCGTTGGATGTGGACCTGTACCACCCTGATTGTCGGGCCTGGGAGGTGACACGCGACGGCAAGCATATAGCGGTGTTCATCGGCGACTACTTTGCGCGCGGCTCAAAACGCTCCGGTGCTTGGTGCTCGGCGATGCGCAGCCAGGCCAAGTTCCCTGAAGTGCAGGCACCGATTGTGATCAATGTGTGTAATTTCGCCAAGTCTGATCCGGCACTGTTGTCCTGGGATGATGCCCGCACCCTGTTCCACGAATTTGGCCACGCGCTGCACCAGATGCTGTCCAATGTGACCTATGAAAGCATCTCGGGGACATCTGTGGCGCGGGACTTTGTCGAGCTGCCCAGCCAGCTGTATGAGCACTGGCTTGAGGTGCCCGAGGTCTTGGCGGAGTTTGCCACCCATGCCGAAACAGGCGCGCCGATGCCGCAGGACATGCTGGACAAGGTGCTGGGTGCAGCCAATTTCGATATGGGGTTCCAGACGGTGGAATATGTCGCCTCGGCGCTGGTGGATCTGGCGTTTCACGAGGGTGCAGCCCCGGCGGATGTGATGGCCAAACAGGACGAAGTGTTGGCTGGTATTGGAATGCCAAGCGCCATCACCATGCGCCACGCCAGCCCGCATTTTGCGCATGTGTTTTCCGGCGACGGATACAGCTCAGGGTACTACAGCTACATGTGGTCCGAGGTGATGGACGCCGATGCCTTTGCCGCCTTCGAAGAGGCTGGTGGTGCTTTTGATCCGGAGCGTGCCAAGGCCTTGGAGGAAACCATCTTATCCACTGGCGGGTCCCAGGACCCGGGCGAACTGTATGTGTCATTTCGGGGTCGCTTGCCGGGTGTCGAAGCGCTGCTTAATGGGCGGGGTCTGGCGGCCAAGTAGGGCGCCCGTTCCGGGCGCTGCCTCCGGCGGAGGTATTTGAAACAAGAAGAAGGCGCAGCGCGGCGCCTTCTTTGATGTCAGTATCCCAAGGCGCGATCTACCTGATGCAAATAGGGTTCGCCGACCTCGCCACGTCGGATGTTCTCGGCGATCACCGGCGCCGAGGTGATCGCGCGGGTTTCAGCCGCGATATGCGGGGTGACGGTGACATTGGGATGTGCCCAATAGGGGTGATCTGCGGGCAGCGGCTCGATGCGGAATACATCCAGCGTGGCATGGGCGATATGGCCACTGTCCAGTGCTGCCAGCAGCGCGGTATCGTCGATCAAGGGACCGCGGCCGGGGTTGATGATGCGCGCGCCCTTGGGCAGCAGCGCCAGCGTTTCTGCATTCAGGGTGTTTTCAGTTGCGCGCGTGTCTGGCAGCAAAAGAACGACTATCTCGGCAGTGGATAGGGCCTGTTCCAGGCCGTCGCAGCCATGTAGGCAAGTCACGCCATCGATGTCTTTGGCAGACCGCGCCCATCCGGTGACAGGGAACCCAAGCTGCGAAAGGGTTTTGGCACAGGCCTGACCCAGCGCTCCAAGCCCAAGTATTGTGACCGGGCGTTGCATGGCCAACGGGGGTGTTTGGGGAACCCATTGGTCCTGCATCGCAATCGAACGATCGATATCCAGGTGGTACCGCAGTACATGACCCGTGACCCATTCCACCATGCCAGCAGTCAATCCCGGGTCAACCATTCGGCACAGCGGCATAGTCAGGCTGTCGTTGCCGACAATCTTTTCCACCCCGGCCCACAGACTGAACACCGCCTTACACCGGGTATAGGGCGCGAAATCCGACAGTGTCCCATTGGGAGCGTAGGCAATGTAGCCTACTGTTTCAGGTGCATGATCTCTGCGAAGATCCACGCTCAGCCCGGCCTTGGCAAAGGCGGCTTCCAGCGGGGCCTGGTATTCATCCCAACGCTCGGGGCGGGCAGCGAACTGGACTCTGATCATGTAGCAAAAACTCCGGCCATATCTGCAAATCCTTTGATCTCGATCGGGTTCCCCGCGGGGTCGTGAAAGAACATTGTGCTTTGCTCCCCCGGTTGCCCTGCAAATCGTGTGGTTGGGGCTAGGGTGAAATCGAGTCCTTCTGCCACAAGACGATCTGCCAAAACCTGCCACTCGTCTTGCGGTAGGATCACCCCTAAATGGGGCATCGGCACCATGTGATCCCCGACCTTACCGGTATTGGCAGAGGTAAACACTGGTCCCAGATGCAGCGAGATCTGGTGGCCGAAGAAATTGAAATCAACCCAGGTCTCGGTGCTGCGACCCTCAGTACAGCCCAAAAGTCCGCCATAAAACGCGCGGGCACAGGGCAAGTCATCGACGTGATAGGCAAGGTGAAAGATGCTCATGCTGGTCCTCTCTTCCAAGGTTTCCTTAGACGCATAGCGAGAACCAGCCGACTCACAACCCCCAGTCACGATTTTTGAACGGCCCTTGGCGCTGATCCGCCCCCCCTTTATTAGGTCAATAGAGGCTGGTCTCCACTGGATAGCCTAGCGTGGTCGATGCACATGGGCGCTTTGCACCAAGCCAAAAGCGGCGAGCAGCACCAGCATCACTGAGCCACCGTAAGACACCATCGGCAGCGGCACTCCGACCACTGGGGCCAGCCCCATTACCATCGACATGTTGACAGCGAAATACAGGAAAAAGGTAAGCGAGACACCCATGATCACCAGCGCAGAGAACCGATCCTTGGTGGCCAGCGCCGCCGCGATACAGAACACAACGATCAGCATATATAGGCCGAGCAGCGAGACCCCGCCAATAAATCCGAACTCTTCGGCCAGGGTGGTAAAGATGAAATCGGTGTGTTTTTCCGGCAGGAAATTCAGCCGCGATTGGGTGCCCTGCATAAAGCCCCGTCCCGACCAGCCGCCGGATCCCAGCGCGATCTTGGATTGGGTGATGTGATAGCCAGCCCCCAGGGGGTCGGTTGAGGGATCGATAAACGTGTCGATGCGCCGGTACTGATAGTCCTTGAGCAGCTGCCAGGTCGTGCCCTGGCTTTGAATGACAGCGGTGACCAAGCCAACACCTGCACCGATGACGGCTGCGAAGTAGGCCCAATGCACTCCGGCCAGAAACATCACGCCGCCCCCTGACGCCAGCAACAGGATTGAGGTGCCAAGATCAGGCTGGCGCAGCACCATGAATGTGGGCAGCAGGATCAGAATTATCGGGGCCAACACCCAAAGTGGCCGCGAGGTGCGTTCGCGTGGCAGCCAGTCGTAATAGGCTGCCAGCAGCATCACCAGCGTGATCTTGGTCAGCTCGGAGGGCTGCAACCGCATGAACCCCAAATCAATCCAACGCTGCGCGCCCATACCGACGGTTCCAAAAAAGTGCACCGCCAGCAACAGGGCGATCGAGCTGAGATAGGCCACAACCGCCATGTTACGCCAGAACCAGATCGGCACCATGGCGATCACCATCATCACCACCAGCCCCATGCCAAAGCGTTTCACTTGTGGCTCGACCCAGGGGCTGAATGATCCTCCGGCCACCGAATAGAGCATCAAAAAGCCTATGCAGGCGACCGAGATCAGCAGGAGCACCAGCGGCCAGTTCAAATACAGGATCTTGCGCAGCCCGGTTGGAGTCGTTTTGGCATTAATTTCAAGATAACTCATGCCCGGTCGCGCGCCTCTAGTTGCCGGGCCGGGCGTTCGCGTTCCAGCCGCTCTTGCTGCGATTTGATCCGGCTGCGATCCGATTTGGGGTAGGCGGCCAGCGGCGGGGTGCCGCCGTATAGCGCCTGCAACATGACATCGCGGGCAATGGGGGCGGCGGCTTTGGATCCCCCGCCACCGTGTTCCACAATAACCGAGACCGCGTACTTGGGCTTGTCAAAGGGGGCAAAGCAAACAAACAGCGCATGGTCGCGGCGCTTCCAGGGCAGGTCGCTGTTGCGGATCACACCCGACGCGCGTTCTGCGGCGGTGATATTGCGGACCTGGCTGGTGCCGGACTTGCCGGCCATCTGCATGGTTTCATCGATAATGCGCGACCTATAGCCGGTGCCTCGCCGGTCATTCGAGACCGAGTACATGCCACGGCGCAGGGTGCGCAGGTTGTTTTCGTTCAGGCCCAGAGAGACCCCCGCGCCATCCGGTTGTTCGATGCCGTCGATGGATTTGATCAACCGGGGGGTGACGCCGCGTCCAGTGGCCAATCTAGCGGTCATCACTGCCAGTTGCAGCGGTGACGCCAGCATAAAGCCCTGACCGATTGCGGCGTTGGCAGTGTCACCAATCAGCCAGTCCTCGCCCCGGTTCCGCGATTTCCAGTCCTTAGTGGGGGTCAGACCAGCGGCCACAGCGGACATTGGCAGATCATGCCGGACACCCAATCCCATGCGCTGTGCCATGGCAGAAATTTTGTCGATGCCGACCTTGAGTGCCAGATCATAGTAATACACATCGCACGAGCGTTTCAGCGAGGTGTTCAGGTCGACATTCCCATGCCCACCACGTTTCCAACAGTGGAAACGACGACCGGCCACCTCCAGATAGCCGGGGCACCAGACAGTGTCCTCAGTGCCGACTATGCCTTCTTCCTGCGCTGCCAGTGCAACAATCATCTTGAATGTCGATCCTGGCGGGTAGGTGCCCTGAACGGTCTTATTGGCCAAGGGCCGATAGGTGTTTTCGGTTAACTCTCGGTAGTCTGCCACGGAAATACCGCGCACAAACAGATTGGGGTCAAAACTGGGGGCCGAGGAAATGGCGCGCAGATCGCCGCTTTCGCAGTCGATGATAACGGCACTGGCGCTTTCATTGCCCAGTCGCGCCTGCACATAACCTTGCAACTCGGCGTCCACCGTCAGTTGCATATCCGCGCCAGAGATGCCGTTGCGGCGGTCCAATTCGCGCATCACCCGACCGGTGGCGTTGACCTCAACCCGTTTGGCGCCGGCCTTGCCACGCAGCACGTCTTCGCGTTTGGCCTCAAAACCCACTTTGCCGATCTGAAAACGCGGGATGCGCAGGATCGGTTCCGGGTCAGCGATCTGGCTTAGATCATAGTCGGAGACTGGGCCAACATAGCCAACCACATGCGCAAAATCATCTTTTCGGGGATAGATGCGCGCCAGTCCTACCTCGGGAGTGATACCGGGCAGGGCGGGGGCATTCACCGCCACTTTGGAAATCTCCTGCCAATTGATCTGATCCGCCAGCGTCACCGGCAGAAACGGAGGCGAGCGGCGCATCTCAGCGATGGCCCGCTCCAGATCCTTGGGGCCAATCCTGATCAACCGCGACAGATCGGCGATCACCTTGTCCACGTCCCCCGCATCCTCGGGCACAATGATGATGCGGTACGAGGGTGAATTTTGGGCCAGCGCAATACCATTGCGGTCAAAAATCTCTCCACGGGCCGGAGCCAGCAGGCGGATGTTGATCCGGTTTTCCTCGGCCAATAGTCGAAACTGATCCGCCTGATCCACCTGCAAATGCCGCATCCGCATTGCCAGGCCACCCGCAAAAACCATCTGCAATCCACCCAGCAGCAGCGCACGGCGGCTCAGCGTCCGGTGGGTGCCGTCCAACTCTTTTGGATTGCGTCTCATAACCGTGCCCCTAGGGTCTCTGCTTCAGCAGGGGTCAACCTGCGCACTCTCAATATAGACTGACTGACAAACACCACCAAGGGATAGGCGGCAATTGTCATCAGCATCTGTATCAGGATCAGCCCAAATGCGGCTTGCTGCACGCCCATAACAGCCAGAACCAGGCGATTGAGAAGGGTGATGGCGGTCAGAACTGCAATGACAGACAGCCACTCAGCGGCAAAGCCAGTGTCACGGTAGCTCTGAGCGCGAGGCTTCAGGTATTCGCAGCCCAACAGCACCAGTAGCGCCAGCAGTCCGGGGGGGCGTTGGAACATCAGATCCGCGAGCAACAGGGTCAAAGCCAGCAACAGGGTTGGCACAAAATCCGGACGGCGCAAGGACCAGGCCAGCGCGGTTGCCACCAACAGATCCGGTGGCGCCCAGCGACGCGGGACTGTGTCCAGCGGCAGCAGGTGGAAAAAAATGATCAGCAGAGCCAGCGCCGGGAACGCGGCCCGCATAAACCAGATATGGGCAGGCGAGGTGCTAGCCATTATCCGCCCCTAGGTTCTCGGGACGGGCGCGCGGCAACGTGGCACCGGGGGGCGGGGCGATCAATCCACCTGGGGATTGAATGGATTCTGAACCGTGGTGACGTAGCACCCGCAGGAACTCCAGCCGTTCATAGTCAGCGGACAGACGCACCCGCAAACGACCCGAAGGGTCGCTGGCCACTTGGCCAATCAGCAGGCCGGCCGGAAACACATCACCGTCGCCAGATGTCACCACCCGGTCGCCAGGGCGCAATTTGTCGGGGTTTTCCAGAAAATCGATCAGTGGTGCAGCGGTGTTGTCGCCGGCAATCAGCGCGCTTTGCCCCGAAGGGTGGATCGTTGCAGGCACCGAACTGGCTGCATCGGTCAACAGGATCACCCGCGCCGTATTGCGCCCGGTGCCGGAGATCCGACCCACCAGACCAATCCCATCCATCGCAGCCCAACCATCGCGCACTCCGTCGCGTGATCCGACGTTCAGCAGTACGGATTGGCGAAATGGCGAACCGCTATCAGCCATCACCACGCCAGTAATATAGGTCAGACGCGGATCCAGTCGCACGTTGTTGAGATCCAGCAGCCGGGCATTTTCCTGCTCCAATTGCAAAGCGGCCTCTTTCCAGGCCTGCAGCTGTCGCAGCTCAGAGCGCAATTCGCGGTTTTGCTCGGAAAGACGCTGATAAGACTGAAAGTCACGCACCAGGTTGATGGTCCCAGTCACCGGCACCATCGCCCAATCCATGTTGGGCACTACTGCGTCTACGACCTGAGCCCGAAATCTCTCGACCCTTGGGCTGTCGATGCGCCAAACGATAAAGATCACCGCCAGACATAGACAGACCACCGCAATCAGCAAACGCTTCAGCGGGCCGGTATAGTCTTCGCGCTGGGATCGGTCTCTGGCCAAGGGGCTCCTTCCGGGGGCCTGCACGGCACCATATGTTTGCGAAAGGTAAGAGCCTTAGCTGTCGTAATCAATCGCGTGGCGCAGTTGCTTTTCAAACTCCAGCGCCTTGCCGGTGCCCAAAGCCACACAGTTCAAGCATTCATCAGCGATCGAGACCGCCAATCCGGTTTGCTCACGCAGCGCCAGATCCAGATCGCCCAGCAATGCACCACCGCCGGTCAGCATGACGCCCCGGTCGACAATATCTGCTGCCAGATCCGGTGGGGTCGCCTCAAGCGCCGTCATAACGGCTTCGCAAATCTGCTGCACTGGTTCGGCCAGCGCCTCGGCGATCTGTGCCTGACTGATTTCGATCTCTTTGGGCACCCCGTTTAACAGGTCACGGCCACGAATATGCATCGACTGGCCTCGGCCATCATCCGGCATCCGCGCGGTACCGATGGACGTCTTGATCCGCTCAGCGGTGGCCTCGCCAACCAACAGGTTCTGCTGGCGCCGCAAATAAGAAATAATCGCTTCGTCCATCCGGTCGCCGCCGACCCGGACTGAGCGCGCATAGACGATGTCACCCAGCGACAGGACCGCCACCTCGGTGGTGCCGCCGCCGATATCAACCACCATGTTGCCGGTGGGATCGGTGATTGGCATGCCTGCGCCGATAGCGGCAGCAATCGGCTCGGCGATCAGCCCAGCCTTGCGCGCGCCTGCCGACAGTACCGATTGACGGATGGCCCGCTTTTCAACCGGAGTGGCACCATGTGGTACGCAGACGATGATTTTGGGTTTTGAAAAGGTCGAACGCTTGTGCACCTTACGGATGAAGTGCTTGATCATTTCCTCGGCAGTGTCGAAATCTGCAATCACCCCTTCGCGCATGGGCCGGATCGCCTCGATGGAACCCGGGGTGCGGCCCAGCATCAACTTGGCATCTTCGCCCACCGCCAGGACTTTCTTGACGCCGTCCTTGACGTGATAAGCAACCACCGAAGGCTCGGACAAAATAATGCCGCGGCCTTTGACGTAGACCAGAGTATTCGCTGTACCGAGGTCAATTGCCATGTCCTGAGTGAACAAGCCGGATAGAAATCCAAAGAACGACATATATGAGGGATCCCGTAAGTGCTGCAAAAGGGCCTGCGACTCCAAACAAATCCCGGGCTTCTGATCTTATAGGCAGCGTTGCGGCGTCGCGAAAGAGCCTATTCTATCCAACTAGCGCCTTTTCGCCACCTCTGGCGCTGTGATATGCGCCTCTGCAGCCGTTTGAGACAGGTATCCCAGCACCGCGCGTCGGGCGCGGGCGTACAGTGCTTCACCTCCGGGCTCTCCTGCCATGGCGGCAGCGTTGATCAGACCCTTTGTGATCGCCACTACATCGCGGGCTTCCTGCAAGCCGGCTTGGGGCTGCAGGCGCCGCACAGTATCCAGCACCAACTGCGCCATCTCTTCTGCCAGGGCCGTTGTCTCATCTGCCAATTCCAGGTTCTGTTCGATGTACTCCACCTCAAAGGCGAGGGCAGGGCGCTCATATTGATGCATCATCCCAGCCCGCACCAAGGCATCCACCGCAGTGGCCGGGGATGTATCTAAGGTGTCCAGCACCGCCTGCTGCATCCGTTTTAACAACTGCTGGCGCTTGTCACGGATCAGAGTCGCCAGAATGGCCTCTTTGTTGGGGAAATACTGATACAGCGAGCCAACACTGACACCGGCCCGTTCCGCAATGGCATTGGTGGTCAAGCCACTGCGCCCCTGCGATTCTAAAAGGCGAGCCGTGGCCTCGACAATCGCCGTTTGCGTGGCACGCGACCGGTCCTGTCTGGCTTGTTTTCTTGGCTGATGCATGTGGGGCCGCCCTGTCCGGAAACGCGAGTTGTGAAATGTGAGCAATCATTCAGGTTTTAAGGGCAGACGCAACTAACTTTGGACATATCGATGAAACTTACAATCTTTCTGCTGCTCCGGGCCGATGCCTCGTGGTTAAAGCTCTCAAGGGACCGGCGGGCACAAGTGACAGAAAAGAGCCTTGGTGCCATCTTCACGGGGCCTGGCATGCGCCTGCGCCATTTCGATGCCGAAGCCTTTCACGCCCGCATCAGCGACATTGCAGTGATCGAGGCCAATGATCCGGCAGCCTATTACTTCGCTATCGAAGCCCTGCGGGATTCGCCTCTGATCACCGAGGGCTATTTCGAACTGATCGAGATCATTCCCAGCTATGAAGACGGCTTTCGCGCCTACGAGGCCGCCTATGTGGCTTGAGGGCAAACATATCATGGTGACCGGCGCAACACGCGGTATCGGGCGCGCGCTGACTGCGCAATTGATCGATGCTGGCGCAACGGTGCTGGCTGTGGCGCGGGACCGCGAAGCACTGGCTGGGCTGGCTTGGGAGCTGGGGCCGCAACTGCAGACACAAGCCTGCGATTTGCAGAACGCAAAGGACAGAGCGCAGCTGATTAACACGCTAAAACAAGCCGAGCCACCCTTGGATGGGCTGATCAACAATGCCGGGATTCAGATCGAGGCCGACTATTTGGCCGCCAGCCACATCGAACTGGCCGAGGATATCAACATGGAGGTCACTATAAACCTTGTGGCGCCTTTGCATCTGTGCGCCGCACTGGCTCCGCTCTTGGCGCAACGTCCTGAGGGTTTTATCGTCAACATAACCTCGGCACTGGCCTTGGCCCCCAAACAGGACGCGCCGATCTATTGCGCGACCAAGGCCGGGTTGCGCAGCTTCACAACGGCCCTGCGGTATCAGGCGGGTCAGGTCGCCCCCAACCTGCAGGTGTCTGAGTGCATCATGACTCTGGTTGAGACCGATATGACCCATGGCCGCGGACGCGGCAAAATCAGCCCGGACCGGGCCGCGCAAGAAGTGTTGCAGGGGATCAAATGCGGAGTGGACGAGATCTGGATCGGTAAGACCCGCATGCTGCGCTGGATCAACCGGTTGTCGCCTGCTTTGGCAGCCAGAATTCTGCGCGGCTAACGGTGTGCTCCCGCGCCTTTGCTCTCTCATCATAGATGAGAGGCAAAGCCTTGGGCGTGGCGCCGCTGCGCGGCGCAGGTGGCTTGCCTGATCGGCGTTGCGCAAGGTTGCCGTTGCACCCGTTCCATGCCAACTTGACCTATGGATCTGAAAGATTGCATTCCAAAGGACAAGTTTGATTTAGCCGCAATTGATCGGGCTGTTGAAGCCGGGTTTCCCCAGATCAATCCAATTCTTCCCGATTTACTCGAATGGATAAAGGATGGAAATTGGCCGGTTGCTTTGCCGACGGCTTCCCTTTTGTCGGGTGCAGGGCCGGAGATTATCCCATTCGTCAAATCTATTTTGAATGCGGATGACGGTATGTGGAAATACTGGACGATCGGCCTTGTGGTAAGACCTGCCTTGACCAAAAAACGAATGGCGGTGCAAGCTGATCTTGGCCGATTGACGCTGAACCCGAGCCAGGATGATCTGAACTGTGATGTTGTCGAACAAGCGAAAGCGGTTTTGCTCGGCCTTAAACGCGCCTTCTGATACTTCCGGGTCAAGGGGCGCGTTAGCGCCCGTGCGCAGCACGGCTTGCCCTTGAGGCGGGATCTTCAAAACCATAATGGCAATGGCGCTTTCAGGGCAGACCTGCCCCTGAAACGCCTCCCCAGCAAACCTATCCGCCGCGCAGCGGCGCCACGCCCAAGGCCCTAATCTGGTTCGGCGCAGCCGGAACAGCTTGGGGCGCGGGAGCCCCCCGATTAAGCTGACCGTTAATGAACAAAAAAGGGGCCACCCAAATGGATGGCCCCTTTGACATCAGCAACCTGAATTCAGGTGACGTCTTTATAGGAAATTTCCCGCTCGTCAGCGCCGGGCCCGGTTTTCTCACGGCGCACAATCAGCCGGTTCAAAGCATTCACATAGGCCTTGGCCGAAGCCACAACCGTATCTGTATTTGCTGACTCACCGGTGGCAATCATACCGTCTTCTTCCAGGCGCACCGAAACAGTCGCCTGGGCGTCGGTGCCCTCGGTCACCGCCTGCACCTGATACAGTTGCAGGCGGGCGGTGTTGGGATGCAACTCGCGGATTGCCTTAAACGTCGCATCCACAGGCCCATCACCGCTGGCGGTGGCGCTGACATCCTTGCCGTCGATCTCCATCTCGATGGTGGATTCCGCCGGACCGCCAGTGCCGCAAACCACTTTCATCGACACGATCTGCAAATGATCGTTCTCGGCATCCTCGCCCGACCGCATCAACGCGATGATATCGTCGTCAAACACCTCTTTCTTGCGATCAGCCAGCTCTTTAAACCGAACAAAAACATCCCTCAGCTGGTTATCACCCACCTCAAAGCCAAACTGCTGCAGCTTGTCGCGCAACGCCGCGCGGCCCGAGTGTTTGCCAAGCGGCAGCGAAGTGCCAGCCAAACCCACATCTGCCGGGCGCATGATCTCGAATGTCTCGGCGTTCTTCAGCATGCCATCCTGATGGATGCCAGACTCGTGCGCAAAGGCGTTCTTGCCAACAATAGCCTTGTTGAACTGCACCGCAAAGCCAGACACGGCCGCGACACGCCGCGAGATATGCATGATCTTCTGGGTGTCGATGCCGGTGCTCCAGGGCATGATGTCATTGCGCACCTTCAGTGCCATCACCACTTCTTCCAGCGCAGTGTTGCCTGCCCGTTCGCCCAAGCCATTGATGGTACATTCGATCTGACGCGCACCGCCAGCGACAGCCGCCAACGAGTTCGCGGTCGCCATGCCAAGATCGTTGTGACAATGGGTGGCAAAGATCACTTCATCTGCACCCGGCACTGTTTCGATCAGACGCGAGATCAGCTCAGCGCTTTCTACTGGCGCGGTGTAGCCCACGGTATCGGGGATGTTGATGGTGCTGGCACCGGCCTTGATGGCGATTTCAATCACCCGGCACAGATAGTCCCACTCGGTGCGGGTGGCATCCATCGGCGACCACTGCACGTTGTCGCACAGATTGCGCGCATGGGTGACGGACTGGTGAATGACATCGGCCATCTCGTCCATCGACAGATTGGGAATGGCGCGGTGCAGCGGTGAGGTACCGATAAAGGTGTGAATGCGGTTCTTCTCGGCGTGTTTGATCGCCTCCCAGCAGCGGTCAATATCACCGGTCTTGGCGCGTGCCAGACCACAGATGCGGCTGTTGCGTGCGTTCTTGGCGATTTCTGAAACGGCGTTGAAATCGCCCTCGGATGCAATCGGGAACCCAGCCTCGATAATATCGACACCCATGTCGTCCAGCAGCCCGGCAATCTCGAGCTTCTCATTATGGGTCATTGTCGCGCCGGGGCTTTGCTCGCCGTCGCGCAATGTGGTGTCAAAGATCACGACGCGGTTATTGTCGGATGTAATGCTCATGTTGGTATCTTTCGTATCTGTCCTAAGCCAAGTGGCGCGCTGGCGATCCCCTCTGAGCGGACGCGCCGAATGGCACGCTCAGAGGCGAGTTAGGATCAGTAGGCCACGCAGCGACGCGCTGCAAAAAGCAGCGGCAGAGGAAAGGATATGTGCGCGGTTGATCATGGCAGCGATTTATACATTCCCTTTGGTAAATGAAAAGCCTCAATTATCAGAATCTTTGCAGCTCTCCAGGACGTTGCGCAAAACCTCCATCTGCCCGCTGATCAGTTCGGGTTGCGACTGGCAAAACCCGATCAGCAAGCCCTGAGTGCTGCCTTGTGGGTGGTTGTCCGAAAAGGGGCGAATGGCAAAACCAGCAGACCGTGCCGCAGCCGACAGCGCCTGATCTGACTGCGATGGCGGCAGGTGAAAGGCAATTTGCATCCCGGCCTCGTGCCTTTGGAAATACCCCATCTCGGCAGGCCAACACTGCAACGCATCTGCAGCAGTGCCATAGCGCTGGGCATAAAGCCGTCTGGCGCGCCGGATATGGCGGTCGTACTGACCCGAGGCCATGAACTCGGCCAGCGGTCGTTGCGCGGTGACCGGGGCGCTGCTGCCGGGGTGGGTCAGGGCGGTGCGAAACCGGCTGACCAATCCGGCTGGTAAAATCAGATAGCCCAGCCGCAGCGCATGGGAAAACGTCTTTGAAAACGTGCCGACATAGATACATCTGCCGTCCCGGTCCAGCGCCGCCATCGCCGGAACCGGCTGGCCGGCATAGCGAAACTCGCTGTCAAAATCATCTTCAATGATCCATCCATCGCAGTCGGCGGCAGCCTGTAGAAATGCTTGCCGCACTGGAACCGGCAGGCTGCCCCCCAGTGGAAACTGATGCGAGGGTGTCAGGACAGTCACCTTTGACGGTTGCAAGGGCAGTGCCGTGCCTTGTGATCCCACGGGCATCCAGTTGACCTGCCAATTACGGGATTTGGCAAAGCGTTGCGTGGGCACATAGCCGGGGGCCTCCAGCGCCAAATGTCCATCGCTGACCAGTAGCTCCATTACCAGTTCCAGACCCGCACTGGCGCCGCTGGTGACCATGACCTGATCCGCCGTTGCCGTGATGCCGCGCCAACGCCCGGCATAGGCGGCAATCTCGCGCCGCAGCTCAGGATCGCCAAACGGATCGTTCTGATGCACCAGCGCGCTTGGCGTGTTGCGCGCCACTCGGGCGACGCAGCGTGCCCAAGGCTGGACAGGAAAAATGTCAGGGTCCGGCGCGCCCGGCGCCAGCAATCCTGCCTGCGGTATTGCACGGGTTGATCGGGCAGGCGGCGGGGCGTTCAGCGGCGAAATTGGCGCGATGTCGCAGACAAACATACCAGCGCGCTGAATGGCTTCCAAATAGCCCTCGGCCACCAACTGGTCATAGGCGGTGACCACAGTGGATCGCGCAACCCCCAGGTCCTGCGCCAAAGCCCGCGAGGCAGGAAGGCGGGTCCCGGCTGGCAATAACCCCTCGGTGATCTGTTTGCGCAGCCCGTCGCCGATCTGTGCGTAACGCGGGGTAGGGTCATCTGGCGATAGCAGGCGGGCAAGGATGGTCATAATTGGATTGCACAAATACTCAGAAACTGGAGCTTAATCAGAGGCCAGATCAGGGCTACCTGTCAAGTCCGAAATCACCGTGAACGAGACCCAGGCAAATGACCCAGACCCCTCAGGATACCGAATTGAAAACAGATCGCAGCCGGTTACGCCGCGCGCATGAGAAAGGCTCTTATGACCGCGATAGCTTGTACGCGGTGCTGGACGCCATGCCGATGTGCCACATCGGATACCAGATCAACGGCACGCCCTCGGTGTTGCCAACGCTGCAATGGCGCGAAGGCGACCACGTCTATTGGCATGGCTCATCAGCCAGCCGGGCCATTCGTGCCATGGACGGCGCAGACGTCTGCATGACCGTCACCATTCTGGATGGCTATGTGTTGTCGCGCTCGGCTTTTCACCACTCGGTCAATCACCGTTCCGCGATGATCTTTGGCCGCCCGGAAAAGGTGACCGACCCGACTGCCAAAGAGACGCATCTCAAAACCATGGTCGATATGATCTTCCCCGATCGTTGGGACAGCCTGCGCCCGATGACGGATCAAGAGCTCAAGGCAACAGCCCTGCTGCGGATGCCTATCTCTGAGGGCGCTGCCAAGGTGCGCACAGGCCCACCGGTGGATGATGACGAAGATTACGCTCTGCCAATCTGGGCCGGCGTGGTGCCGATGTCACTGCAACTGCATCACCCCGAACCGGATCCGGCGAACCTGCAAAGCGTGGTAATGCCAGACCACCTCAGCCGCATTCGCATCGGCTAAGATTGGTGTAGGGTGCGTGCTTGCACGCACCACTTGGCGTCCCCTAGTTGTCAGAGGCAGGCGTCTCGCTGTCGGTTGTGTCCGCGCCCTGGGCCTCGGTTCCCAGCGCACCATTGTCCCAGCTGCCGCTGGCCTCTTGGCCGGTGGCATAGCGCATGGTGCCGGCGCCCTGACGTTTACTGTTCAGGAAATGGCCCTCATAAACGTCGCCATTGGCATAGGTGGCCACTCCCTGACCGCTAATCTTGCCCTGCTGCCAATCCCCTTCGTATTTAAACCCATCCGGCATCTCGATCTTGCCTTTACCATGGCGCTGACCCTTAGCAAAAACACCAGTGTAGACCGAGCCATCTGCATAGGTGACTGTTGCCTCACCATGGCGGAAGCTTTCCTGCCAGCCACCATCATAGCGATAGCCGCCTGTGTCAGTCATGACGCCCTGACCGTGGTTCTGGGCGTTCTTGAAGCTGCCTGTGTAAACCAAGCCATTGGGATAAGCAGCCGTTCCTTCACCCTCGATAACGCCAGCAATCCAGCTGCCTTCATAGGTTGATCCGTCAGGATAGGTTATCTTGCCCTGACCATCAGCCAGGTCAGTGCGAAACAATCCCTCATAGACCGATCCGTCAGGATAGGTGACGTGGCCCTGGCCCTCTATCTGCCCACCAAGCCAGGCGCCGGTGTAGACATAGCCGTCGGTGCCACTGAAGGTGCCCTGACCATCGCGCAAATCTTTGTCGAAATTACCTTCATAAATGTCGCCATTGGCATAGGTCAGCTTGCCTTGCCCCTGCCGTCGGCCGGCGTCCAATGGGCCCTCATAGACATCGCCGTTGGGCTGGGTCAAAACTCCAGTGCCATGCATCTGGTCATCGGCCCAGGCCCCATCATAGATCAACCCATCCGGCATGATCAGCTTGCCCTTGCCGTGCAGCTTGCCGTCCAGTACATCGCCTTTATACTCCGCGCCGTTGGAATAGGTGATGGTGGCCACACCTTGCTTCTTTCCGTCCACCCAGTCGCCGTCATACTCATAGCCGCCGGGGTTCTGCATCACCCCGCGGCCATTGTGGCGGGTGTCTACAAAGCCGCCTTCATAGCGCGCGCCATTAGCATAGATGGCAATGCCTTGACCGCTGATGATCCCATCGACCCAGTCCCCCTCATAGGTGCCCCCATCCGAGAAGGTGATCTTACCCTTGCCCTCGGGTTTGCCCTTGGCAAAGGCACCCTCATAGACCGAACCATTGGGAAAGCGGGCCGTGCCTTGGCCGACGATCTCTCCATCCACCCAGTCGCCTGAGTATTCATATCCGTTGGGCAGCCGGTAAGTGCCGGTGCCATGCTGCAAGCCACCGCGAAAGGTGCCCTCATAAACGCCACCGATTTCGTCTTGGGTCGAAATCACCTGAGCATCCTGCGCCAGTGCTGCCGAGCCCAGCGTCAATGCCACGGAAAATGCGAGTACGCTGCCAAATCGGGTCATCGGAACCTCTGTCTGCTCAAAATCCAATGTCGCAGCATCGCCACGACTTACCCTAAAGCTAGGCCAGCCGGTGAATTGTCGCAATGTCTTTTGCACCTGCTCTCTTTCCCTTGATGTGAGATCTGCTAAATGGCTGGGGTGGAATTTCAAAGGACTAGAGCTGGATGACTGATCGTTTCCGCATAACACTGGCGCAGATGAACCCAACCGTTGGCGATCTGGCTGGCAATGCCGCTCTGGCGCGACAGGCCTGGAAACAGGGCTGCGCCGTCGGGGCTGATCTGGTGGCACTGCCGGAAATGTTTATCACCGGCTATAATACTCAGGACTTGGTGACCAAGCCCAGCTTCCATCAGGCGGCCATCGCCGAGGTGACGCAACTAGCGGCCGACTGTGCCGATGGCCCGGCCTTGGCCATTGGTGCGCCGTGGGTCGAAGGTGAAAAGCTCTATAACGCCTATCTGATCCTCAAGGACGGTAAGATCGCCAGCCGGGTGCTGAAACACCACCTGCCAAACGAAACCGTCTTTGACGAGGTGCGCATCTTTGACTCTGGACCTTTGGGTGGTCCCTATGTGGTGAATGACACCCGCATCGGCAGCCCGATCTGCGAGGATGGTTGGCACGAAGATGTCGCTGAAACACTCGAAGAAACAGGTGCCGAATTCCTGCTGATCCCCAATGGCTCGCCCTACTACCGCAACAAGATAGAAGTGCGCTTCAACCACATGGTCGCCCGCACAGTGGAAACCGGCCTGCCAGTGATCTACCTCAACATGGTCGGCGGCCAAGATGATCAGATGTTTGACGGTGGCTCTTTTGTGCTCAATCCCGGTGGTGCTTTGGCGCTGCAAATGCCGGTGTTTGATACGGCCATCACCCATATGGATCTGGAACGCACTCCAGACGGCTGGCGCGCGGTCGACGGCGAAAAGGCCCATCTGCCGGATGAATGGGAGCAGGACTACCGCGTCATGGTCGAATCCTTACGCGACTACATGCGAAAAACCGGATTTAGCAAAGTGCTGCTGGGCCTGTCTGGGGGTGTTGATTCTGCTATTGTCGCCGCCATTGCGGTGGATGCGCTAGGCGCTGAAAACGTGCGCTGTGTAATGCTGCCATCTGAATTCACTTCCAAAGAGTCACTGGACGATGCCGAAGCCGTCGCCAAGGCACTGGCTGTGCACTACGACTACGTGCCAATCGCCGAAGGCCGCTCTGCCATCGCCAATACGCTGGCCCCTTTGTTCGCAGGCTATGGTGAGGGTCTGGCCGAAGAAAACATCCAGTCCCGCCTGCGCGGGCTGTTGCTGATGGCGATGTCCAACAAATTTGGCGAAATGCTGCTGACCACTGGCAATAAGTCCGAGGTCGCAGTTGGTTATGCCACCATCTACGGCGATATGGCAGGCGGCTACAATCCGATCAAGGATCTCTACAAAACCCGAGTGTTCGAGACCTGTCGTTGGCGCAACGCCAACCACCGCCCCTGGATGAAGGGCCCGTCAGGCGAAGTAATCCGCCCCAATGTGATCGATAAACCCCCGTCGGCTGAGTTGCGCGACGATCAAAAAGACAGCGACAGCCTGCCAGACTACCCCGAGCTGGACGCAATTCTGGACATTCTGGTGGACCGCGACGGCTCCATCGCCGATTGCGTCGACGCAGGCTTTGATCGGGACGTGGCGAAACGGGTCGAGCACCTGCTCTACATCAGCGAATACAAGCGCTTCCAATCCGCTCCCGGTGTTCGCCTGACCCCGCGCGCCTTCTGGCTCGACCGCCGCTATCCCATCGCCAACCAATGGCGCGACCCAAGCTAACCCCCCCCTTATTTCTTCTTGTCAAAAATACCTCAGGGGTGAATGGAGAGCCAAAATTTTGGCTCTCCAGAGGGGGCAGCGCCCCTGCTTCCGCAGATAAACCAGCACCCGTGACATCTGCAAATGCCAGCCTCTCTCTAAAGCGGCTTTAGAAAATGTGGGTTTTCATAACCTCCCCAAGACCGCCCCTGAACGATTCGATTGGCAACATTGTTCCCTGATCGGCGACAGTGCCCTCTGCGCGCTCAATTGTTGCCTTGTTTTCGTCATACATCCGGCAATTTCGACAAATTTGAGGCAAAATAGACAAAATCGTGGCGACATAGGCTAAATTGCTACGCGAAGATCGGGAGACACCTTTTTCCGGCCTGCCACCTATGTTTTTAACGTCCGGAGGTGCTGAATGGGACAGAATTTTCAGCCAGATTTTAGCAAGATGATTCAGGGTAAAAGTATTGCGGCCAGTGACGAAGAGATCATGGCCGAGGTTCGCAACGTCATGATGGCTGACAAGGTCGAACATCCTGAAGTTGTGCAGGCCAGCGTGCAGCCGACACAACCAGCGCCGCAGGCCAAAGAGCCTAAAACCGAAGCACTTGCAGCCACCCGTCGCAAGATCACCGGCTATCAACCCTGTTGGAGCCACAACCTGATGATCCTGTCTCTGGCCGTAGTTATCTACAGCCCAGTTGGTGTCGCTCTTACGCTGGCGCTGGTTTCAGTTGCCGCATTGGTTCTGTTCTGGCTTGTTGGATCAAATCGTCTCCGGGCCATGGGCGGCGCTTGTTTCCGCCTGTTCAGTTGGGCGCTGCCAACTCAGGCGGACCATGTGCTGACATGGACCAATGACTTCAGTGACCGGATACAAAAACGGGTTGATCGTCTGCCCAGCCGCTGGACCCAAGGGGTGTATCTGCCAAGCTTCTCAATTGAGCCTCAGGAAGAGCTGGACTTGGTTGAGCCGTTTGACCGCCTTCTGGCCGAGCGAAGAGTGGCCGCCAAACCACAATAGGCTCAGTCCGTTCAGATACCATTCGGACCAGCGGAGTTTCCCTTGCGCTGAACCTCCAGCCTCCCATAGTGCCGTTAGTTGAACGAGTATCTAGTGGAGGCGTTTGTGCCTGGCCCCGAGCTGACGTCTTTTCTTGCGGACAAGCTTCTCCCCAAATCAGTAGATACCGTTGTCATCGGCGGTGGTATCATCGGTGCCTCGACCGCACTGGAACTGGCTGAGCGGGGCCTGTCTGTGCTGCTCTGTGAAAAGGGGCGCATCGGCGGCGAACAAAGCTCGCGCAATTGGGGCTGGGTGCGCCTGTCGCAGCGCGACCCCCGCGAAATCCCTCTGATGCTGCACGCCATGTCGCTGTGGCAGGGGCTCGAAGCGCGCACTGGGCATCGCACCGGGTACCACCGCTGTGGCAGCCTGTTCACCGCCAACACTGTTAAGCGCAGCGAACATTTGCAGCGCTGGACGCAGAGCCTGCGGGATGTTGACGCCAGCGCCCATATAATCGACGGCGGCAGTTTGCAGGCCATGCTGCCCGGACATCAGGGCCAGTTTCACTCGGCCCTGTCAACGCCAATGGATGGCCGCGCCGAACCGCAATGGGTCACCCACGCCATTGCCATGGGGGCACGTGCCGCGGGTGCGACGATCATGACAGACTGCGCCGTGCGCAGTATCGACATGCAGGGTGGTCAGCTTGCAGGTGTTGTCACTGAACGCGGCCGGGTGGCCTGCAAATCAGTTGTGGTGGCCGGCGGCGCATGGTCGCGATTGTTCCTCGGTAATGCCGGGATTTCGCTGCCGCAGTTGAAGGTGTTGAATTCAGTTCTGCGCTGCTCACCCGTATCTGACGGCCCTGACGTCGCGCTCTGGGCGGATGGCTATGCGCTCAGAAAACGGGCTGATGGCGGCTATACCGTGGCCAATGGCACTGAAAACATGGTCGATATTGTCCCCGACAGCCTGCGCTTGGGCCTGAAGTTCCTGCCTGCCTTTCTCAGCGAATGGCGCTCGTTGCGGTTTCGCCTGTCGGGCCGTTGGTCAGAAGAGGCGGCGCAAATGCGGCGCTGGTCTGCGGATCAGGAAACCGCCTTTGAACAATGCCGGGTACTGGACCCAGCCCCCTCGCAATCAGCGCTGAAGTCCGGCTGGGCTGCCGCCCAAAAGGCCTTTCCTGTGTTGCAGCAGGCCGACGTGGTGCAAAGCTGGGGCGGCTTGATCGACGTGACCCCCGACGCCATCCCGGTGATCTCGGGCGTTGACGACTTGCCGGGCCTGTTCATCTCAACCGGCTATTCCGGCCACGGCTTTGGCATTGGCCCCGGGGCAGGGCGGTTGATGGCCGATATGATCACCGGCACTGCGCCCGTTGTGGATCCTTATGCATTTCGCCTGTCCCGCTTCACCGACGGCAGCCGTGTCCGGCCGGATGATGGCACCTGATACCGCGCGGTTTCTTTTTGCCAAAATACTCGCGCCGCAGGCACGCGCCACCGGCGCGTTTCCCGCGCATCAACTGGACAAAACTTCGCCTATGTGAGATGGGCAGGACAACAGGAGACATGTGATGACCACCACCCGTTTTGCCCCATCGCCCACCGGATATATCCACGTCGGCAACCTGCGCACCGCGCTGATGAACTATCTGATCGCCCGCAAGGCCGGCGGCACCTTCATCCTGCGCATCGACGACACAGACCCAAACCGGTCAGAAGAAAAATATGTCGATGCCATCAAGCAGGACATGGAGTGGCTGGGCCTGCATTGGGACCGGGTCGAGCGTCAGTCCGAGCGGCTGGATCAGTACGCCGATGCAGCCGATAAACTGCGCGACATCGGTCGGTTCTACGAGGCTTTTGAAACTCCGACCGAGCTGGACCTGAAACGCAAGAAGCAACTGAACATGGGCAAGCCGCCGGTCTATGATCGCGCCGCATTGGACCTGTCGGATGCCGATAAAGACGCTCTGCGCGGCGAACGTGGCAATGGTGTGTGGCGGTTCAAACTGGACCGCGAACGCATCGAGTGGACCGACGGTGTGCTGGGCGATATCTCGATTGACGCGGCCTCGGTTTCTGATCCGGTGCTGATCCGCGGTGACGGGCAGGTGCTTTATACCATCGCATCCGTTGTCGATGACACTGAAATGGGCGTGACTAACGTTGTGCGCGGTTCGGACCACGTCACCAACACCGCGACCCAAATTCAGATCATCAAGGCGCTGGGTGGCACGCCACCCGAATTTGCTCACCACTCATTGCTGACCGGCCCGCAGGGCGAAGCGCTGAGCAAACGTCTGGGCACTCTGGCGCTGCGCGATCTACGCGAGCAGGGTGTGCAGCCGATGGCTCTGCTGTCACAGATGGCGCGGTTGGGATCAAGCGACCCGATCGAGCTGCGCTCTGAAATGGCCGAGCTGATCGAAGGCTTTGACATCAATCACTTTGGCTCGGCTCCGACCAAATTCGACGTGCAGGATCTGTTCCCGCTGACCAGCCGCTATCTGCAGTCGCTGCCGCTGGAAAAGGTGCAATCCGAACTCGACGTACTGGGTGTTCCGGCTGACAAACAGGCCGCCTTCTGGGATGTTGCCAAAGAGAACATCACAACCCTGGCGGATCTTGAAGGCTGGTGGACCCTGTGTCGGGATGGCGCAGAACCACTGATCGCGGACGAGGACAAAGAGTTCATTGCCGAGGCAATGAAACTGCTGCCCGAAGGCCCATACGATGCGGACACCTGGAAAACCTGGACTACAGCGGTGAAAGAGGCCACTGGCCGCAAGGGCAAGAAGCTGTTCATGCCTCTGCGCCACGCGGTGACCGGTCTGGAACGTGGCCCCGACATGAGTGCGTTTTTGGCACTGATGCAGGTGGTTCGCGCCCGCGGCTGATCTACCTCGTCTCTGAAGTTCTGAACCGCGCGCACCATATCGGTGGGCGCGGTTTTTTGTTGCCTGATGCAGCGTTTGCCGAACGCTCAGGTAAGGCGGGCTTTACTCTGTTCGGTCATCTTTCTGGCAATCGCGATTATCGCTGGGCCTGACATCCCCGGCACTTGGAACAGGGCCCCGCAACTTTGGGGCGCGCAGAGACAACGTTTAGCACGCGGGACTGATCTCCCGTCCGTATCCGCCTTGGCGGTGCCGCCACCTCAATAACCTGATTGGATAACATCCGACAGCAACGCAGCTGCACAACCGGAAGCCCCGTGCTGACCGGTCCTTCACTCTGCGCGGTCGGCAGCTATGCCGCACCTCTCGAGTGTACAATTTGACAGATGCCCCAACCTGCTTATTCTGGATACATATAGTGATGATAAACTGTCTGCGCGTATTACTGCAGGAAATGGAGCCCCAATGGCAAAGTCACCCGAAGAAATCGCAGCCATGGTCGAGGCGTTAGGCGGTAAGAAAGCCAAGCGTAAGGCTGTCAAAACGCCCCCTGCCGACACCAAGGAAAAGAAACTGCCCAAGGATGTCCGTGACGGGCTGGAAAAGCACTTTGGTGCTAAGCTGGCCAAAGTGCGGGTGCATACTGGTGGAAACGCCAAGGAAATATGCAAAGAGCTAAAGGCCAAGGCCTTTACCATGGGGCCCAATGTGTACTTCATGCGGCCCGGTGATGCGAAAAAACCCGAAATGCTGGTGCACGAGCTTGCCCACGTATTGCAGCAAACACGTGGCAAGATTGCCAAGGCAAAGGACGGCGAGGCGCTGATCGCCAAATAGGGGCGGGCGCCCTTTAGCCTTTGACCCAACCGACAATCTGGCCTTCGCGCATTGCGCCTGATTGGCGTTTCTTTTCCTTGCCGCGCTCAAAGGCCACCATGGTGGGGATACCCTTGATCCGGTAACGGGCACCGGTGGACTGATGGCTTTGAGTGTTCAGCTTGACCAACCGCGCCTTGCCGCTCAGCTTTTTGGCCGCCTTGGTAAACTCAGGCCCCATCATCTTGCAGGGTCCGCACCAAGGTGCCCAGAAATCCACTATCAGTGGCAGGTCGTCGTTCTGCGCCGCCTTTTGCAGGATCGCCGGATCCACATCGATCGGCTTGCCGGGCAGCAGGGCAGCGCCACAGGTGCCACATTTGGCCGCCGCGCCCAGCTTGTCCTCGGGCACTCGGTTCAATTGGGCACAAGACAGGCAGGTCAGGGTTTTGGCCAACATGGCGCATCCTCCGGTTCGATGTTCGAGTCCCCATATAGGGTCTGCGGCGGCAGGCTCAAGATCAATTCACTGTCACCGTGTTCACCGCTAACCAGATCCGGGAGGGTTGCAAAACCGTTGACCCAGCCGCCCACTGCACCGACACTGAGGCTATTGTTCCCAATGTTCGAGTGTTGCCATGTTTTCCCAGCCTATTTCCCGCCGTCTGTTTGTCAGGTCCGTCGCCGTTGGAGCTGCAACTGTGTCACTGCCAAATTTGGCAATCGCCAAGCCCAAGCCAGTGGTGTTCGACCCAACCCCGCAAGAAGTGCGGATCAAAAAGGGGTACGAGCCGGGGCAGTTGCTGATCCTGCCGCGCTCGTTTTACCTCTATCTGGTCACCGACAAACGCAAGGCGATGCGCTACGGGGTCGGGGTTGGCAAGGCGGGGTTGGAATTCACCGGATCAGCGGTGATCGAGGTCAAAAAGGAATGGCCCACCTGGCGTCCCACGGATGAGATGATCGAGCGCGAACCACGCACCTATTCTCGGTTTGTCGACAATGAGTATGTGCAACCGGGAGGGCCAGAAAACCCGCTGGGTGCACGGGCGCTGTACCTGTTCCAGGATGGTGTCGACACCTATTTCCGCATTCATGGCACCACGCAGCCGCAAACCATTGGTCAGTCTGTCTCAAACGGCTGCATCCGGATGCTGAACGATCACGTTATAGATCTGTACCAGCGTGTTCCGATTGGGACTGTGGTTACGGTGCTTTGACGGAGTAGGGTGCGCGGAGCAACAATAGTTCCACAAAATGGTCGCAAATCCTGATCAGGGATTCGTCTCTCATTTGGTCTCGGCGCGCCGTGATAGGCTGAAAACAACGGATTTTCGCCGATTTTGTCAATTTTCCTTGCGCGAAAACAGAATGCCGACAACACTAATTTCGCGATGTTACGCTATCGACTATAGACTGCCCGTTTTCGGCTCAGGCTTCGATTTGGCACTGACCTTGCCGACCTGCCGCATGGTGTGGGCAGACTAGACGATTGGGAGACATGACGATGGCAAATGGCACCGTCAAATGGTTCAACACAACCAAAGGTTTCGGCTTCATCGCTCCAGACGATGGCGGCCGTGACGTATTTGTACACATTTCTGCTGTTGAGGGCGCTGGTCTGACCGGGCTCGCCGACAACCAAAAAGTGACCTATGAACTGCAACCCGGCCGGGATGGCCGCGAGTCTGCGGTGGACATCGCACTGGCTTAAGTCGGTGCCAAGGCGGCCCCATTTGGGGCCGCCTTTTGTTGTTGGGCCTGCTGTTTATGAATGCTGCATTTAGGCGAACCGTTTTGCCCCAATCACACAGGTGACGACAAACAGGGTCACCGCGACCATTGTTGGGGCAATGGCTTCTCCAAGAAGCACAGCCGCCAGCATCAGTCCGAAAAACGGTTGCAGCAATTGTAACTGACCAACTCCAGCGATGCCTCCCAACGCTAGCCCGCGATACCAGAACACAAACCCCACCAGCATCGAAAACACCGAGACATAGCCCAGGCCGATCCACGCTGCGGTGCTGATGCCAGACCAGCTGTCAGGCCAGACCAGCAGAGCAAGAGTGCCCATCACTGGCAGCGCCAGAACCAGCGCCCAAGAGATCACCTGCCAACCGCCCAATCGGCGCGACAGGGTGGCGCCTTCGGCATAGCCCAGACCACAGGTGACAATCGCCCCCACCATCAATAGATCACCCTGCACAGACGTCTCGGCGTGCTGTGACAGGGCATAAAGCGCAACAGCCAGTCCCCCGACGCAGGAGAATACCCAGAACATGGGCTTGGGTCTTTCACTGCCGCGCAGGACTCCAAAGATGGCAGTGGTGAGCGGTAATAGCCCGATAAATACAATCGAATGCCCTGCCGTGATATATTGCAGCGCCATCGCGGTGAGCAGTGGAAAACCGACAACCACCCCCAGAGCAACAATAAGTAACGAGGGCAGGTCTCGGCGACTGGGGCGAGATTGTTTCAATACCATCAGCAACGTTATGCCCAGCAGGGCTGCAATCACTGCCCGTGCCGAGGTCAGAAATAAGGGGTCGAAACCGCTGACCGCAACCCGTGTCGCCGGGAGTGATCCGCTGAATATAAGGACACCAATCAACCCGTTGCCCCAGCCCCGCGTCGGCCCAAATTCTGTTACTGTCTGCACGTTGTCTGTCTCCTGAGATTTGCCAGAACCCTAGGCGGGATGGGCTGGTCAAAACAGCGACAGAGCAGTACAATTTTCACAAACTGTATCGGTTCAGCAGGCAGTACAGATCGCGGAGATCACAGAATGAAGCAAGGCGCGCGCAGGGCCACGGTGGTCGAGGCCATCCAACGTAAGATCAACAGCCGCGCGTTGCAGCCGGGCGAAAAACTGCCCTCCATTCGCGGGTTTGCCACCACCATGCAGGTCTCGGCGTCCACCGTGGTCGAGGCTTACGACCAGCTGGCCGCCGATGGCACCATCTACGCGCGGCGTGGCTCTGGTTTCTTTGTAGCACCAATAATTCAGCCCTTTGCGGTGAGTGAAGTCGGGCCGCAGCTGGACCGGACCGTGGATCCGTTCTGGGTGTCGCGGCAATCTCTGGATGCAAATGCTGACACGTTGAAACCCGGTTGCGGCTGGTTGCCAGCCGACTGGATGCCGCACAGCCAAATGCGCCAGGCCCTGCGCAAACTTGCCCGCGCCGAGGATGCGCTGCTGTCCGACTATGGCAGCACTCAAGGTGCTTTGAACCTGCGCCGTCTACTGACCCGGCAGTTCATCGACGAAGGGCTGGATGCGGGGCCAGATCAGGTTCTGCTAACTCCTTCGGGCACCCAGGCAATTGATCTGATTTGCCGTTTCCTACTGCGTCCGGGCGATACGGTGCTGGTGGATGATCCCTGTTACTTTAACTTTCAGGCGCTGCTGCGGGCGCATCAGGTTAACCTGATCGCTGTCCCTTTTACGCAAAACGGCCCGGATACGATCCTGTTTGAACAGGCATTGATCCAGCATAAGCCCAGCCTCTACATCACCAATTCCGCACTGCACAATCCAACCGGAGCCACCCTGTCGCCACAGGTCGCCCACAAGGTCCTTAATCTGGCCACGGCGCACGACATGGTGATTATCGAGGACGACATTTTTGCCACCTTTGAACCAACCCCGTCGCCGCGTCTGGTGGCGATGGACGGTTTGGAGCGGGTGATCCGCGTGGGCAGTTTTTCCAAAACCCTATCGGCCTCGGTTCGTTGCGGTTATATCGCGGCCCGGCCTGACTGGATCGAGGCGCTGGTGGATCTGCAAGTGGCGACAAATTTCGGCGGCCCCAGCCCGGTCGCCACCGAGCTGATCTATTCCATGCTCAGCAGTGGTGGCTATCGCAAACATATGGAGGCTCTGCGCAGTCGTTTGGACACCAGTCGGGCCGAGGTAGCAGTGCAATTGAAAGCTTTGGGGATAGAGTCATGGCTAATGCCGCGCGGTGGTTTTTACCTGTGGTGCAGCCTGCCAGAGGGCGTTGACTCGGCTGATCTGGCCCGGGCGGCGCTGGTTGGAAATATGGTGCTGGCGCCCGGCAATGTGTTCAGCGTTTCCCAGTCCATGACCCATTTCATGCGTTTCAATTCCAGCCAGATGGTGGACCCGCAGGTGTTCGGGATTCTGGAAAAGGCTATGGATGGTCTGTCTTCTGGGGCGTCGGCTTAAGGGCTGGACACACGCGCAACCAATTCCAGCACGGTTGGCCCCATCGCCTCGACATTCAACGCAACCCCTCGGGCGTCTGGATGGATCCCGTCCCCCTGCAAAAATTGCTGTGCCGCAACCGGGTCGCCGCCGACCTGGGCCAAGATCCCGGCAAAGGCATCTTTAAACAGCAGGCTGTCATACTCTGCCGCCAGATCGCGATAGATCGCCTCAAATTCGGCTTTGTATTCAGGGCCAAAATTGCCCGGCGCCTGCATCCCAATCAGCAGCACATCAACCCCCTGTGCCTGTGCCGCAGACAGGATGCGCGCCAGGTTGGCCTTGGCGTCAGCAGGCAACATGCCGCGCAGCATGTCATTGCCACCCAGCAGCACGATCAACGCTTGCGGCTTGTCGCTCAGCGTCCAGTCAATCCGCGCCGCGCCGCCAGCGGTGGTATCCCCTGACACGCCGGCGTTGGTCAGCACCACATCAGCCCCATTGTCGTTCAACCAAATTTCCAGTTGCGGCACCAATCCCTGACCTGCCTCCAGGCCGTAGCCATGCACCAGACTGTCGCCAAAAGCAGTGATACGCAGAGGATCCGCCACAGCTAGATTGGAAAAAAATACAAAGACCATTGCGGCCAGCACCTTGTGCATTTCGTCAGAACCTCCATATCCGAACACATAGACAATTTAGGCTCGGCTTCATGACATCACAAACCACCGCCCCAATTCTCCGTCTCCAAGATGCGTCTTTGTCGCTGAATGGCAATACCGGAGTGGTGGAAATTCTGCACCAGATCAACCTGACCGTCACCGCAGGGGAAACGCTGGGGCTGGTGGGCCCTTCGGGGTCGGGCAAATCCTCACTGCTGATGCTGATGGGCGGGTTGGAGCAGGCCTCGGGCGGGCAGATCACCGCGCTGGGTCAGGATCTGACTGCCATGAACGAAGACGCGCTGGCGCGGTTCCGCCGCGACCACATGGGGGTGGTGTTCCAGAGCTTTCACCTGATCCCCACCATGACCGCACTGGAAAACGTCGCCACTCCACTAGAGCTGGGTGGTCACGCCGACGCGTTTGAGCGGGCGCAGGCAGAACTGGAGGCCGTGGGCCTGGGGGCACGCTCTGGGCATTTCCCGGCGCAACTATCCGGCGGCGAGCAACAGCGGGTGGCATTGGCCCGCGCCGTGGCGCCGCGTCCCGATATTCTGCTGGCGGATGAGCCCACCGGCAATCTGGACGAGACCAATGGGCGCGCCATCATGGATCTGCTGTTTGATCTGCGCGATCGACACGGCTCCACCTTGATCATGGTGACCCACGCGCCCGAACTGGCCGCCCGCTGTGACCGCGTCGTGCATCTGCGGGATGGCCGCATTGACACAGAAGCCACGCGACAGGCTGCAGAATGAAGTCGCTGTCTTTGGCCTGGCGTTTTGCCTGGCGCGAACTGCGCGGTGGCTTGCGCGGCTTTCGTATCTTTCTCGCTTGCCTGGCTCTTGGCGTAGCGGTGATCGCCGCCATCGGCTCGGTTCGGGCCTCGATTGAATCCGGGCTGTCCAGTCAGGGCGCGGTGCTGCTGGGTGGCGACGCCGAGATGGAGTTCACCTATCGGTTTGCCGACGGCGATGCCCGCGCCTGGATGGAGGACCGCGCCACGGCAGTGTCCGAAGTGGCCGAGTTCCGCTCGATGGCGGTGGTGGGTGATGACCGGGCGCTGACCCAAGTCAAGGCGGTGGATGACGCCTATCCACTGACCGGCACCGTTGAATTGTCACCCGAGATGCCACTGGGTGAGGCGCTAGCAGGGGCCGACGGTTTGCCCGGTGCGGTGATGCAGCTGGCCTTGTCCGCTCGTTTGGGCCTGAGTGCGGGTGACAGTTTTTATCTGGGCACCCAGGAATTCCGGCTAATGGCGGATCTCGTGGTCGAACCGGACGCGGCGGCTTCGGGGTTTTCGCTTGGGCCGCGCACCATTGTCTCAACCCAATCGTTGCAAGCCTCGGGGCTGCTGGCCCCCGGCACTTTGTTTTCCACTAAATACCGCATGACCTTGCCCGAGGGCACAGTATTGGCATCGCTGGAGCAAGAGGCACTGGCCAGTTTCGCGGACTCTGGCCTGCACTGGAATGACGCTCGCAATCCAGCACCCGGTATAGCCAATTTTGTTGAACGCCTGGGGTCGTTTCTGATTTTGGTTGGGCTGTCGGGGCTGGCTGTGGGCGGCGTTGGTGTCTCGGCTGCGGTGCGCGCCTATCTGGCCACCAAGACCGAGACCATTGCTATCTTGCGCACGCTTGGTGCTGATCGCTCGACTATCTTCCTGACCTATTTCCTGCAAATTGGCGCGCTGGCGCTGCTGGGCATCGCAATTGGTCTGGTGATCGGCGGCTTGGGGCCGGTGTTGTTGGGGCCACTGATCGCAGCGCAACTGCCATTCCCGGCTAAATTCTCTTTGTCGATCCCGGCGCTGGCTGAGGCGGCGATTTATGGCGGGCTGACGGCGTTCATCTTTACGCTGTGGCCACTGGCTCGCGCCGAGCGGATCCGAGCCGCAGCGCTGTTTCGCGATGCATTTTCGGGCCGCAGTCAGCTGCCTGCACCGCGTTACTTGCTGGCCACCGCGCTGGCGCTGGCGCTGCTGGTGGGCGCGGCGGCCTGGTTCAGTGGATCGCCTCGGCTGACTCTGTGGGCTGCTGGAGGTCTGGCAGGGTCACTGGTAATTCTGCTGTTGGCGGCGATGGCCATCAGCAGTCTGGCGCGACGTTCGACTCGAATGGCACGGGGGCTTCCCGCGCTGCGTTGGGCCCTGTCTGCGATTGGCACTGCCCGTGATGGCGCCACTCCGGTTGTACTGTCGTTGGGGCTGGGGCTGACGGTGCTGGCCGCCATTGGCCAGATCGACGGCAATATGCGCCGCGCCATTGGCGACAACTTACCAGACCGCGCGCCGTCCTATTTCTTTGTCGATATCCAGCGCGACCAAATGCCTGACTTTACCCGGCGGGTGACCGAGGATCCGGCTGTCTCCAAGATGGAAAGCGCGCCAATGCTGCGCGGGGTCGTGACCAAGATCAACGGTCAACCCGCAAAAGAAGTGGCCGGTGACCACTGGGTGGTCCGTGGCGACAGGGGTATTTCCTATGCAGGTAAACAGCCCGAAGGCACCGAGGTCGTTGCGGGCTCGTGGTGGCCGGAGGATTACACCGGCGAACCTCAGATCAGCTTTGCTGCCGAAGAGGCCGAGGAACTGGGGATTGAGCTGGGCGACACCATGACCCTGAACATTCTGGGCCGCGAGATGACAGCCACGATCACCAGCTTCCGCTCGGTGGATTTTTCCAGTGCGGGCATGGGCTTTGTGCTGGTGTTTAACGAGGCGGCGCTGGCCGCCGCACCGCACAGTTTTATTGCGACTGTCTATTCCGAGGAACAGGCAGAGGGGCAGATCTTGCGGGATCTGGGGCGCGACATGCCCAATGTCACCGCGATCAGGGTGCGCGACGCGATTGAGCGGGTGTCGGAAGTCCTGCGCCAGATTGCCTCGGCCACCGCTTATGGTGCTGCGGCAACGCTGCTGACCGGATTTCTGGTGTTGCTGGGAACAGCTGCGGCGGGTGAACCGGCGCGCCGGTACGAGGCCGCCTTGCTGAAAACTCTGGGCGCGTCACGGGCGCGCATTCTGGGCAGCTTTGCCCTGCGTTCGGTCATTTTGGGCGCTGGGGCCGGGCTGGTGGCGTTGGCGGCAGGCACGGCCGGGGCCTGGGCTGTGAATACCTATGTATTCGAGATCAGCTATCAAGTGATCTGGCCCAATGCCTTGGCCATCATCACTGGCGGTGTACTGGCAACCCTGCTGGCGGGGTTGGGCTTTGCCTGGCGGCCACTGGCGGCGCGTCCCGCGGGGCAGTTGAGATCGCGGGAATAAGGGCTGCTGATCCTTCGGTCCGGTGAGCTGCGATCTACCGGCCGCAGCTCACCGGTCGCAGGATTCTCATCAGATCCCAATTGTCGCAAACCAGAGCCTCAAGCGTGATGTCATCCAGCGAGGCATAAAAGGCCTGCGCCGCATCGCTCAGTGCCACCTTCAACCGGCAAGCAGCGGTCAGCGGGCAGGTGTTGTCGGCGTCTGCAAAACACTCGACCATCGGTAGGTCACCTTCGACGTGGCGAAACACCTCGCCGATGCGGATCGAGGCGGCGGGTCGGGCCAGGCTCATGCCGCCATTGCGGCCACGCTGTGTGTGCAGAATGCCCAGCTGCCCCAATTGGTTGATCACCTGGGCCAGGTGGTTTTCGGAGACATTACAGCATTTGGCGATCTCGGATTTGGTCACCAGACGGTCTGGGTTGGCGGCACAAAACATCAGCAACCGAACTGCGATGTTGGTTCTTTTGGTAATGCGCATCTGGAATACTCCAATTGGGGTGGCGCATTCTGTATTGCACAGCGGGGCAAAAAGCGGTTTGACATACATCAATATGACAATCTGACAGTTCATGAGGCCGTAATCTGATGCGTAATCCCTATTTCTTTGGCTATGGCAGCTTGGTGAATCTGGCCACCCACGACTACTATGACCCACAGCCCGCGCGGCTAAAGGGATGGCGGCGCGCCTGGGTGCAGACGTCGGGGCGTGGCATTTCCTATCTGACCGGCGTGCCCTGCGCCAACAGCGAGATAGACGGGTTGATCGCGGCGGTTCCAGGCGCCGATTGGCAGGCGTTGGACCTGCGTGAAACTGGCTATGATCGACTGCCTTCGGATGGCGCTGTGCAACATGAAATGGAGGCTCTACCCGAGATTTCGGTCTATGCGGTGCCTTCGTCCACCTGGGTGTTGGGTGGTGAGCGCCAGCCGATTTTGCTGAGCTATCTGGATGTGGTGGTGCAGGGCTATGAACAGGTGTTTGGCGAGGCTGGGGTGGCCGCGTTTTTTGCCAGTACCGACGGCTGGGACGCCCCAATCCTGAACGACCGCGATGCCCCACAATACCCGCGTCATCAGCCGCTGGCGACAGTGCAGCGGGACTTGGTGGATCACCATGTGGATGCGATTGGCGCCAAGCTTGTGACGGCGGGGTAGGTGGAGGATGGTGCGTGCAAGCACGCACCCTACGCCGGAAGTGAAGAGCGGGTAGGTGCAGCCCTACGCTGCAACAGATGCCTCAAAACGGAACGCTGGCAGGCATTCCCTTTTGGGACGTAAGGCAAAGCCGCCCGGCGCGCGCCTTGGGCTCCGCCCGTTTCGACCTAAAATGATCCCCCGGATCATTTCCAAGACAGTCTCAACTCCCCCGTGGAGTTCGAACCGGTCCGCGCAGCGGCAAACAGTGCGGGGCACTGTTTGTGGTAAGAACGGGCGGAGCCCTTACGCACCTGACATCGAAAATCAAAGAACTACGCTATCAGGAACTCCCCTTGGGACGTGCCACGCAGTGGCCCGGCCCGCGCCTGACCTTCCCCCCGGGAAGGCGCTTTACGCCTCCCCAAGGTCAGGCGCGGGCCTGATGTTGCGATGCGCCCATTTTCTCGGGGTAGTCGCAGCGCCAAATCTATTTATTTGTTAGTCGACTTATGGGTGCAGAATGAAATTTCACACCCTGAAGGATTGTGATATCACATGCGTAAGGTGGACTAACTTTTTCTAAGAACGGATTTTTGCTCCTATGGCTACATCGGCTTCTGCGCTCTACGAATTGTTGACTGTGGCACAAGGCACCAAACCTGACACGAAGAAATTTCTCGATTTTCTGGTCGAATACCTCGAACTGTCGGGAGGTACAGCTAAAGCGGACGCTGTGCGAGTAGTAAATGGGCTGGTTGTCAAATTGTTCGCAGACGTCGAAGCATTGCCTTTCGCAGACGATCGAAAAAAGTTGGCAAATAGTCAAATAGCGCCGTTTCGGGGGTTGCTGGAATTTTCACATTTCCATCTGGACATCAAAACCGGCAGAAACAGCTTTCTGAAACCCGAATGTCTAACGGGTTTGTTGAATATCGATATGGCTTTGTCCGGTATCAGTCAAACTGACGATATCGAGGTTTCCACAAAAGAAATCTCCGAAGAACTTCGAGATATTCGAGAAAGAATAGCAAATCTGAGTGTGGCGGAAAACGTTCGTCGTGGTCTGTTAAAACGCACTACGCAGCTGATTTCAGTTCTTGAGCACTATCACCTCTATCGGGATGATCAGGTTGAGGATGTTCTCGAAGGTCTGGTTGGGCAGCTTGTGCTAGTTTCAAGCGGTGTGCACGGAGAAGACGAAAAAGACGGAGTTATCAAGAAACTTGGAAATGCTGTTTCCCGAGCATTTTTGGGAATCTCGAAAGTAAACAAAGGGGTACGAGAGCTCCAAAACCTCGCTAAGGGATCGGAGCAGCTCGCTAGTTTTGCTGGAGAAGTTCTAGATAAAGTGCCTTAAGCTAATATCACCGCACAAACTTCTTATGCTTCAACCGCTTGGGCTCTAGCGCATCTGCACCCAACCGGCGCTTCTTGTCTTCCTCGTAGTCCTCAAAGTTGCCCTCGAACCACTCCACATGAGCATCGCCCTCAAAGGCCAACATGTGGGTACAGATCCGATCCAGGAAGAAACGATCGTGCGAGATCACCACGGCACAGCCGGCGAAATCAACCAGCGCGTCTTCGAGCGCGCGCAGTGTTTCCACGTCCAGATCGTTGGTCGGCTCATCGAGCAGCAGCACGTTGCCGCCCTCTTTCAACAAACGCGCCATGTGGACGCGGTTGCGTTCTCCACCCGATAGCAGTTTCAGCGGTTTCTGCTGATCACCGCCCTTGAAGTTGAAGGACGAGCAATAGGCGCGCGAGTTCACCTGTGCGTCGCCCAGCTCGATGATTTCAGCCCCGCCGGAAATCGCCTGCCAGACGGTCTCGTCGTCTTTCAGATCGTCACGCGACTGATCCACATAGGACAGTTTGACAGTGTCACCAAAGCTGACTGAGCCGTCATCGGGCTGTTCCTGACCGGTCAACATGCGGAACAGGGTGGATTTACCTGCACCGTTGGGGCCGATCACGCCGACGATACCACCGGGCGGCAGGTCAAATGTGAGACCCTCGACCAGCTGCTTGTCGCCATAGTGCTTGGCCAGATTTTCAACCTCGATCACCTTGTTGCCCAAACGGGGGCCGTTGGGGATGACGATCTGGGCGCGGGTCAGCTTCTCGCGCTCGGACTGCTCGGCCAGATCGTTATAGGCGTTGATCCGGGCCTTGGATTTTGCTTGCCGTGCCTTGGCACCCTGACGCATCCATTCCAGTTCGCGCTCCAGCGTTTTCTGCTTGGACTTGTCATCGCGGGCCTCGTGCGCCAGGCGCTTGGCCTTTTGCTCCAGCCAGTCGGAATAGTTGCCCTCGTTGGGGATACCTTTGCCGCGGTCCAGTTCCAGAATCCAGCTGGTGATGTCATCCAGGAAGTAACGGTCGTGGGTGACGATCAGAATGGTGCCTTTGTAGTCCATCAGGTGCTGTTGCAGCCAGGCGATGGTTTCAGCGTCCAGGTGGTTGGTCGGTTCATCGAGCAGCAGCATGTCTGGCGCTTCGAGCAGCAGCTTGCACAGCGCCACGCGGCGCAACTCACCGCCCGACAGGCTGGAGATGTCGGCGTCATCTGGTGGGCAACGCAGCGCCTCCATCGACACATCAATCTGGCTGTCGAGATCCCACAGGTCCTGCGCGTCGATCACATCCTGCAGCTCGGCCATCTCGTCGGCGGTCTCGTCCGAGTAGTTCATCGCCAGCTCGTTATAGCGGTCCAGAATGGCCTTTTTCGGGGCCACGCCCAGCATGACGTTTTCACGCACGGTCAAGGTGGCGTCCAGCTTTGGCTCCTGCGGCAGATAGCCGACCTTTGCGCCTTCGGCGGCCCAGGCCTCGCCGGTGAAATCCTTGTCGAGACCGGCCATGATCTTCATCAGAGTTGACTTGCCGGAGCCGTTGACGCCGACAACACCGATTTTCACACCGGGCAGGAAGGAGAGGTGGATGTTTTCAAAGCATTTCTTGCCACCCGGGTAGGTCTTAGAGACACCCTGCATGTGGTAGACGTATTGATAGGCGGCCATGTGACTGCTCCGTGATGGGGGGAATATAATTTGGGAGGAGTGATAGCGGATGGCGGGGGTGGGGGCAATCTCTAGCCTTCAGGTTCTCATTCTCTTTGGGATGTGCCAAGCATTGGCCCGGCCCGCGCCTGACCTTCCCCGTCAAACCGGAGGTTTGCCTACGGCAAAACGGAGAAGGCGTTGTGCACCTCCCCAAGGTCAGGCGCGGGCCTTATGTTGTGGCTTGGCTTCCCTCCCAAATATGTGCATCAAGCTGGGGATGAGGCATGGTTTTCCATATCTTCGCTCCGGTATGACCGTAGGGCTGCTGGGCGGATCTTTTGATCCGGCCCATAAAGGTCATGTGCAGATCAGCCGGGCCGCGCTGAAGCATTTCGATCTGGACCAGTCGTGGTGGCTGGTGTCTCCGGGCAATCCGCTGAAGGCGCATCAGCCGGCGCCGCTGGATCAGCGGATGGCAGCCGCGCAGGCGATCATGCAGCACCCGCGCATTCATATCAGCGATGCCGAGGCGCGCTTGGGCACCCGTTATACCGCGCAGACCTTGCGACATTTGCGCAGGCGATATCCCGGTGTGCGCTTTGTTTGGTTGATGGGCGCCGATAATCTGGCGCAGTTTCACCGCTGGAAAGACTGGCGGCAAATCCTGGATACGGTGCCGGTGGGGGTTCTGGCGCGACCGGGTGATCGGATTTCGGCGCGACTGTCGCCGGCGGCGCGCATTTATGCGTCAAGCCGGTTGAAGGGGGCCGAGCGCCATTTGCTGGCGCGGGCGCAGGCTCCGGCTTGGTGTTTTATCAATGTGCCGATGGTCGAGGCAAGCTCCTCGGCGATCCGGGCGCGAGGCGGTTGGTCAGCGTCGTAACAAAGCCGAGCCAAGGCCAGCGCTGACGACAACCGCTAACCCGATCCAAGTCAGAAAATCCGGCAGCTGCCCAAAGGCGGCCCAGCCCAGAGACACCGCAGCGATCAGTTGGAAATAGACCATGGGCGCCAGTTTGGTGGCGGCGACCTTGCTATAGGCAAACAGCAGGATCAGATTGCCGAGCATGGAAAAGGCGGCGCTGCCCACTGTCAGGGCGGCAGTGTTCAGGGTCAGATCGGGCATGTTTGCCAGCCCCAGCGGCAGCATGAACACGGCGGCCAGCAGCAGTTGGATCAGGCTGAGTTCCAGTGGCGAGCCAAGATGCGCCAGCCATCGGCCGGTGGTCAGAAATGCACCGTAAGAACAGCCTGCAAATACCGCCCACAGCAGGTTGATCGAGCCGCCAAAGCCGGGGCGAACAACCAGAATGACACCGGCAAACCCCACCGCCATCAACAGGGACCGCAACCAGGTGGTCGATTCACGCAAAAGCAGGGCTGACAGTATGTAACTGATGATGGGGCCGATGAAAAAGGCGGCAAACACATCTGCCATCGGTTCGGTCTGGAGGGCGGTCTGAATGGAGAAAATGCCGCCGACCAGCAAGAGCGCCCGCAGCCACATGCGCCAGTCTTTCAGCAAGGCATAGGCGCGTGGCGGCACAAAGGGCAGCAGCAGCGCGCTGCCAACGACAAACCGCGACGAGGCGACAAAGCCAGGTGTGGCAATGCCGCTGCTGGTGAGCAACTTGCCACACAAGTCACCCGCAGGGATCATTGACATAGCGACGAACATGAGAATGACTGCCTGCAACATGAGATATCCCCTAACAGGCAGTGCACTTACTAAGAACCCCAAATCGTATGTTTGTTTGCCGTTTTGAAATGATTTTATTAGACTATGCGTGATATGGTTACTCGACGATTTTTTCTGCTTTCCGGTTCTGCCCTGATTGGGGCAGGTGATGCTTGGGCCAACGCCCCGGCGACGTCATTGCGGCCTATTGCCCGGCGCGAGGGGTTGAAGGTCAGCACCGCTGACGGGCTCAAGAGCGTGCTGCAAGGGGCGCGGCTGCCGGGGAAGGTGGCCTGTGCGGTGGCGGATGTTGAAACGGGCCTGCGGCTTGAGGCTGAAAATGGCGCCTCTGGACTGCCGCCAGCCAGTGTCGCCAAGGCGCTTACCTCGTTGTATGCACTGGATATATTGGGGGCCGAGCACCGGTTTCAGACCCGTGTTATGGCCACTGGCAGCATTGTAGGCGGCGTGGTGCAGGGGGATCTGATCCTGGTTGGTGGCGGCGACCCCACCTTGAACACCGATCATCTGGCGCAACTGGCCAAAGCGTTGAAAAACGCAGGCGTGCGTGAGGTCAAGGGTGGGTTCAAGCTGTGGGACGGGGCCTTGCCTTATGTGCGGACCATTGATTCTGGGCAGCCGGATCATGTGGGTTATAGCCCGGCAATTTCCGGGCTGTCGCTAAACTATAATCGGGTGCATTTTGAATGGAAGCGGGCAGGGCAGGCTTGGTCGGTTAGCATGGATGCCCGAACCGAGAAATATCGCCCCGAAGTCGCAACCGCGCGGATGAAAGTGGTGAACCGAAAAACACCGGTTTACACTTATGCTGACAAGGGCGGCGCCGATCAGTGGACTGTGGCTAGTGCGGCGCTGGGCAAGGGCGGATCGCGCTGGTTGCCGGTGCGCAAGCCAGCTGAATACACTGGCGACGTGTTTCGCACCATGGCGCGGGCGCATGGCATTGTGTTGAGCAAGCCGAAGGTGGTGAAATCCCTGCCGCAGGGCAAAGTGCTGGCACAACATAGCAGCGCGGCACTGTCTGTAATGCTGCGTGGGATGCTGAAATACTCGAACAATCTGATGGCCGAAATGATTGGCATGTCTGCCAGTGCGGCGGGTGGGCGTCGACCCGGCTCGCTTAAGGCCTCTGCCGAGGCGATGAGCCGCTGGGCTGCAAACAAATACGGCATGAGTGGCAGCCGTCTGGTCGATCATTCAGGGCTGGGCGAGGCATCACGGATGACGCCCAACGATCTGGTCAGCGCGTTGATTGCGGCGCGTAAAGGTGGCCAGCTCAAGCCGTTGTTGAAGCCATTCCTGATGCGTGATGCCAATGGCAAGGTGAACAAGAACCACCCGATCAAAGTGAAGGCAAAAACCGGCACGCTGAATTTTGTCTCAGGTCTGGGTGGGTTCATGACCGCCGCTGATGGGACCGAACTAGCCTTTGCCATTTTTGCCGCAGATCAGGGCGCGCGATCACGGATCAAACGTGCCGACCGTGAGCGGCCAGAAGGCGCGCGAGGTTGGAACCGTAAGGCGAAGAAGATGCAGCAAAAGCTGATCGAACGCTGGGGCGCGGTTTACGGCAGCTAGGATCGTTGCCTTGCAGCTCTCTCCTTAAGGGCGAGTTATCGCGCCGTTAGCGGGGTATTTTTTACCGTAAGTTGTAAATGTCTGACAATTGGTGAAATTCATTGCGTTTATTGATAGGTGTGCTGTCTACTTGTGCGATCTGTTAATAGGACGCGGCAAATATGATTGAAATGACTAGACAAAATTTGGTGACTCCGCAGGGGAAATCCCCATTGGTGGGCTGGCGTAGGATTGGACTGTTGGCTGTGGTTCTGTCGCAGACAGCCTGTACTGCTGCAGTGATTGCCACAGGCGCGGCGGATCCATTTTATTCGGCTGTTGATTCAGCGGCTGAACGGCGCGTTCAAGAACAATACCGGCAACAATATCCGGGCGTGGACATCACTGATGACTACGCTTTGGGTCGGGCTATGTTCGAAGAAGCCAAGCGGAACGATCCTGCTCAGATGGGGCATCTGACCTTTCCGTCTCGCTCTGTCTGGGAAGCGAACAATGCAAAATTGACTGGGGCTGCACCTGCAGCATCTGCCGCACGGGCGAGCACCCCATCGGCGGCTGCCGCGGCACCTGCTGTGTCATCTTCAAGGGTTGCGCAAGATCAGGCCACGTTGAAACAGGCAAGCACGGCTTGGGCCACAGGGTCCAAAAGCTGGCCGCATGACTTGTTGGACCTGTCATCGGTGGCGCCCTACGCCTGTGGGATTAAATCGATGCAGTTTTCGGTCAATGGCGGCGAGACAAGAACGCAAGGGTTTTCAGCCTGTAGCGGCGGGACAGCAAAAGCAAATCCGCCCTATTGGTCGTTCTCGCAGAATTCGGTCGAGACGGTCAGCGTGACACTGACCTTTGCAAATGGATCCCGCCAGACAAGGAACTATTCGCGCGCCGATATCTTTTAACCCAGAAAGTGACTGCACTGTGCGCAGCGGCCCGAATTTTTCATGGTTGGTGTCTAAAAACAGAGGGGGCGGCCAAGGAAATCGCCCTCTAGTTGCGCGCATCCGGGGTCCAGGTGGACAATCTGGACCGTGGGAGCGGCGGCTCTAAGGCAAGGCCAACTCATGGCCCCTGATCTGCCTAATGGGTAGCTTTAAGGTCGCTAGCCCTTCAATACAGCGCAGGTTGACGGCCCACCCAGAAAAGTTTTCTGCGGCCTGTTCCTCGGGTGTGACGGTGCGTGGGCGGCGGAAGGGCAGGATGCCACAGGTCTTGCAGAAATAGTCCTTGGCAGTGCCAGTCCCCCATTGGTACAGCGCTAGATCGTGTAGAGGAGTCATTAACTTCAGCGCGTTCTCGGGCACCCGAAATATCAGGGCGCCGCGCTGGTGGCAAATCGAGCAGTCGCAAATGCGGGCATGGTCGATCTCGGCGTGAACCTCGAACCGGGTGCGGCGGCAGTGGCAGGCAGCCTGCCAGATCGGGGTGCCGCCGTTTTGCATGGATTTATGTGACGTGCCGCGCGCGGGCCCCGCGTTCAATCGCGGCGGCGTGCAGGCGGTCGATGTTCAGCTCATAGCGAATTTCGGCCAGAAACTCCAATTCGGACTCTGCCAACTTACCGTCTGAAGCGGCCACATCACAGGCCAGCGCATAGGCGGTTTCGTGCAGGCGCTCGGGCAGGTTGTCACGGATCAGACCAAACAATGCGTCAAGCCCGTCTTCCTGTTCGAACAGATCAAACACGGTCTGCGACATGCGCTTGATCCGGTCGATGTCGTAGTTGGCAAAAATCGGCAGCATGTTCACTGCCGACTGGATTTCGATCAGTTCAGATGTGCGGATATTTTCGTCCGAAGCCGACACCGCTACCATGATTGCGACAAGGCAATCCTGCGGGGTAAGCGGATGAGGTGTTGGCTGCTCGGTCATCTAGGTATCCTTCTGGGTTATATCCTGTGAAAGGATAGGCAGCCAGAGGCGCGGGTACAACTGTCGCAGTGTCAATTGGGCAATATTCAGCCCTGCGCCGAGAAGTGATACTCGATATCCTCGAACTGTCCGTTGGGAAAGCCGTAGGTAAAACGCAGACCTTCTAAGCCAGCCACCACGCCATGTTCCGCGTTGCCGGGAACGTAGATGGCAACGCCGGGGCTGATGTGATGGGCTTCGCCATCAATTGTAACTGTACCGGAGCCTTCGATTCCGAAGTAGAATTCGGCCGGGGCATGGCGATGGGGCAGCAGGCGTCCACCGGCTTCGAACTCAGCAATGCCCAGAACCATGTCGCGTGGCGTGTCCACGCTGCCGTTGATCAGAGTGCGCCAACGGACTTCGCCATAAGCCGGATCGGTGCCGCCAACCAGAGGAACCTGGGATGCATCCACCGAAAGCGGCGCCTTGGGCAGATTGCTGGCCTGGTTCAGGATCTCTGTATCCGCCAAATCACTGGCAAAGCTGGTCATGATTTCAGTCATTGGGGCACTCCTTTTGCTGAGTTCAGTTAGAGCCCTTTGCGGCGGCCACTCAATAGGATAAAGATGAATGCTAATATACGCTGGAGTTATGATATATGCGGCAACTTCCATCCTTCTCAGGGCTGACAGCATTTTACGCTGCGGCGCGTCTTGGGACCCTTACGGCTGCGGGACAGGAGTTGAATGTGTCGCAACCGGCAGTGTCGCGCCGAATTGCGACACTAGAGGCTGATCTGGGATGTTCATTGTTTGATCGCAGTCGAAAACCAGTGCAAATGTCCCAGCAGGGCAGGGATCTATTGCAGGCGTTGCACAGTGGGTTTGGCCAGATCGAAACTGCCGTGGCACAGATCAGGCAGGCTGCACAATCGCGGGTTGTCACTGTCACCGCGCCGTCAGGGTTTGTTGCGTTCTGGCTGATCCCACGACTGGGGCAACTTGAGGAAAGCTTCCCTGATCTGACGATTCGTATCATAAGCCAAGAGTATGGAGAAGCGGCGCGGCCCGGTGATGTGGTGATCCGGTTTGGATTGGCCACTGACGAAGCAATGATCCGTTTGCTGGGGGGCGAGGTGTTCCCAGTGGCCAGCCCGATGTATTTGGATCGCCGTGGCATGACGGCGGACAGTCATGATCTGTCGCAGGTGACCCTGCTGACGATGGAGGCCGCGCGTAGCCAATGGCATGACTGGCCAAGCTGGTTTCAATCGGCTGGGATGACGATGCCGCGAACCGGGCGTTCGTTGGACTTTAATTCATATGCGATGCTGGTGAATGCCGGACTGGCGGGGCAGGGGGTGTTTCTGGCCTGGGACGGCGTGTTGGACACATTTCTGGATACTGGCGCCTTGGTGCGACTGCATGGGCCAAGTGCGGTATCATCGCGTGGATATTTTGCCACTGCGCGCGATGGACTGGCTGCCGGAGAGGATGTGCGCAGTATTTTGGACTGGATTGTAAAGGAAGCCAGTAAATAGCCGCTATGCAGAGGCAGTTCATTGACACATGCTGCAGTGGCACAATAAACCGGGCCAGTCGGCTGCATAGGGCAGCTGGATACGCGATGCGGCCCAATTGGGGCCATCCGATGGAGAACGATATGTCCGAACTGCGCGAAACCGCTCTGCAGAGCAAAGCCTGGCCGTTTGAAGAAGCCCGTAAGGTGCTCAAACGTTTTGCCAAGGGCGCGCCAGAGAAGGGCTTTGTATTGTTCGAGACCGGTTATGGCCCGTCAGGTCTGCCGCATATCGGCACCTTTGGTGAGGTCGCCCGCACCACCATGATCAAACGCGCCTTTGAGGAGATCAGCGACATTCCGACCAAGCTGGTGTGTTTCTCGGATGATCTGGACGGCATGCGCAAGGTGCCGGGCAATGTTCCAAACCCCGAGGCGCTGGCGGAGCATATGCAAAAGCCGCTGACTTCGGTGCCGGATCCCTTTGGCACCCACGAAAGCTTTGGCCACCACAACAACGCTATGCTGCGCCGGTTCCTGGATACCTTTGGCTTTGAGTATGAGTTCATCTCGGCCAATGAATTTTACGGCTCGGGCCAGTTCGACGAAGTACTGAAACGCGCCGTTGAAAAATACGACGACGTCATGGCTGTGATGCTGAAGTCGTTGCGTGAAGAGCGCGCGGCGACCTATTCGATCTTCCTGCCAATCCACCCGGAAACCGGCCGCGTGTTGTACGTGCCGATGAAAAAGGTCGATCCTGAGACCCACAGCATCACCTTTGATGATGAGGACGGCAAGGAATGGACGCTGCCAGTCACCGGCGGCAATGTGAAACTGCAGTGGAAGCCGGACTTTGGCGCGCGCTGGGCAGCGCTGGGCGTTGATTTTGAGATGTACGGCAAGGATCACAGCACCAATACGCCGATCTATGACAAGATCTGCCGCATTTTGGGCCACCCAGCACCGGACCATTTCACCTACGAGCTGTTTCTGGACGAGAACGGCCAGAAGATCTCTAAAACCAGCGGCAACGGCATTTCGATCGACCAGTGGCTGACCTATGCCAGCGCCGAAAGCCTGTCGTATTTCATGTATCTCAAGCCCAAGACGGCCAAGCGGATGCACTTTGATGTGATCCCCAAAGCAGTGGACGAGTATCACCAGCAGTTGCGGGCCTATGAAAAACAGGATGCCAAGGCACAGTTGAACAACCCGGTGTGGCACATCCACGGTGGCGACGTGCCGAGGTCGGACATGGTGGTGCCCTTCGCCATGTTGTTGAACATCGCCAGCGTGTCCAACGCCGAAGACAAGGAAACTCTTTGGGGGTTCATCAATAAATATGCACCTGACGCAACACCAGAGGCCAATCCAACGCTGGATCAGGCGGCGGGCTTTGCCGTGGCCTATTTCAATGACTTCGTGAAACCGGCCAAGACCTATCGTCTGCCAACAGATCAAGAGCGCGCGGCGCTGACCGATCTGGCGCAAGCGCTGAAATCGCCCGAGGCAGCGCTGGCGGCGATTGCCAAGAAGAACGAGATCGACGGCAAGGACGACGCGCTGCCCGAGGTTGACTTTGACAGTGATGACTTCCTGCAGTCGGTGGTCTTTGCCATCGGCAAGATCCACGGGTTCGATCCTCTGCGCGCCTGGTTCTCGGCGATTTACGAGGTGCTGCTGGGCGCGACACAAGGCCCACGTTTTGGCGGCTTCATCGCGCTGTACGGCGTCGAAGAGACCCTTGCGCTGATCGACAAAGCACTGGCGGGTGAGCTGGTTTAAACCTGTTTGAGCGAGACATTTGGGCCGCGAATATCCAGATTGGTATTCGCGGCCCTTGTTGTTTGTGACGTCAGGAGTGTTGTGCCGCTGACGTTCACAAAGGTGAAACAGGCTGGGCGTCTAACCGGCCCGAAGCAGCACCTTGTTCGACCCCAAAGCAGAAGCAATATCTTGGAACTGGGCCGCCTGTGGAGAGGTCGAGGCCGAGCGTAACAATTGAGTTTCAGCCTCTTCGATGATGATGAGTGCTTTGGCTAGCGCTGCCTCTTTTTGATCGGGTGCAATGGCGGTTAGGGGGCGAGAGGTTTGTAAGCTGTTGTCCTGCGTCCTTACATTGGCGCGTGGGGTGGCGGGGTCACGATGCTCGCGGGCAACCGAGTGCAGATCTAAGGCAGCTTGTCTGAGAACTTTTTGAACCTCGCTTTGTCCAGGTAAGCCCCGGAGCTCGTTCTCAAGAACCTCCAGGCGTTCAGCTATACAATCAACCACATAGACTTCAGTTTGGGAACATAGCCTTGAGATCTCGGACAGCTTGTTTGCTATGTAATTCGGATCTTGAACAGCGGCTGCTGCCCGTCGGTTTTTCGCGGGGTAATAATCACGCGAGTCGCCGGTTGAGTTGGATAAGCTGTCATCTGTAGGTGATGTGAGACTGCCGACTGCCGAAGTCGTTACGGGAGCGGAGGCGGAGGGCAGGCTGAAACCAGCGAGGTTTCCGGTATTTGATCCGGGTTCTCCGCCTCCCCAAGACACCGAATAATCGCCGCCATCGGCAATGTCGCCAGAAAAGCTACCTGAATATGGCTCTGCTACACTGACGACATCTCCGGAACCGTCTACAGTATTGTAGCTTGCCACACCGGAATAGGTGCCGGAAATGGTTCCATCCGATGAGACGGTTCCAGTTATGTCGGTGATTTCCGACTCGTCGGGATACCCAGCTACCGGAGAGATGTCGCTGATGGTTCCGGCGAAATCGCCACTTTCGTCAAAGGTGATGGCCCCGCCAGGCACGGAATATGTTTGCGCCATGGTTAACGTTGAAATGGCCAATAGAGGAAAAAATGCAAGCGAAGACTTCAGCATGATTCATGCTCCTTACTCGTATACAAAAAACCGAAGTACGAGGTGTTCTTTCCCTAGACGTTTACCCAGAGAAGTCAGCACAAATGCTGCAACTTGGGCTTGTCCCGTAGAACCCAAGATACGCGGATGTATAGAAACTAGTGCGCGCGTATAGTAAGTCCAGACATTGGAAGGACCACAGCTCACAATATACTTGGTCCTAAATTCACTCTCCCGCGCTGCCCGTTAGGGGGGGGGGGCAGGATTTGGAGTGAAAGGGGTGGCCGCCCCCTTAAGGTCTGCCACCCTGAATGCGAGTGTTCTGCATGGGCGGCAGCTGCCTGATTAGCCCTACCAACTTTACTCTAGCACACGGCAATCCGCCTCAAGACAAGTAACCAGTGCAGCGCGGACATCAGCATCGTAAACACCATTGATGGCGCCATCATAAAACCCGTGCTCTGCCAATGCCTCTTGGTATATGCGCACAAATTTTGCTTTGCCGGCATCCATCGCGCTCTCGAACTCAGTCAAGGCTTCGGCGCTGCGCCCAAAGGCCGCCAGCACATGGGCGCGAGTGTCATGAGCGGCAGCGTAGCCGGGCCGATCCAGCAGCGCCTGCTCCACGTCGATCAGCGCCTCGGCGGTGCGGCCTTCAAGGTATAACGCCCAGGCCAGACGATTATGGTCATTGCCGCGATTGAAACGCGCAGACGCATATGACGGGTCGCGTTGAAGCGCCTCGTTGTAGTCCTCGATTGCACGGCGGTGCTCACCGAGATGCGTGTAGGCACTGCCGCGGTTATTGTAAGTGAACATGTGATCTGGATTAAGTTTCAACGCATGATCAAAATCCTCGATTGCTCTGAGATGTTTGCCAATACTGGAATAGGCATTGCCGCGGTTGGACAGAGCGGCAACAGACATCGGATCAAGCCGCAATGCTTCGTTGTAGTCTTCGACTGCTCGGCTGTAGAGAGCCATATAGGAATGCACACTTCCCCGGTTCATGTAGGCCTGAAATGAGTCGGGGTCGAAATTCAGGGCCTGATCAAAGTCCTCGAGAGCCAGCGAAGACTCATCAATCACACGGTAGGCGCGGCCCCGGTTGATGTAAGCCCAAGCGAGGTTTTTGCCTTGCCACTGGCCCGAGTCGATCACGGCGGTGCAGCCGCTGATCCTTAGATCCTGACTATTACTTTGAAGGCAATCGTCCTTCATGTTGGCTTGTGCGGGGCTGGCGAGTCCGGTCATAAGAACCATTCCGGCGACCACTGAAAAAATGCGCATTAGAAACCCTTTATTCGTCCCGGCTACCCGCCAGCCTAGCAAAGCTCTGCTTTCGGTCAACTGCTCGCGTATTCGGAGCCCGTTTGTCGGGTTCGGGCTTGTGCCGTTGCGCACCCGGCGTACGCTATACTGGGGCTGAATTAATGCCGCTGCTTTAAACCCTCTTCTCCAAACGCATAGGCGCTGTTGGAAAGGGTTTTACATGAACAAGGCAATCACCGAGGGCGTCGCATTGATGCCGCCCGTATTTGCGGATGGTTTGGATGTTTGGTCCAGTGGCGATGGCACACCGGGGTCTGATAGCTATGACGGAGCCGTCAACGCGGCTTATGTGCCGGCGGATGCGGATTTTGGCGGTTGTCTGGAACTGCAAAAGACCAGTTCGACCCAGAAGCTGCGCCACATGGGGCAAACCCCACTGCTGCCCGGTTGTTATCTGCAGATCAAAGTGCGCATCAAAGCCATCAGTGGTGCACTGCCCAGCGTGCGTATCGCCGCTTGGGCCGGAGGGTCCGGCGGCAGTCATATCAGTGGCGTGGTGGAAACAGGTCCCAGCACCACCTTGGCCAGTTACGGCGAGGTGGTGGAAATCAGCGCTATTGTTGGCACGGGTGCGCGCGGTGGTGTGGATATGGCTTGGGGGCGCAATGCCGGCTATGGCCATATGGGCTTGGATTTGACTGGCGCAACTGGCGGTGTGGTGCGGATTGATGACATCGAGATCATCGACATCACCAGTGCCTATCTGCGCGATATGCTGAGCCTGGTGGATGTCACCGATTTTGGCGCCGTGGGGGATGGATCCACCAATGACGCGCCTGCCTTTGACGCCGCCGATGATGCCGCGGATGGCCGCCGCATTCTGGTGCCAGCCGGTACGTTCTATCTGGGGGACACAGTATCGCTGAACCATCAGGTGGTGTTTGAGGGCACTGTCACGATGGCCAGTGACAAAATGCTGCTGCTGACCAAAAATTTCGATTTCCCTACCTATGCCGCCGCCTTTGGCAATGAAGAACTGGGCTTCAAAAAGGCGTTTCAGGCGTTGATCAACAATGCAGATCATGAATCACTGGATCTGGGGGGGCGCAAAATCAGCCTAAGCGGGCCGGTGGACATGCAGGCGGCAGTGCCTAACAAGACCAGCTATTCGACCCGCCGGGTGATCCGAAACGGCCAGATCGAGGCGCAATCGGGGGCGGCCTGGGACACCGACACAGTGACCGCGCAGGCAACCTATGACCCCGGAGATTCCCGCAAGCTGAAATCGGTGGCCAATATCGCCAACATCCCGGTAGGATCACTGGTCGAAGGCAGCGGCGTTGGTCGTGAGATCTATGTGAAATCCAAAAACACTGGCGCCAGCGAGTTGACCTTGAGCGCACCGCTGTATGATGCGGCGGGCACGCAGGTGTTTACCTTCAAAGATTTCAAATACATACTGGATTTCGGTGGCTTCAGTGCGCTCAGTAAATTTGGCATTACCGAGGTTGAGCTGCAGTGCAACTCGCACTGTAGCGCCATCCGTCTGTCGCCGGCAGGATCGGTGTTCAGCCTGGATCGCTGCTTCATCTCGCGGCCCAAGGACCGTGGTATTTCGTCGATTGGCACCGGCTGTCAGGGCATCCTGATCGACAATTGTCAATTCCTGTCAGCGGAAGAGGCGGAAGATGTGCCTGACCGCAGCTCGGTGGGTCTGAACGTCAACGCCAATGACGCTAAGCTGCGCAACAATCGGGTCACCAAATTTCGCCATTTTGCAATGTTAGCGGGAGGCAACAACACTGTGACGGGGAATCACTTCTTTCAGGGCGATTCAATTGCCAATGGGGTGCGCACGGCGGGGCTGATCCTGGCCAGCACCTACTGCTCGACCACGGTGTCGGACAACTACGTCGACAATTGCTTTATCGAGTGGACCAACGAGTTGGACCCAACCCCGGATTTCACCAGTGGCTTTTCGTTCAGCTCGCTGTCGGTCACCGATAATGTGTTCCTGTCTGGAGATGTTGCCCCTTGGTTCAGCTACATCGTTCTAAAGCCATATGGAAATGGGCATTTTCTGAATGGCGTGTCGGTCAGCGGCAACAAGTTCCGGTCAATCAACGGGTCGATTGACCGGGCCGAGCGGGTCGATACCAGCTTCTCGGGGTTGGACTTTAGCCGCACCAAGAACGTGTTTTTTGAGGGTAATACCTTCCACAATGTGGACGCCTCGGTGGCCAATCCGCTGCGGATCCGGCACGAGCAATCTTCGGCAGCCAAGACATGGACTATTGATCCCGGTGACAATCTGCCCTTTGGGGGGTGGTCGCGTGGCGTCGACAGTGTCATCGCGCTGGGGGCAATCACTACCAGCGGTGGCTCGTCGCGTTATGCCATGCCTTATGCCGATCCAGAACAGGGCAGCAACAAGGATCAGGTTGATCTGGTTTGGGAGGAATCTGTGCGCGGTGAGGTGCAGCTGACCATGCGCATGGACAAGTGATCAACCTTGGCCAAGATCACCGGCGTTCAGGTGGAAGGCCTTACCAAAGCCGCCATTCAGATGCGCTTCGGTGATCTGAAACCGGACAAAGGCAAAATCGGCAAAACCAATATAAAGTTTGGCTTTGGGGTGGTCGCGCAGGTAATGCGCGGCCAGTTCAGCGTGGCCTTCGTCGCCGTGGCGCAGGAAAGAGGCGCGGCAGATCAGGCTGAGCCGGGGATGGGTCAGCGGGTCGCCTTTGTCGCCGGGTTCGCCCACCAGCAGGGAACAGGCTGGATTACCCACCAGCGCGCGGGTGTGGCCCGACAGGGAAGACACCAGACTGATAGGGCCGCCATCGGGGTCCAAGCCAAAGGCAACACGGGTAACCAGCGGTGTGCCTGTTTCAGTGATAACCCCCAGCGCAGCAAAACGGGCCTTGGCCATTAGATCGCCGGCTAGGGCGCGGGCTTCGTCATCAGTGGGGCGGATGGGGTTGGTCATGGCGTCGCGGTCCTTGGGTTGTATTCAGAAGCTGTGCCACACTCCGAGTTTGAGGCCAAGGCTGCGCTTGGTGGTGACGCGATGTTGGGCGCCGATCAGTAGGCGGGTGTCTGGGTTCAACGGGATCTGAAGGCCGGGTGTGATGGTGTAGAATAGGGGATGGCCCGAGATTTTGGCGGTTTCAATTTGCAGAATGGGGCGCAGGTGTTCTGGATCCGACAGCCCAATTGTGGCGTCTAGTTTTAGGATCGGCTCGGTATTGAGGCCGCGGATCTCGTACGCACCATCAATTGCCAGCCATCCCGGCCCCCAGTTGCTGTCAAACGCACGCCCATAAGACAGAGTCACTTTTTGCATCGGCACCCAAGAGTTAAGATAGTGACTGGCCCCCAACGCCAGTTCAACAGCCATATGATGCCTGCGCGATGTCTGGCCTAACGGTATGCGGACAAAGACCAGAGCATGACCTGACAGATTGTCGTTGTCATTCAGATCGATGCCAAGCGTCACAAGTGAGGTCAGGCCATAGTCAGCGTAATAGCCAAGCTCAGAACTCCAAACACCATGGCCGGTCCGCTGGGTTATGGTTGCCGATGCAAATCCGCTGCCTTTTTCGCGCAGCCAAGCCCCGGACAAGGCCGGAGATGCGCTTAGAACATATATCCAGATAGCGACTAAAACGCGAAACATGACAAACAACCCCAAGAATAATTGGGCGGTGATCATGGTTAAAAATGGGTTACTTTTTGGGTGCCTGTCGCCGGTCCGGGACGATTTAACCGACAGTTTGCTGAAAACGCTTCTGCTTTTGGGGAAATCCCGCGTAGGCTGAGGATATTCAACGGAGGAGCCAAATGCCAACAATAGCCAAAACCGCTGAAATTCAGACCGTCATTACCACCTTTGAAATGACGCCGGGCACCTGCCAGGATCTGCTGGATGCCCTGACCGAAGCCTACGCCGAGTTTATCTCGTTGCAACCCGGTTTTATTGCCTCTGGTTTGCACGTCAATGACGCCCAGACACGGATTGCCAACTACTCGCAGTGGAACCGCCGCGAAGATTTTCTGGCGATGCTGCGGACCACGGAAATGCGGGACCGCAATCGCAAGATACACCAGTTATGTCGCAGCTTTGAGCCGGTGATGTACGACGTGGCCGCCACGTTTTAGCCAGCTCCTGTAGGTTTGGACCAGCACATCATGTCTTCGTCTGGTCACGGGGGGCAACGCGGCGTTGTGGCTGTGGTCGTGGCCTTAGATCTGCCGGCCGCGCTGGGTAATGACGCCGTGTGAACTAAGTGATGAGGCAAGGACTGCCGTAGAGATGGGTGAAATTGGGCTGATTTGGATCAAGGCACCCACGCGGATTTGCAGGCAGTCTGAGACCAAGTCATAACAGGAGACCATTGATGTATCACAAAATTCTTGTCCCCATTTCTTTTGATCCGGACCGCGATATTAACGGACCGCTGAAGCTGGCCAAGCTGCTGTGTAGTCAGGGCGGTGCGGTGACACTGTTGCATGTGGTCGAGCATATTCCGGCCTATGCCATCTCCTATATGCCGCTTGATTATCTGGCCCAAGCCCGCGAAGCCTTGCAGACAGAACTCGACAATTTAGCAGCCACCCTGCCGCACGCCATTGGTGTGGTGATCGAGGGCCACTCGGGGCGCTCCATTCTGGACTGGGCGGAAACCAACGAACCGGATCTGATCATCATTGCCTCGCACCGACCCGGAATGCAGGATTTGCTGCTCGGCTCGACCGCATCGCAGGTGGTGCGTCATGCGGCCTGTGCGGTGCATGTAGTGCGCTGACGGCGGTTATTCAGGGCAGGTCATGAACGGGTGACGCGGCTTGATCGCGAAACCCGTCCGTGCATGATCTTGTCGAAGAGGAGGATTTTCTATGCGCATATTTGCAGTTACTATTTTTGTCGCTTGCGCCGCCGGATGGGCTGTGGCGGGTGAGCCAGTTGGGATTACCCCAGCGATGACTGAAATCACGGTGCCGACCGCGGATGGCGACGTCAGCATTTCGCGAGTTCAGGACAATGAAAACCGGGTTGATGACAGTTGGACGCGCACCTCGCGCGCTTGTCCGCCGTTTTGTGTGCAACCGATGACACCTGCCGAAGGTGTGACCACGATCGGCGAACTGGAGCTGCTGGAGATGTTGGTCGATCCGGAAGTTCTGGTGGTCGATAGTCGGGTGGTGGAACACTTCATTGGTGGCTCGATCCCCGGTGCGGTGAGCATTCCGTATAATGAAGTCACGGACCGGCTGGATGAGCTGGGATGTGAGATTGATTTTGATGGGTTCGACTGTCAGGCGGCAAAAACTGTGGCGTTGTTTTGTAATGGCCCTTGGTGTGGTCAGTCACCAAGTGCGGCGCGCAATATGATTGCGGCGGGCTATCCGGCAGAACGGATTTTCTACTACCGCGGCGGTATGCAGAACTGGCGCATGCTGGGGCTGACTGTCACCAAATGAATGCAAAATGGCGGGACGGTACCCGCCATTTTTGTTTCTAGACCGACCTGAGCTGGATCAGGTATCGGGCGGCGAACCGCAGCAACCCGCTGGGAAGCAGCGCGGAGCGCAGCAATACTTTGTTGGAACTCACCGCATCGGCAATGAGCGAATAATGCGCCTGCTTGTCTTCGGGTGCGCGCAGCAGGATGGTTTCAGCCTCTTGGAGTGCCCGTTCAGCGCGCGCTTTGGCTTCGGGAATAGCGGTTTCCTGGATCGCGCGATATGTTTTAGATCCCCGGCGGATCGGTTTTACGCCGGGGTCCACGTTGTTATCAACCATTTGCGTCAAGGCATCTTGCACACCGACCAACGCTGAATAGGCTTCGGAGTAGGTCGGTTTGCCGCTTAGTGCTTCTGAGGCCTTGCCATAGGTTACCTGATAGCAGTCATGGCGATAGATTGGTGGCAAGCGAACACATTTTTCAATTCCCCGTGCCAAGATAAAGATCACCTTTTTGGTGGTTCGTTCGGTCAGTCTGGTGTCGGCGGGGCTGCCATGGCTATGACTTTCTCCGGTCGCCGCAGCAGGCTGGGCGGAAAACACTGCTGCGATTAATACAAAACAAAAAAACACTGATGGCATAGGCGGTACCTCTTCGGGCTGATCTTAGCCCGAATGTGGCAACCGGCAAGGCTGCGGCGGTGATCACAGTGGACGTGGTATCCGACTGCAGGGGTCAGTGCATGGTGCAGAACGAGCCGTGTCTTGCGCTCTGCATCAACTGGTCAAAGTCTTTGCCCTGCATTTCCACCAGTGTTTTGTGATCGCCGGCTTCAAACCAGACCTTGTCCAACCCCGACAGGCTGTTGTCGATGATGGTGGGCACGTCATAGGCCTCGCCCACGGGCGGTGCCGCACCAAGATTGCAATCGTCGAACAGGTCCTGAACTTCAGATTCAGCAGCCAGTCCCAGACGGCGGTCCATCATCGCTTGCAGCTGGGTCAGATCAACGTGGTGGTTTGACGGGACGACGGCCAGGATCGGGCCTTCCTCCATATGGATCAGCACCGATTTGGCCAGGTGGTCGCCGGGCACATGTGCCGCTTCGGCGCAGCCACTGGCGGTGGCGGCATAGGGGTGGGCGATCATGTCAAAAGGCAGGCCCTGGGCCTCGAGGTGGTGTTTCAGGCGTGCGGCAATGGTCATTGGCTTCTCCGTCGGGATGACGGGTGCCCTGTGGCCGCGCAAACCCTAAACCAGCGGCGCGGCCAAGGCGCCCTGAGGTTTCGAGTGGGGTTTTAGTGTGCCCCTGTTGCCCGAGTCGGGCAAGCCCTGGTGGTGAAAGGAGGCTATAGTCTGGTGGTTTTGACGATCACCATCGCCAGACGGATCATTTGGTTCGGCAAGAACAGAAGTGCCGAGCGCAGCAGGACCTTGTTGGAGTTGATGGCATCTGCAATCCGCACGTAATGCGATTGGGTATGCGAGGGCGCGCGCAGCAGCATGGTCTGAGCCTGGTCCATCGCCCGTTCGGTCCGCGCCCGCGCGGCGGGAATGGCCTCGGGTTTGATGGCGGCATAGGTCTGGGTTAATCTGCGGCGATTGGGTTTTGTCGGGTCCCGGTACTCAGCCATGATGCGGTCCAGTTCTTCTTCGACATGTTCCAAGGCGTCCTGGGCATGGGAATAACTGATCTTGCCATTCAGCTGATTGGCCGCAAAGCGATAGGTCTTGCGATAGCAGTCCCAGCGATAGATCTTTTTCTCTTTTCGGCAGCGGGCGAAATCACGGGTCAGGATCTTGACGATCTGCCGGGTCGTGCGGTCCTGCAGGCCGGTGGCTACGTAGCCGCTGCCACTGTCACCGCCGCCGTCTCCGCTATTGCCTTCGCTGGCCGCAATCGGCTGGGCGAGAAAGGGAATAAACACTAAAACACGCAGGAAATGGCTTAACATCACAAAGGCTCCTTTGGGTGTGAGCCTAGCACAAATTGCTGCCTTGGCCCGCAGTTTTGCCGCAACTGGTCATATTTAGACCGGCACAGGAGACCTAGGCTGAACTTGGGAGTAGGGGGAGAGGACAACACAATGGCACAGGCCACAGCAACACAGATGATCGACGACGCGCGCGTTAGGGTGACGCGGTTTGATTTCGCACCGGGGGCCGAGACGGGCTGGCACGCTCATGCGATGGACTATGTGATCACTGCCATCACCGACTGCCACATGCGTCTGGACATGCCGGGCGGCGAGCTGCGCGAAGTGGTGGTGCCTGCCGGGACGGCCTATCGTCGGGAGGAAGGCGTGGAGCACAATGTGATCAATATTGGCGACGGGTTGATGAGTTTTGTTGAGGTGGAGTTGAAATAGGGGGGGGCGTGGTTAGGGCTGCGCCTGACCTTTGGGTGGGTGCTAAGCGCCCTCCTGTAGGGAGGGTCCGGCTCTGCCCGGCGGTTCCGGGGGATGAAAAGGGGAGTAGAATGCTATTCCACTCCCGCTGATGTCAGTATACACGAAGTCTTGCTCAGGTTGTTTTTAGCCCTATTAGAGCCCCAATGTTATTCTCCAAGCTGAAGGTTTTCGAAACATGGTCCATATATTGTCTGCGCAAAGAAGAGATGAGTTTTTGTCTGGAAATATGCTTTGCCGACTAGAAATGGTGTTGGGAGGAGATAACGAACGACACCCGGTTCTCTATCTAAAATCCGACTATGTGACCGCACATTTTATTTATCGGCTTAACGAGATGAAGATTAGATTGTTTACGACGGATAACGGATTGATTTGTTATGCCGTTGAGTTTGACGAGGGGCTTGAAGCCCCAACTTACATGTATTCTTCGGTCGAGACGCTCAGTGAGAAGGAAGCATTGTCCCTGTCTCTAAATGGACAAGAAATAGTGGTGGTGCTATTTAATGACTTCGCCATTGAGATTGGGACGGCACGTGCTTTGGTGAGTAACATTGATGGAACCATTGACATTAAGTCCTATATTCCTCCTGGGCCTGACCACTTTCATAAGCACGACTCCGCGATGAATGCTTCGTTATCTAAAGCAATCGAGCAAGAATATTTTCCGTGTACAGTTAATCTATCGTTGGAAAATTTTAGGAGCGATGCGACAACAAGCGTGGTTTCAAGAGGTGGAAGTGAGTTGAGAATAACAGGCTTTGAATCCTCAACGGTTGTGCATGAATTGTTGCCTCAAATTGTTACCGATCATACCGACTTGACTTTCATTCACTCCCCAAACGTCGAAGTGTCAGAAGTCAAAACACGAGAGTTTAGTGATGCAATGTTTGTTGGGGGTGGCGGTATCGTTTCTTTCCAAGCAAAATCTTTCCTTTTTCTAGACAACCCACCAGAGGACAGGACAAGAGCAACGAAAAGGTTGAAGAGTAATCTTAAAAAAGCAGCTAGTCAGACAAATGGTTCATCACGAATGATCATGAAGGGCAGCCGAGTTTTTTCCGAATCCCAAGAAATTGAAATTTCGAACGACATGAATATAGTTCTTTCTGTGTTTGTTCCAGACATGAGCTTAATTGATGAAGAGGGTAACAAGCTCTTGGAACAATGCTCTCTTGATTTGAAAAAGCGAGGACATCATTTTGTCGTTCTGGATCCCATGCAGCTATTGAGGACCGTTCAAGCGGCAGAAGCCTTAGGGGGCAACAACATCAGGAATGCGTCTGCGGGTTTTCTAGACTTGCTCATACAACGGAGCGAAGAAGGCCGGGAAGGAAAGCAATTTTCAACTCCTGCAATATACCGTTGGTAAACTCACATATGTCAAAACTTTTTCTGCGCTTGGCCCCGATACGTCCGCGTTCCACCTTTGCCAGCCGTTGACCGCCCACGCGACTTCACTGCCTGCTCAGACGCCTTCGCAACGGCATACTGACGCGCCATTGGATCGTCGGAAATCGTTAGATCCACCGCCTCTAGTCGCTTCACTTCGTCCCGCAGGCGGGCGGCTTCTTCGAACTCCAGGTTCTCGGCGGCTTTACGCATGTCGGTGCGCAGGCCTTCCAGAACAGTCTCCAGATTGGCGCCGTGCAGCGGTTTGTCGATGGTGGCGGTGACGCGGGACATGTCGGTGTCGGCGGGGTAGAGGCCGGCCAAGACATCCTCGACGTTTTTCTTCACCGTGGCCGGGGTGATGCCGTGCTCAAGGTTATAGGCTTCTTGCTTGGCGCGGCGGCGGTTGGTCTCGGCCAGCGCGCGCTCCATGCTGCCGGTGATTTTGTCGGCGTACATGATGACCCGCCCATCGGCGTTGCGCGAGGCGCGGCCGATGGTCTGCACAAGGGATGTTTCGGAACGCAAGAAGCCTTCTTTGTCGGCGTCCAGAATGGCGACCAGACCACATTCGGGGATATCCAGACCTTCGCGCAAAAGGTTGATGCCGATTAGCACGTCAAAGGCGCCAAGGCGCAGGTCGCGCAGGATTTCGATGCGTTCCAGGGTGTCGATATCAGAGTGCATATAGCGCACTTTGATGCCCTGTTCGTGCATGTATTCGGTCAGATCCTCGGCCATGCGTTTGGTCAGGGTGGTGACCAGCGTGCGCATGTTGTTGCCGGTGACAATGCGGACCTCGTCGAGCAGATCATCAACCTGCATCTCAACCGGGCGGATCTCAACCGGCGGGTCCAGCAGGCCGGTGGGGCGGATCACCTGTTCGGTGAACACGCCGCCAGTTTGCTCCATCTCCCATTTCGACGGGGTGGCCGAGACAAACACCGACTGGGGGCGCATGGCGTCCCATTCCTCGAACTTCAATGGGCGGTTGTCCATGCACGACGGCAGGCGGAAGCCATGTTCGGCGAGGGTGGTTTTGCGGCGAAAGTCACCTTTGTACATGCCACCGATTTGCGGCACCGAGACGTGGCTCTCGTCGGCAAAAACGATGGCATTGTCGGGGATGAATTCAAACAGGGTGGGGGGCGGCTCGCCGGGGCCACGGCCCGTTAGGTAGCGCGAGTAGTTTTCAATGCCGTTGCAATGGCCGGTGGCCTCGAGCATCTCAAGGTCAAATTTGCAGCGCTGTTCCAACCGCTGTGCCTCGAGCAGTTTGCCTTCGCTGACGAACTGGTCCAGCCGCAAGCGCAGCTCTTCCTTGATCTTGATGATGGCCTGATTGAGGGTTGGTTTTGGGGTCACGTAGTGCGAGTTGGCGTAGACGCGAATCTGCTCGAAACTGCCGGTGCGTTCGCCGGTGAGCGGGTCAAATTCGGTGATACCTTCTAGCTCGTCACCAAAGAACGACAGCCGCCAGGCGCGATCATCCAGGTGGGCCGGGAAGATTTCGAGGGAATCACCGCGCACCCGAAAGCTGCCCCGCTGGAACGCCTGATCGTTGCGTTTGTATTGCTGCGCCACCAGATCGCCCATGATCTGACGTTGGTCGTAGTTCTCACCAGCTTTGAGATCCTGCGTCATGGCGCCATAGGTTTCGATGCTACCGATGCCATAGATGCAGGACACCGAGGCGACGATGATGACGTCGTCACGCTCCAGCAGCGCACGGGTGGCCGAGTGGCGCATGCGGTCGATCTGTTCGTTGATCTGGCTCTCCTTCTCGATGAAGGTATCCGAGCGCGCGACATAGGCTTCGGGCTGGTAATAGTCGTAGAAGGAAACGAAGTATTCGACGGCGTTATCCGGAAAGAAGCCTTTGAATTCACCGTATAATTGCGCTGCCAGTGTTTTGTTCGGGGCCAGGATGATGGCGGGACGCTGGGTCTGTTCAATGATCTTGGCCATGGTGAATGTTTTACCGGTACCGGTGGCGCCCAGCAGCACCTGATCGCGCTCGCCCTCCACCAGACCGTGCGATAGTTCGGCAATGGCGGTGGGCTGGTCGCCGGCCGGCTCAAATGTGGTGTTGAGCACAAAGGCCTGGCCGCCCTCTAGCTTGAGCCGCTCACTTGCGTCCGTTGACCCCATCGCAGGGGTGGAACTGTCGGAATGGGCATAGGGCATTAACGGCTCTCCTGTCTGGTGGCGGATTTTGATCTGTTTTTGTTCTTGTTCAAGCGGATTCGTACCCCCAGCGCAAAGCCGTTGGAAATCATGGGCAATGTGAGACAAAAGGCACCTTGCCGCGCGGGTCCGTTTTGCGCATATAAGGGGGCAGTGAATGAGCAGGAGACGGCAATGCAAGCGCGGATTTTCAAGCCAGCCAGAAATGCGATGACCTCGGGCATGGCAAAGACACATAAATGGGTGTTGGAATATGCTCAGGCGAGTGCGCGCGAAGTTGACCCGTTGATGGGCTGGACATCGTCCGGTGACACCCAGACCCAGGTGCGTCTGCGTTTTGACAGCAAAGAGGCGGCACTGGACTATGCGGTAGCGCATGGCATTGACGCTCAGGTGGTCGAACCCAAGGCCCGCAAGGTCAATGTACGTCCCGGTGGCTATGGCGAGAATTTTGCCACCTACCGGCGCGGTGTCTGGACCCACTGAGACCACCCTGATGGAGATGATCCGAGAGGCCGATCCAGCGGCCCCAGAATTGCGGGCGCTGATTGAGGCCAATCTGGCGCATGGTGCCGTGGCTGGACCTGCAGACAGTGATCATACCTTTGGGGTTGAAGATCTGTGCCAGGAAAATGTGCGGTTCTGGGCGTTGTTTGACGGTGACGTCGCGCTGGGCTGTGGCGCATATAAGGCGTTGCCCGATGGCAGTGCCGAGGTGAAATCAGTCTTTGTGTCTGACGCCGCCCGCGGCAAGGGCTGTGCGCGCAAAATCATGTCCCGCCTTGCCGAAGAGGCTCGCAAGGATGGCATCACGGCGCTGGTTCTTGAAACCGGGTCCGAGCTTTGCCCGGAGTATGATGCGGCTCGCAGGCTCTACGAGAAACTGGGCTATGCCTACTGCGGTCCGATCTTTGGATACCAAGACGATGCCAATAGTGCCTTCATGCGGTTGGACCTTGGCCCTGTTCCCGAATAACAGCAAGATCGGCGCCAAGCGATTCCTTAGCTCAGCAGGATCGAGTGCAAATATTACTTTTCTAGCATTTCTGATCGATTAAGTTACTGATTATACATGAGTTTTGGATCGGCATGCACATAAGGTGTGTACCAAGTTGACATCGCTTTGCTTTAGATACAATACAACGACACGCGGGCCGTTAGCTCAGCTGGATTAGAGCAGGGAACTTCTAATTCTCAGGTCGGGGGTTCGAGTCCTCCACGGCTCGCCACTTCCCTTATAACGTACTGAAAAACCTCAATGTTTACGGTCGGTTTTGGATTGTTTTACAGGGTTCTGGTCTTGTTCCGTTCCCAAAAACGCTGTTCGGCGTTGTGCTTTTCGAGTGTATGCCTCGACTTCATTGAGCGTGGTGTGTCCTACCCATGCCTGCATTTGCAAAACGGTGGCGCCATTCTCTGATAATTCGTTCATTCGGTATTTTCGTAAACCGTGGGCGGCCAGGCCCGGCAAGCCAGCTTCTGTGCAGGCGGCGGAGAACCATTGTGAAAAGCTTTTGTGGGATCGTGGCTTTCCATGAACGGTGGTGAGAAAAACCATGTGGGTTGATTGGTAGCTGAGAAGTGTCTCGCGTTCGCTTTCCAGTCCCAAGGCTGGGCATGTCCACGGGATGTGCGCCATTGCATGGGTTTTCTGCTGCCTGAAGCTCAGCAGGCCATCCCGGTCAATCATGCCGCGACCAAGTTTTACAACGTCCACGCAGCGGGCGCCTGTCCATTGCAGAAGTTCGCAGGCATGGCGCTGGGGCGTGCGGACTGGCCAGTGATCTCTGAAAATTCTCAGATCATCCCGGGTCCACTCCTTGTGCCCTTCTGACTTGGGCATTTTCTTCCCGACAGCAGCACGGGAAACATCGTCTGGAATAATTCCCTGACCGGTCCAGAAGCCGCATAGTTTCCGCCATGCCTTTAAGCGAGATCTAGCTACAGCCGGTGTCAGCGGGTCGAGGTCTGCATTTATGTGGTAGGAGCGAAGCCCTGCCATGGGGGCCTTGCCTCGGGCTTCTCTGATTGCCTCGACATGGCGGCGAATAATTGGCCGATATGAATCTGTGAGATCGCTGTAGGAACCGGATTTTAAGTAGGTTTCACACCCTGCTTCGATCGACCCTGATTTGGCGCGTGATTTGGGTTCTGGCTTTTTCTGGTCTTCCGCCGACCAGGCTGCGATGAATTTTGGGTGATTTTCGGGCACATCATTGGGCAGCTCAACACGAGTGTGACGGTGGTACTTGTAGACCGAGCCTCTGGAAGTAACTCTGTGTACCCGTGGAAACTTCATCTTTTCACACCAAAGGCGTCATCGCATGCGTTGACCGCCTGTTCCTCTATGTCGACATTGTCTGGCTGGCCTTCATAGGGCAGTTCATCAGCATGCGCGTCAAGGTCGGTGCGGTCATATAGACGCTTTGCCCCTTGTTCTTTGCGTGGGATCCCCAGCTTCCGCAGCATGCTTTCAGACACACCCAGATAAGCTGCTGCTGCAGGGCTAGGCAATAGGCGGGGAGTAAACGCATAGGTCATGGCGTCCTCTTAGGTTCCTTTGTTGGATGAATTGGCGGGGGCGCGCTGGCAAAGTCCGTGAGTGGCTTACGCGCCCCCTGTGCGACGCTCACGCCGCTAGTATTGATTGGTGCGCGGGTGGGGAACTTTGGAGGAGGACTGACCCGCCCGCGCCACTCCGCGCAATCGGAAGGAATGCGCGAAATTCTGAAAGGGCGTGATCGGCGCTGTCCTCCTCGCGCGGATCACCTGTCTTATTCTGCGAGCGGGGGTGCCCGCTGGCTGGCCCGTCGGTGGAGTTCGTACCAGAGTGCAGCATCGGCCCAAGGGACGCGGCGCATCAGATTAAGAGGCATGGCGGTGCTTGACCCTGTACCCCACAGGTCCCTTCAACGTGAAATTGATTATTGAACTGGGACGCCTTCGTACAAAGGGTAGCAACGACAATGTGTACATGAGGCCCGGATATTATTCGTCCCTTTCCTTGCAGCGGCAACGTGTAAAGGAGCGCAGGCAAGCCAATGGGATTGTCGCGTATGCGCCAAATATATGGGGCCCGGCAGAGGGCCTTGTGTCAAATAAGAGCACGCCTCGTTTTTTGTTTTCCGCCTCCCATCTCAAGGATCCAAACCCCGACATCCTATGGTTTTGCCGCCCCGGGATTATATTCAAATGGAGCTGTCAGAGCATAATCGAAGATTATGCGCCGCTCTATGTGAGGTACACCGTTCATTCGCCCGGCGGGCATAGCGATAGGAATACGCTTCCCGTGACGAGTTGGATTGCGTTGCATCACGCCGTCACGGCTTGGGTGACCTCAATTATAACTGACTAATTTGATAGTAAAGTTTTTAAGGACTGACGATATGCCCCGATTTCAGTTGACGCTTGAGGAATCGAACAGGTTCCGTGAGAAATTTGCGATTGATCTCGCAAAATTTGGAGTAGATCGTAAGCGTTTCTTTGGCCTCACCTATTTGGCGTAGTTCCACGGTAGCAGTTGTTCGATGTCCTTCTGCCTATGCCCATTGACGATTGATCCAACAAAGGAGCGGGAGGGCAAGTTCGCGACCCGCTGCAAGTTGCTGGAGCAGACGGGCCGCTTTACCATCTATGGAAGAGAGTGGTGTCAAATTGATACTTCGGTGATTTTGCATCGCATATGGTGGAATACCTTACCTTTGGTCAAGTTCGACCAAGCGGGCTGACAGGCACCAGAAGTCCAACAAAGGAGGGGGCATTGATTGATCCCTGATAACGACAATAAACCTCCGTCGCAGTTAAAGCGGTTTGGCAGGGTTGCAATCTTGGTGCTGGGTTTTGTGTTCGTTGGGGCGTTGAC
>MAAC01017451.1_pt1 | contig 101605 bp, 90 predicted proteins | sample 1115981 | NCBI WGS metagenome assembly MAAC01 (sample SAMN04961126, study PRJNA320927) | seawater metagenome | isolation source: sample BD02T64 sea water enriched with oil for 64 days | place: USA:Gulf of Mexico | collected 2013-07-27 | reverse complement strand
CAGATACCAATAATGATGGCGAAATACAAGTGAGTGAAGCGGAGGCGGTTTTAGGAATGGGAATTTATGACCGTAATATATCTTCTTTAGAAGGTATACAGAGTTTCATAAATCTTGAATTGTTATATTGCCAAACTAATCAATTAACAATCTTAGATATAAGTCAAAACCTAAATCTTAAAATTTTATATTGCGGTGAGAACCAATTAACCAGTTTAGATATAACTCAAAACACGAATCTTGAAGATTTATATTGCTGGGATAACCAATTAACCAGTATAGACATCACACAAAACCTGAATCTTAAAGAGTTAGTTTGCGGCAATAACCAACTAAGAGAATTAGATGTAACTCAACATACTAATCTTGAATACTTATATTGTGGGGATAACCAATTAACCAGTTTACATATTAATAATGGTAACAACCACAATATGCCAGGATTTGGGGCTCTAGGTAATCCTAATCTTACATGCATTCAAGTAGACGATGAAACAGCTACTCGCCCTATATGCGATCCGATTCTTATCGGTTGGTGTAAAGACCCTTGGGCGGAATACAAAGAAGATTGCTCTTTGGGATTAGAAGAATATAACCAACTATCTTTCACAATATTTCCAAACCCTACACAAGATGTTTTAAATATCGATAGCCAAGAGCCTATTGAATCGGTTCGTATCTATTCTATAAATGGTAGTATTATAAAAGAGACATTTAACACTTCTATAATTGTTTCAGAATTTCCTAAAGGATTGTATTTCGCTCAAATTAATATAGGAACTCATTCTATTACCAAGAAGTTTATAAAATCTTAAAAGTATATCAAAATTTCAAAGAACGTTTATACTCCTGCTTCGGCGGGAGTTTTTGTTTATACTACTGTTTTAAATGATTTCTGGTTTTACCATATATAAAATGAGGCTGTATAACACATTTTATATTTTAATTATTTATAATTTTAACCTGATTAAGTTTAAGTTTAAGTTTGAGTTCTCATGAGGAGTCTCAAGTTACTTTCACTAAAGCCTTCTTTCGGGAGGGCTTTTCTTATACTACTGTTTGATTATAATTTCAATTCTTTTATTGAATTTTGCAGTTCTCTAGCTTCTTGAATGAGCTTTTGCCTTGTGTCTTTTTTTCTTTCTAGGACATTTAGCATTACCCTATTTAGTATCTCTGTTTGCTCTGCATGAGAGAAGGATAAATGATTATCAAATATTCTGGATAAGGTGCCGCTTATAACCACTTGCTTTTCATGATCTCTATTTTTGCTAAACCACTTCATAGTAACCCTTTTCTGATTTTTTATATTTTGAATGAGTTTTGCATAAACTCCCTATCGTTACTAACCTTAAAAGAATATTGGGTTCTCCTCAATTGATGCAAATTCTGGCATTATCGCTATTGCTTTTCCGTATTCTTTCAATCTATACTCTCTATTTTTTAAGTCTTTATAAGCCAAACCAATAAAGGAGGAGTATAAAAAGCCCCTAAATGGTATGATCTCTCAGGCTTTTACATTGGGTTTGAATTTTCCTTCCTTGATAAGGTCAATAACAACAAGGCAAAAATCCATGTAATCGCTTCGCTTAAAATATTTTGTCCCTTTTACGTCATCCTGATACCACACAAGCCCTTTAAATCGGGAAAGCAATTCTAATATTGGGCCGACTTCTTCTGTTATAAGGAAGTTTCTCACTACAATGCTTTCTTTTGACATCTTAGAGCATCAAGTTTTGATAGAAATATAAAATCTACATCGTCAATAAACCCATTACGCCATCGTAGGTTCTGTAGCCTACAATCAGCTAAATCTGAGTTTAAGTATTTAATCCTTCGATTAGTGGATCACCTTACCAACATTACAACGAACTTAGGTACAGATTGCTATGAGTTCCTTTCAGGCGCTGGTACATTCGACAATCGCTTTACCCTTCAGTTTGAAAGAGTCCTTTCTTCTGACCTTGAAATCGTAGAAGACAGCCTAAGAGTTTTTCCAAACCCAACAGCAAACAACATAACAATTCAGTACCCAGACGCTACTATTGAAAAAGCAACACTTTTTGATGCACAAGGTAGAATGTTATTTGAAAAGAGCTTCGAGCAAAGACTCGACCTCGTCCAAAATAATGAAAATGGTAATGGTTTAAATGAATTCTATACCTTAGATTTATCACAATATAATAGTGCTATTTACTTCATTGAGTTTAAAACATCTAATGGAACAATTACCAAACAAGTAATAAAAGAATAAACAAAATTCTTTCATAAATTTTAGAAAGCCTTCAGATTAACTGAGGGCTTTTTTATTTTGTAATATATTTTGATGATTATACATTAATTTAACTTATTTTATAAGAAAAATCTTACTTTCTATTATCTCTATTACATTTTCTTTATGAGAATTCAACTTTAATTGCATCTTCAGCGTATAATTCCTACCACTCAACGATTAAAGATTTTTATAACCCTCTGATTTATTACTTTAGAACATCAATTATTTAATAATCAGCATTATGAAATCAATCTCACACTTCAAAACTTATGTGCTAGGCATATTCATTATTTCCATTTTTTGCACGACAATACAAGCTCAGGTTGGCATTGGAACAATAACGCCTAACTCCGATGCACTTCTGGATTTATCTAATGATCCTGATCCAACAGAACCTCAATTCGGGATGTTGCTTCCAAGAGTTGCTCTTACAGTTGGTCCTGGGAGTCCAGCACCTCTAACCGCTCATGTTGAAGGAATGACCATATATAACACTGCCACAATTGGTGGTGCCACTCCAGGAATATATATAAACGATGGTGGACAATGGGAGCGAGTAGAAGATCAATCACCCGTATCAAGTACTGTGCAAATGACAGGTGATAATCAAATAAGTAGTGCTACCTACGCGGCGGTTCCTGGTATGCCTGACTTGGTTTTTACCGCGAGACAATCCAATGTATTGATTATGTTAACTACTTCTGGGTTTGGATATACTAATTCTATGGCATTTGTTCAACTAAGGGTTGAAAATGTTACCACCTCGACTATCATTGGAGGAACACAGAGTGCTATTCAGAGTTATGATAATGTTACTGGAACAATTACTACTTGGAGTGCTGCGTTCTCTAAATTAATAACGGGATTAACGGTTGGAACCACATACACACTAAGTGTTCAAGGTCAGGTAGCAGGGATTCTAGGAGTTCCTAATGCAGCGTTATTTACATCTACGTATCCTACTCAACAGCACATGACATTATCTGTAGTCCAATAAGGAACTTAAAAAAACAAAACCATGTTTAAACTATTTCTATCGGCAATTTTACTATTCATATCTAGTAATGTATTTTCTCAGCAGGGAGCTTCGAGTTATTCTGAAAACCAAACTGTATTATATTCGGAAAAAAAAATGACTAACGCAAAACAAACGGATGCTGAAACAGCACTAATTGTTCAAAAGAAAGCTAGCATTCCTGAACTAAAAAAGATCGATAAAAAAAATGTCCCAAGAACCAAAGCAGAAACTCCCGAATTAAAAAAATATTCCACTACATCTGTAAAAAGAACTAACTCAAAACCAGTTTTACTGGTAAATAAGAAAAGACAAAAGAAAGATAAAAATTAAACATACTTCAAAAATTCCCAAAAAGGCCTTCGGTGTAAATACTGAAGGCCTTTTTTTGAAATAAACTTTCTAATAAAAATATATTTTACAAAAAAATTATAAACCTAGTTACACTATCAAACTCACAATTGACTAAATAGTAAAGCATCTCACTTAGGTATTAGATGGGGTGCTATCATACTATAAATTCATTGTTATGAAAAGGTCACTACTACAGCTAACTCTATTATTTACATTCATTGTAACTGGATATGCTCAAAATTGGCAAGAAATTGTTAAGCTTGAATCAACAGACCAACAGACGGATGACAATCACGCAATTTCAATTGCTAAATCTGGAGATTATATTATATCAGGTGCCTGGCATGAGGATCACGATGGCATGGGTGGTAATGAAATGAGTAATGCAGGCGCTGCTTATATTTATCATTATAACGATAGTACCGATGAATGGCTACAAGAAGCTAAACTTTTAGCCGCAGATAGAGATATAGACGATTGGTTTGGAATATCAGTCTTAATCGATGGCACTTATGCTGTAATAGGAGCGGTTCAAGAAAATGCATCAAGAGGAGCAGCTTATGTTTTTGAAAGAGATGGATCTGGGGTCTGGGTTCAAAAGACGAAACTGGAAGCTCCAGTTCGTCAATCAAGTGACCGTTTTGGAAATAGCGTCTCAATATCTGGTGATACAATTATTGTAGGAGCATTTCATGAAAATGAAAATGGTACCATGCAGAATGCTGGATCGGCTTATATTTTTACCAGAGTTTCGGGTATTTGGAGTTTTACTCAAAAAATAGTCGCATCAGATCGAGATCCAAATGATTACTTCAGATACTCTGTATCTATCTGGGAGGATAAATTGATTGTTGGTGCATATCATCGAGACACCACTACCCTTTCAGAATATGGAGGCGCCTATGCCTACGCCTACGATGGTACAGAATGGGTTGAGTCCAAAATTCTTAAGGCAGTAGACCCCTATTTGGGGTATAGATTTGGATGGTCCGTTGATGTTTACCAGAATCATTATATTGTTGGTGTTCCATATCATGATTTTGACGATTTAGGCGGTGATTCAAAAAACAATGCTGGTGCTGCATATATCTATGACGCTGCAAATAGTTGGGCAGAGGATAAAGTTGTGGGAGGAGATAGAAATAGCCAAGACAATGTTGGTGAGAGCGTAGCCATTTATGGAACACGAGCTGTAGTGGCTCTCCACTGCAAGACTACGGTATAAATGGTGACGCCCCTTGGGGTAGTGGTGGCGCAGCATTTGTTTATAAAAAAGATGTGAGTGGGTTCTGGAACCAAACTCAAAAACTATTGGTTGAAGACAGGTTTACGGGTGATAAATTCGGCCACGATATAGACCTCCACTCAAACACAATTATCGGTGGGGTCCCAGAAGATAATAGTAGTTCTGGAGCAAGTACTGGCGCCTTATATATTTTCGAAGAGGTCGTCTTAAATGTAGACGAGTTCACAGATCAAAACGCTTTTGTACTTTATCCCAATCCTACCTATGGTAAACTCACGGTATTAATGGACAGAACATTTACTACCTTTTACATCAATGTTTTTAACCTATGGGGTCAAAAAGTACTATCAGAGTCCTTCTATGAAACAAATCTAGCTAGCTTTGAAATTAATGGTAACTCGGGATTGTATTTTATTGAAATTTCAACTTCGGAAGAAGTTATTACTACCTTCAAAGTAGTCAAGCATTAAATATATTGTAAAAAACTCCAAAAAGATCTTCGGTTTAAATACTGAAGATCTTTTTCATTGGTATACGCCTCCCTCTCAAAAGAGATATTCCTATAGGCGTGATGTCTATTTTGATACTGAAAAAGCCGAACTACAAACTCAGTAACGTACCATACATAAAACAGAAGTACAAGTAGTTCTCCTTGTTGTCTTAGATGGATTCGCTCGTGATTTAGAAAAACATTGTTTTCTTTTAGTTGTTTGTTCTTGAGTATAACAAAAGGCCACAACGTTATTCCCATAAAATTCTTCCGAAGTAAAAAACGATTCACTAAAAGTATCATTTATTGAAGATAAGAAAATGTTACTTTTGTACTATGACCTTTTTTAAGAAAAAGATTGAATTAGAGGAAGGTGATTTTTATCTCACTCCTGAAGGGTACAAATGCTTTACACAACAATACCATTTAAAACGTGGTTATTGCTGCGAAAGCAACTGTCGCCATTGCCCATATGGTTACGATAAAAAAACAAACTCACAGAATATATAATGGCAGGGCAAAATTTTAATATCATTTATAGTAAATAGTAAATCGCATTATGACTTTCACCGAAGAAATAAGACAAGGAATACCAGATCAACTCCCAACAGCAAGAGGCTATGACCCCTCAATTAACCATGCACCTAAGCGCAAAAAAATTCTTAGTATCGAAGAAACCAAACTTGCTCTGCAAAATGCGTTGCGTTATTTCGACCCGAAACATCATAATATTCTGCTTCCTGAATTTAAGGAAGAACTAGAAACCTATGGCCGTATTTATATGTATCGTTTTCTTCCAAAACATAAAATATATGCACGGCCTATCTCGGATTACCCAGGGAAATGTGAACAGGCCAAGGCATTGATGCTCATGATTCAAAATAATTTGGATCATGCTGTTGCACAACACCCTGATGAACTAATAACCTATGGTGGTAATGGGGCTGTTTTTCAGAATTGGGCACAATATCGCTTAGTCATGAAATACCTTTCCGAAATGACCGACGAACAAACCCTTGTTATGTACTCTGGTCATCCAATGGGACTATTTCCTTCTCATAAAGATGCTCCTAGAGTTGTAGTAACAAATGGAATGATGATCCCTAACTATTCCCAGCCCGATGATTGGGAAAAATTCAACGCATTAGGTGTAACTCAGTATGGTCAAATGACCGCTGGAAGTTATATGTATATTGGACCACAGGGCATTGTTCACGGAACCACGATCACTGTTCTCAATGGCTTCAGAAAAATTAAAAAATCTCCAAAAGGAGGCCTTTTTGTAACTTCTGGACTAGGAGGCATGAGTGGAGCTCAGCCAAAAGCTGGAAATATCGCAGGTTGTGTGACCGTTTGTGCTGAAGTAAATAAAAAGGCAACGCTTACTCGTCATAGTCAAGGTTGGGTAGATGAAGTAATTTCAGATGTAGCGGCCTTATCAGAGAGAGTTCAAAATGCAATTGCTAATAAAGAAACTGTTTCTATTGCTTACGATGGTAACATAGTCGAAGTTTGGGAACGTTTCAACGAAGATGATGTCCATATAGATTTGGGGAGCGACCAAACCTCGTTGCATAATCCATGGGCAGGAGGCTATTATCCTGTTGAACTTAGTTATGACCAGGCTAACGAGATGATGGCAAATGATCCTGAAAACTTCAAAAAAGAGGTTCAAAAAACATTAAGGCGTCATGTCGACGCAGTGAATGCACATACTGCAAAGGGTACGTATTTTTTCGACTATGGGAACGCATTTCTCCTAGAAGCTTCTCGAGCAGGCGCGGATATTATGGCGGAAAACAACATTGACTTTAAGTATCCATCGTATGTACAAGATATTATGGGTCCAATGTGTTTCGATTATGGCTTTGGACCATTTAGGTGGGTCTGCGCCTCTGGTAACCCAAAAGATTTAGCAAAGACTGATGCTATTGCCTGTGAGGTACTTGAAACAATTATGCCGGACTCTCCTAGTGAAATCCAACAACAAATGGCTGACAATATTCAGTGGATTAAAGGCGCGCAGGAAAACAAATTAGTAGTAGGTTCTCAAGCACGTATACTTTATGCCGATGCCGAAGGAAGAATGAAAATTGCTACAGCATTCAATAAAGCTATAGCAGAAAGAAAGATTGATATTGTAATTTTAGGTCGTGATCATCATGATGTTTCTGGGACCGATTCTCCCTATCGCGAAACATCCAACATCTATGATGGAAGTCGTTTTACAGCAGATATGGCGATCCACAATGTTATAGGTGATAGCTTCCGCGGTGCGACTTGGGTTAGCATTCATAATGGAGGTGGTGTTGGCTGGGGAGAGGTTGTTAATGGAGGATTTGGTATGGTTCTTGATGGTAGTAAAGACGCGCAAAGGCGTCTAGAATCAATGCTTTTCTGGGATGTAAATAACGGAATTGCAAGACGAAGTTGGGCACGAAATGAGGAAGCTATTTTTGCTATAAAAAGGGAAATGAAAAAGAACCCTAATTTAAAAGTTACGCTTCCTAATTTGGTAGATAATGATTTATTCACTTAAAATTACTGCTATGAAAATTTTAAACGTATTACCCTTGCTACTACTCTTTATCTTTACCTCCTGTGCTACAGTAAGAGTGAATTCAGATTATGATAGAGAAGCAAATTTTAACAACTACAATTCTTTTGCCTTTTATAAACCAGGAATAGATAAAGCGAAAATTTCAGATTTGGATAAGAAACGAATCCTCCGAGCCATTGAGTCGGAAATGACAACAAAGGGGATGATAAAATCTGAAAAGCCAACCTTACTAGTGAGTATATTTACCAAAGAACGGGAACGTGTCGATGTCTATAATCATAACTTTGGATATGGCTGGGGTTGGAATCCTTGGTGGTATAGCTCTAATTATGCAAATCATATCTCCAGGTCTTCTGAAGGTTCTCTATATATAGATTTAATTGATGCCGAAACAAATGAATTGGTTTGGCAAGGTGTTGGTACTGCCTATCTAGAGACCCATAGTGTTGAGAAAAAAGAGCAACGAATCCGGGAAATTGTAAGAGAAATATTGATTACCTACCCTCCTACGGTTGCGTCAAATTAATCTTTAGCTACTAGTTACAGAAATTAGTTTTATTCATTCTCAATGTTTTCAAAAAAATTAAATATGAAATCATATTCATTATTCACCTTGTTTTTTTTAGTTGGTCTTTTCAGTATTAATGCACAATCTTTGGTTCAGGGAAAAGCATCCTTAGAAAAACTAGAAAAAAATAAATACACTATTTCGAAGATAGATGGAGTATCCAAAACCATAAATATAGGTAAAGATCAAAATAAAATTCCGGGAATTCTAGCCGTTCTTTTCGAAGACTGCAATTCTATGAGAGACGGGCTTTTTAAAATGGAAACTTTTTCTGAAAAAACACTTGTCAAAGCTGTAAATAACTATAATGCATGTCGTTATAGCGATTACACACCTACCGCAAAAGAGATAGAAAGGGCTAATTCTTTTAACAACGATGTATTTAAATTTTATGGTGGTTTTGGAGTTGGCTTAAAAAGTGTAAGCTTTTTCGAAAGTGATGAAAAAGAGAACTTAAACCAATTTGGTTTTCAACTAGGAGTCCTTGGATCTCCTGACTTTATTGGCCCCCTTCAAGGGAATTTACACTTTGATTTCCAAGCATCATTAAATTTTGGTGGTGAAACAGATTTTATCAATTCCATAAGTCCTACGAACTTTTCTGTAAATACATATCGACTAACTCTTGGAATGAATTACTTTTTCAATAAAAATGGTACAATTAAACCTTTTCTGGGAGTTGCTATAGGAGTTACTGGAGATTACTTCAAAGGAAATGTCAATGGACTTCCGTTTAAGATTAGTGGAGGCAATCCTATTTGGATGCCAAAAGCTGGTGTACTTTACGCTCTAGGAAATGGAAAAGATATCGGAATCACAGTTGAGTATATTCCCGAATACGACAATGACTTATCCTTTCCTAATGGGGAAGAGACTATACCACTTCTTGTAAAAAGTAGCCATCTTAATTTTGGTCTAAATTATTATTTTTAGAAAACCTTCAGAACTTTTTCCACGCTATTAGGAAAAATATATATCCAGAGCCAAACTCTTTACTAGAGTTTGGCTCTGTTTTATTTAAGCGTATTTCTATTCATCCTTCTAACGAATAACCCTCTAAGGTATAGTACTCTGGAAATTCATCCTATCAGTAAACATAGGGCCTAATTAAGCAGGTTACATCACTAGCAGCTATTGTTACAATATTGATATCCTATCCTTTCCTAAGCCCATACTTTTGTCTTGGGTTGTTTAACTCACCATTACCGGAGGGAGAACCCCTATTAATCTCAGGTTTTCAACTACCTATATATCAATTGATTGTATATAGTTTTGACCTAATTAAACTAAAATGTAACCTTTTAAAACTTTTATTATGAAAACAATTTTTACATTCTTTTTATCGCTACTTTTTACAGTGGCTATTGCACAGGACAAAGTGTTCACACATTCGGCAGATCCAACGAATATTTCTGCTGATTTAACGGTAATCGATCATCCGGATTTAAATGGAAATTCGGGAGCATTCTTCATTTCCACGCATAATCTTTCTGTGGGAGGTACACAGTACAATAACAATGTGACCGGAGCCTACTATAACGGGTCTAACTGGGGGATTTACAACGAAAGTGGCGCCAGCATGGTAGATGGCTTATCTTATAACGTTTATATTCCGGTTGGAGGAAATGTAACTACAGTTCAAGCAGATGGCTCGAGCTATCAGTTGCAACTTGACAACGCCGCAATTAATGATAACCCAAATGCGGTATTAGTTTATGGAACCTATTTTAATCCATCAAATGTTAGAAACAATAACAATTATGGTTTTTGGTATGATGGCAGCAGATGGTATATTTACAATAATGAAACTACGACGAGCATTCCAGCAGATGCCGCTTTCAACATCTTAATTGATGATGGTACGGGTGGTGCTGATTATTTTATGCACGATGTGACATCACCAATAAGTAACTATACTGTTATTGACCATCCAAGTTTAAATGGAAAACCAGATGCATTCCCTATTGTATCACACAATTGGGGTACCTCTGGAGACCCTTCAAATGTTTTAATAGATACTCCTATTGGAGTTTGGTTTAGCACTGCAGACGATAAATGGACAATATATACCGAAGACGTTTCTACTATGCCAGTGGATGCACGATTTAATGTTTATGTGGCAGAAGAAGTTTTGGGAACAGAAGACAATAGTAGTCTTGAGCTTTCAACATATCCAAATCCAACAAAAGGCATTGTTACAATTTCAGCGCAACAAGAAATCAATAACGTAACTGTTTATAATATTATAGGGCAAGAAGTTAAATCTGTTTCTGGAAATGGCAATAGTGTAACAGTAAACCTATCTGAATTTGCTGCGGGACATTATATTGCAAAAGTAGTAGCTGGAGATAGTAGTGAATCTATAAAGATAATTAAGCAATAGATTAAGTTTAAAATTAGTATTAAAAGGAGCGCCATGAAATTGCGCTCCTTTTAATACTAATTTTAATAATCAAGTAAAACTTTAATCTTAGCCTTTACTTTTTCTACGGAAGGAATCATCGTTTGCTCCAAAACTGAATTCAACGGAATTGCTGGCATATTTTCTGAACCAATAATCATTACGGGAGCATCCAATTGTTGAAAGCACTCTTCCTGTATCCTACCTTGCAATGCTCTTGAAAAACTATTTTCTGAAGGTTCTTCGGTCACCACCAAACATTTTCCACATTTCTTTACCGATTTAAAAACTGCATCATAATCCAAAGGATGCAATGTTCTTAAATCCACCACTTCAATTTTGTCTTGCACTGCTAGTTCTTCCGAAGCATTCATCGCCCAATGCACTCCCATTCCATACGTAATAATGGAAAGCGTTTCTTCCTCTTCCTGTTTCCAAATCTCCTGTAAGATCCAAGCCTTTCCAAAGGGCAGTACATAATTTTCATCAGGCTCAATAGAAGTTGCTCCTTTGGTTCCGGGAACTTTGCTCCAGTACAAGCCTTTATGCTCAAAAATTACTACAGGATTAGGGTCGTAATAAGCCGCTTTCAATAGACCCTTTAAATCTGCCCCATTGCTGGGGTACGCAATCTTCAATCCGCGTATATTAGTCACTACGCTTTCCACAGAAGATGAATGATAGGGTCCACCACTTCCATACGCCCCAATAGGAACTCTAAGAATCATCGATACAGGCCATTTTCCATTGGAAAGAAAACAACTTCGACTAACCTCAGTAAACAACTGGTTAAGCCCTGGCCAAATATAATCTGCAAACTGAACCTCAACGATTGGCTTTAAACCTACCGCGCTCATTCCAACAGTCGATCCTACAATAAATGCCTCCTGAATAGGTGTATTAAAAACTCGACTGTCTCCAAATTTCTGGGCTAAGGTTGCTGCCTCGCGAAAAACACCACCTAATCTACCTCCAACATCTTGTCCATATAACAGACATTCCTTATGTTTTGCCATTAATTCTTCTATAGCAAATAAAGCACAATCCACCATAACTACTTTCTCAGCTCCTTTTGGAGAACGCTCTCCTTTTTCTTCGGTGATTGGAGTAGGTGCGAAATCATTCGTAAACAAATCTTCAGGTTTCGGATCTTCTGCTTCTAAGGCAAGCTTTAGACTCTTTTTAACGTCAACTGCAATTTCCGATTCAGTCTTTTTAATTTCAGATTCAGAAAAACCATTCTCCAATAAAAGTTGAATCATTTTAGGATACGGGTCACGACTTCTTGCTTCTTCCAAATCGTCTCGATACCACTCCATACGAACGCCAGAAGTATGATGATTTAACAAGGGAACCTTCGCATGCACCAAAAATGGTCTCCGTTCTGTTCGTATTTTCTTAATTACATCTTGAAGTGTATCGTAACAGGCAGCAAAATCAGTCCCGTCAATCGAAACTGCCTCAAGCCCATGAAAACCTGCAGCATATTCGTAGGCACTTTGGGCTCTTGTTTCGGCCTCATTGGCACTAATATCCCACCCATTATCTTGCACGAGATAGAGAATTGGCAACTGTTTTAATGCTGCCATCTGAAAAGCTTCAGCAATCTCACCTTCCGTTACGGAAGCATCCCCTAAAGAACAAACCACAAATGGAGCTTCTTCAGAAGTTGTATGTAAGTTTTCAATTTCCTTATACCACATTCCCATTGCAACACCGGTTGCCGGTATAGCTTGCATTCCAGTGGCACTACTTTGGTGCGGGATCTTAGGCTTATCTGCATCACGCAAACTTGGGTGTGAATAATAGGTTCTTCCTCCAGAAAAAGGATCTTCTTTCTTTGCCAGAATCTGAAGCATCAACTCATATGGCTTCATTCCTATAGAGAGTAGCATCGCATCATCCCGATAATAAGGAAACGCATAATCCTGCGGTAAAAGCTGCATCCCAATTGCAATTTGAATGATTTCATGACCTCTAGAAGTAGCATGGACATATTTAGAAACTACCTTAAAGTTTTCCTCATATAATTCTGTCATTGCTTTAGCAGTGGCGAGATTTGTGAATGCCTTTAAAAGTATGTCTTTACTTATTTTGCTCATTTTAAATTTTTCTATCAACATCAAATCGCTCCATATAATCTCCTATTCTACGTAAAAAAGAACCCGCTAAATTGCCGTCAACAATACGATGATCAAAGGAAAGCGATAAATACATCATACTTCTTATTTCGATAGAATCACCTTCTGGTTTTTCCATTACCTCGGCCCGCTTCTTAATAATACCAGTGGCCAAAATCGCCGCTTCTGGCTGATTTATTATTGGCGTTCCCATCACACTTCCAAAGGTCCCTACATTACTAATCGTAAATGTGCTACCCTTAGTGTCGTCTCCCTTTAATTTATTCTCTCTTGCTTTAGTTGAAAGCGAGTTAATTTCAGTGGCTAACTCTAAAAGATTCTTCTTGTTAGCATTTTTAACAACAGGAACTATTAAATTACCCGAAGGCAAGGCTGCCGCCATTCCAATATTTATATCTTCCTTCACAATAATGTTTGTTCCATCTAGAGAAGAATTAATCATAGGAAAGTCAACTATCGCCTTTGCAACGCACTCTACAAACAAGGGAGTAAACGTAAGTTTTTCGTTGTATTTCTCTAAAAAAGGAATCTTATTCGCATTTCTCCAGGCAACCATTTCTGTCAAATCTGCTTCCACATATGCCGTAACATGAGGAGAAGTATGCGCACTGAAAACCATATGGTCTGCAATCATCTGTCGCATTCGATCCATCTCAACAACTTTACCTTTTCCTTTGTCAAATTTCAAATCGGGTACCTTAAAACTAGACGCTTCGGCAATAGGCTGGGCAAACTGAAAAGGGCGTCCTTCGGAAACATAATTCAAAACATCGCTTTTTCTAAGACGACCGTCTTTTCCAGTTCCAGAGATACGAGCCAGTTCTTCGTAACTTATATGATGTTTGCGTGCAACGCTATCTACCAACGGACTGATAAACAAATTCTCGTTGACTTTAAAAGAGCCTGATTGCGCAGTCGTTTTATTCTTTTTAGTAGGTGTTGTTGAAGTTGACTTTGAAGGCGTATCGCTCACAGGAGTATGTGATTCTTCCATTTTGAACTCTCCCCTGAGCTCTAATACAGCGATAACCTCTCCCACAGGCACAACTTCCAGAGCTTTCGCTTTGTACTTTAAAAGCTTACCTGCTGCGGGTGCTGGCACCTCATTATCAACCTTATCCGTAGCTACTTCCACAAGAATATCACCCTCGTCAAAAGTATCGCCTTCTTTTACCAACCAACTAAGGATTTTTCCCTCGGTAATACTTTCACCCATTTTAGGCATTCTAAACTGTACTTCAGACATCTTATTCCTTTCGTTTTATCTCTTGTAATGTTTTATAAAAATCTTCTTGCTTAGGCCTATCCTTCGGAATTTCTCTTAAGGGCGCCACTTCTTTTAAACTTTCGCGACAATTCGCAGGTAATTGTTGATACAATCTAGTCCCGGCTGTTTTCCATGCAATCATTTCATCTGAAACGTCCTTAATAGCTTTCGCTGGATTACCAACTATTAGTTGTCGTTTCAGAAAAATAGATTCAGCTTTTACGAAGCTCATCGCACCAACAATACATTCATCTCCAATTTCTGCATCATCCATAAGAACACTATTCATTCCAATCAAACAATTGCGACCCAAATTGGCTCCATGAATAACAGCTCCATGACCCACATGCGCACCAGTTTTTAAAACGATTGATTTTCCAGGAAACATATGCACAGTGCAGTTCTCCTGAACATTTACACCATCTTCCAAGATGATTTCACCCCAATCACCACGAATTGCAGCACCTGGGCCTATATAACAATCTTTTCCAATGATCACATTACCAGTAACAGCTGCAAGGGGATGCACAAAACTACTTTCGTGTATTACGGGTATATGTCCTTTGAATGAATAGATCATTATTTAAATCGTTTCAATGTTTCTTTAGTAAATTCTGAAAGCACCAGTCTACCAGAGATTACCGCTCTTTCTGCCAATAACGTATCCCAATCTTCGGTTCCCTCCCACATCACTTTCTTCATCTCCTTCATTGCTTCGGGGTTATATGTACATAAATTTTCAGCGAACGCCTGAACTCCTTCATCTAATGCTTCAGTAGAATCATAGACTTGAGCATATAATCCTTTTTGACGTGCCCATTCAGCATCATAAAAGGTATTTGCATCAATCGCTATTTGCGACATCCCAGTCAATCCTAATTTACGCTCCACTGCTGGTCCAACCACGAAGGGTCCAATACCAACATTTAATTCGCTTAATTTAATAGATGCAAACTTTGAAGCCATGCAGTAATCCGTTGCCGAAGCAACTCCAACACCACCTCCAACTGTTTTTCCTTGAACACGTCCAATGATAAACTTTGGACATTTACGCATTGCATTAATCACGTTCGCAAACCCGCTAAAGAAAACGCGTCCAGTTTCAGCGTCATTTATATTAATTAATTCCTTGAAGCTCGCTCCAGCACAAAATGTGCGCTCTCCTCCACTTTTAAGAATAATTACTTTTACTAATTCATTGGATCCGGATTCGTTGATCGCCTCAACTAACTTGGCAAGAATATCACCCGGCAAACTATTATGTGCAGGATGAAAAAACTCTATGGTTCCAATTCCATTATCTACGGTCGAATTGACGTAAGGTGCTGTCATATTTATATTGTTACTTAACTAGTTATATTAATCCAAACTGACTAAAATGATGGTTCAAATGTTTTCTTTCCAATAAATACCATTCGTATTTATTCAGCTCGCCAAAAACTATATTCTTCAATTTTGCCTCTGGATTTTCTTTAAAATATACTTTATAAGCCTCTCGTGCTTCATTTAATTTTTCAATGGCACTAGCCAAATCAGAATGTTCCAAGTCTGCAAGCTTCCCTTTTTTCAATAATGGGAAATCAGAGCCCTTCGGAAATGGATTGTAATTGTAGAGACTGTTATACACTTTTTCCAAAATCTTTTCGGGCGTGGCGGTCTCAAAATCCTGAATCTCTCCTGAAGCAATTTTATAGGTATGCTCTAAATGTTCAACCATATGTTGCGGCGTCATAATTCCCCAATTTGGTTTTGAATCTTTAGCCAAAGCATTGAGACAATCTTGTATTTGCTCTTCGGTCATTTCAACCAAGGTGGTTTGCTTTTTTTGAACCATGGTCAAAATAGTAGCAATCGCTACCAATTCGTCTTCGGTATCAAAAACCTCAACAAACCATTTTACTATTCCACTTGGATGTTCTGTATTTGCAACATCTCTATCTACTTTTTGCTTACATGTTAATCGAACATATATGGTATCATTGTGGTATAGCGGGCGCAAAAATCGACATTCTTCTAGTCCATAATTTGCAGAAACGGGCCCTTTGTTGGGGTACACAAACAATCCAGCAGCGGCCGAAATAATAAGATAGCCATGAGCAGTTCGCTTTTCAAAAATACTACCGTCGAGGGATGTAATATCAGTATGGGCGTAAAAATGATCCCAGGTTAGATTTGCGAAATTAATTATATCTGTATCTGTAAAGGTACGCTTATGAGTTTTTAAAGACATTCCTGGCTGAATGTCCTCCCAATGATACGCAAATGGGTGCTTTTCAGCTTCCTTATAGTCCGCATTTGCTTGATAAATACCTGTCACTTCTGTCAATGAAGTAGGGGATCCTTGGATTGCACAACGCTGCATATAATGTTTCACTCCACGCATTCCACCCATTTCTTCTCCTCCACCGGCACGTCCGGGACCTCCATGAATAAGGTTAGGTAAAGGCGATCCATGACCTGTGCTCTGTTTTGCACTTTCTCTGTTTAATATTAATATTCTTCCGTGATGAGAGGCAGCGTTCACCGTATATTCTTTTGCAATTGTATTATCGTTTGTTACTATAGAGCTCACTAAAGAACCTTTACCCATCTTAGAAAGTGTAATTGCTTCTTCTAAGTTTTTATAAGGCATTATAGTACTCACTGGACCAAAAGCTTCGGTTGTATGAGCTGCTTCATTAGTTAAAGGATGATCCTCTCGAAGTAGTATCGGTTTAATAAAAGCTCCTTTCTTTGAATCGGCTCCAATGGTTTCAACTTCAGAAAGACTTCCGTAAACGATTTTCGCTGTTTCTGCTATTTTAGCAACTTGATCTTTTACTGAATTTCTTTGGGCATCGTTTACCAAAGCTCCCATACGCACCTCTTTTAAACGAGGATCTCCTATAGTTACTTTATCCAATGCTTTCCCTAGTGATATCTGTACGTCATCCACCAGTTTCTCAGGCACTATAATTCTACGAATCGCAGTACATTTTTGTCCGCATTTTACGGTCATTTCATTTCTAACCTCTTTGATAAACAAGTCGAATTCCGGTGTTCCTGGAACGGCATCTTCACCAAGAATAGACGCATTTAATGAATCGGATTCCATCGTAAATGGCACCGATTCTTCTAAAAGTTGCAGATGATTCTTAATCAGTTTTCCAGTACTGGCAGAACCTGTAAAGGTGACTACATCTTGAGACTGAACAGTGTCTAAGATATTTCTGGAAGTACCACTAATGAGTTGCAGAGATCCTTCAGGAAGGATTCCTGAAGCCACAATTTCTTTCACCACAGCTTCGGTTAAATAGGCCGTTTGCGGTGCTGGCAAAACTACAGCTGGCATTCCCGCCATCCAGTTTACCGCACATTTTTCTAGCATTCCCCAAATCGGAAAATTAAACGCATTTATATGAACAGCAACCCCTTCTTTTGGAACCATTATATGATGCGCCATAAAACGTCCGCCACGAGACAAATCGATTGGATCTCCCTCCACATGGTACGACTGATTAGGAAATAACTTCCTAAGCGAAGCATTGGCATATAAATTCCCAAAACCACCTTCAATATCAATCCAACTATCAATACGGGTAGCGCCTGTGCGATAACTTAAATCATAAAAAGCTTGCTTCTTTTTACCGAGATGCATCGCCAATTTCTTAAGCATGTTTCCTCGTTCTTGAAATGTCATTTTACGAAGTGTTGCTCCATTATCTCTTCCATACTGAAGAATTGAAGGAATATCAAGACCCTCAGTTGTAACACTTGTAAATGCTTCCCCAGTAACCGAATCGCAAATTGGTGCTCCTTCTCCTTTACCTTCTGTCCATTGACCTGTTACGTAATGTTGTGTTTTTGTCATAATTATGCTCTAATTCTAATTATTTCACCGTTTATTTTTCCCGCAACACTTTTTACATATCCATCCACAACTTTTCGCATTGAAACCGGTGTGTTTCCTGGAAAATAATCTTTGTACTTTTCGTAAGCGTCTTCCACCAAATCAGCAGAAACAACATTCACACGAATACCGTTTTTCAATTCTAAAGCAACTGCTTTTGTAAAACTCTGGATTGCACCATTTACCATGGCCGCACTTGTTGTCATATCTACGGGTTCGTCGGCCAGTATTCCAGTTGTTAATGTAATGGACCCTCCTTGATTTAGAAATCTTCGTCCTAAGCGTACTAAATTAACCTGCCCCATCATCTTGCTCTTAATTCCTATATAGAAGTCTTCTTCTGAAAGATTATCAAACTTATCCCACTTCGCATCTCCTGCTATATTAACGATTGCATCTACTTTTCCAACATTCTGAAACATAGCCTCAATAGAATCGGTCGAAGCAATATCGACTGTAACATCTCCAGAATTTCTTCCAGCAATCACCACTTCATGTTTTTCTGAAAAACGTTTTACAACTGTTTTTCCAATAGTTCCATTTCCTCCAATGACAAGAATCCTCATAGCTTAAACCCTTTCAATTATAGCAGCATAACCTTGACCAACCCCAATACACATGGTAATCAGCGCATAGCGTTTACCTGTTTCCTGAAGCTCTAAGGCTGCCGAATATACCAATCGTGCCCCAGTTACACCAAGTGGATGTCCGATAGCTATTGAACCACCATTTGGATTAATTCTAGGATCATCATCTTTCAATCCCCACTCACGAATACAAGCCAGCGCTTGAGATGCGAATGCCTCATTTAGTTCAATGATATCTATATCCTCCATTTTCAATCCAGCTTTTTCCAACGCTTTGTTTGAAGCTTGAACCGGTCCAATACCCATAATACGAGGCTCTACTCCTACCACAGCCGAACTTACAATTCGAACCAATGGCTTCAAATTATATTTTTTTACAGCGTCTTCTGAAGCAATTATAGTTGCCACGGCACCATCATTCAATCCAGAGCTATTTCCCGCGGTTACACTTCCGCCTTCTTTTTTAAAGGCAGGGCGTAACTTCGCCAGAATTTCTTTTGATGAGTTTGGTTTGATAAACTCGTCATCTTTAAATACAATAGGGTCTTTTTTGCGTTGTGGAATCTCCACAGCAACGATTTCCTTAGCTAGTCTGCCATTCTGTTGTGCTTTGGCTGCCTTCATCTGACTGTTATAAGCAAATGTATCTTGATCTTCACGAGAGATATTATATTTCTCCACCAAATTTTCAGCTGTATTTCCCATTCCGTCGGTTCCATACAAGGTTTGCATTTTTGGATTTATAAACCGCCAGCCAAAACTAGAATCATACATTTTTGAATCATTTCCATAAGCGCTCGAAGATTTTGCGATTACATACGGCCCTCTTGTCATATTTTCAACTCCGCCCGATATAAACAAATCTCCATCACCCGCTTTTATAGCACGATTGGCCTGTATAATAGCAGACAGTCCGCTACTGCACAGTCTATTGACTGTTTCCCCGGGGACGGTGAAAGGCAGTCCTGCCAGCAGCAGCGACATACGAGCAACATTTCGATTGTCCTCACCAGCTTGATTAGCACACCCCATAATCACATCATCAAAGGCATCTTTTGGAATGTTAGGGTTTCTCTTTACAATTTCTGAAATTACAATTGCCCCTAAATCGTCCGTTCTCACAGCGCTTAACGTTCCTTTATAATTTCCAATTGGAGTTCGCACTCCGTCAATGATATATGCTTCTTTCATCCGTATAAAATATTTGATAAAAAGGAAGGTGGAATACCCAGTATATTTATACCACTCAGTTTACCAACTGTAAATAGGTATTTCATAATTTATTCCTCCCAGTCTTTTTGTGTTCTGTAAACCACACCTTTAAAAAGCGCGACTAATTCATCCCCTCTTTTTACTTCTATGATATTAAAACCAACTTTTGTTCTTTGTTCATCCAAGGTTGCTTCTGCTGTTAAATAATCACCTTCATCCAAGGCAGAAATATGATTAATCGAGGTTTCTATTGAAACCGCATATTTACCACGTGTATTTGCAGTAAACCCAAAAGCAGTGTCGGCGAGCGTATAACTTACTCCACCATGGGCCTTCATCATACTGTTTAGCATTTCTCTGCGGATGGTCATACCAACCTTGCAACGACCCACTTCACACTCTATAATTTTGATACCCATCCATTGGCTAAAGGCATCTTGAGAAAGCATCTTATATGGTATTTTGGCTCCGTCCATCTTAAAAGAAAGTTTTGCTTTCTGCATTCATCTTTCTCAGTATTGGCGAACAGCGATATCGATCTTCGTGATATTCATTGTACAATGCGTCAAGCGTCTCAACACACCATGCCAAACTTTTTTCATTTGCCCAAGACAACAATCCTTTAGGGTAATTAACTCCTTTGGTCATTGCATTGTCTATATCTTCTGCAGATGCAATATTCAAAAACAAGGCATCGGCTGCCTCGTTGATCAGCATCACCAATACTCTCTCAAATATCACCTGACCCACCTCATCATTCTCGTTCGGTGCAGATTTTACGGCACCTTCCGAATAATCATAGTATCCTTTTCCACTTTTTCGGCCTAAATAACCTGCTTCAGAAAAGCGTTTTTGTGTAAAGGCAGGTTTGTATCTTGGGTCAAAATAGAAAGCCGTAAATACTGTTTCGGTAACGGTATAATTGACATCGTTTCCAATAAAATCCATCAACTCAAATGGTCCCATTCTAAAACCACCTTTCGCCTTCATGGCCCAATCGATAGTTGCAAAATCTGCAATTCCTTCTTCATAAATCCTTAACGCCTCACCATAAAATGGTCGTGCTACCCTATTTACAATAAAGCCTGGAGTGTCCTTTGCCACAGCAACAACCTTCTTCCAACCTTTAATTGTTTCAACTGAAGTCTTTAAAACATCTTCTGAGGTTTGAATTGCAGGTATTACCTCAACTAACTTCATTAATGGCGCAGGATTAAAAAAGTGAATACCCACACAACGCTCCGGTTTTTGTAATGTAGAAGCGATGGAAGCAATGGACAAAGAGGAAGTGTTAGATGCGATAATTGCAGTTTCAGAAACATATCCTTCCAGCTCTTTAAACACTAATTTTTTAATTTCAATATTCTCAACAATGGCCTCAATTACCATATCAGAATCGCTAAGATTCTTTAAAAGATCAATATATTCAATATTCCCTTGAATTCGGGATTTCTCTTCAACGTCAATTCTTCCCTTTTCAACTAAGCGATTTAGTATTTTTTCAAGACTGGTTTTTGCCTTATCCAAGGCTTCAATCTTAGTGTCATAAAGTTTTACATGACACCCAGCAGTAGCCGCAACTTGTGCAATACCACTTCCCATAGTACCAGAACCAATAATTCCAACTATTTGGATCGGAGATTGTTCAGTGTTGATTTTTGATTTTTGATTTGACATCTATTAATTAAGATTTTAGTTTTGCTGAAGCTGTTTTAATACTTGCTACAAAAATGGAGATAAGTTCATTATTTTCTGAAATCAAACGATCTAATTTATTAATATCTGATACAAGTGCGGCTCCCTTTTGAATTTTCATATTTACATAAGATTCCTTTAGTTCTTTTAAACATATTCTCATCTTGTGAAGAAAATCTCTTACGCATTCGTCATTTCGTGCTTCACCATAATTTAACGCAACTGAGGTAACAGACCTGATTAATTGTTTTGTCAAATGCTCGGCAGCGAAAGTTTTATCCAAAGTCTTGTCGGTATTAATAACATCAACTGAAAACTGAATCAATCGTTCTTCCAATTCGTTTGGCTTCATACCGTTTTGTTTAATTCTAAAATCAACAATCGTCAATTTTCAATCGTTAATCACTTCCCTTTAAAAATTGGTTTTCTCCTCTCTACAAAAGCATTAACTCCCTCGCTATAATCTTCACTCTGAGCAGCCTCTATCTGCAATTTGGATTCCATTTTCAGTTGTTCATTCAAATCGTTTGTAAGAGACTTATTCAACAATCTTTTTGTCATCCCTAATGCTTTGGTTGGCATAGACGCCATCTTTTCAGCTAAAACAAGAACCTCTGCATTAAAGTCTTCCGCAGAATACATTTTATAAATCATTCCAATGTTCTCAGCTTCTTCAGCCGAAACCTTATCTCCTAACATCATCAATGCAGATGCCTTCTGAAAACCAATAAGTCGTGGTAAAAAGAAAGTCCCAGCACTATCCGGGATCAACCCTATTTTACTAAACGCCTGAATAAAACTGGCTCTTTCCGAAGCAACGACAACATCACAAGCTAATGCAATATTCGCTCCTGCACCAGCAGCAACACCATTCACAGCGCCAATGATTGGTTTTTCAATACTTCTTATTCTAGAAATAATTGGATTGTAATGTTCTTCCAATATTTTTTTAAACCCAGGGTTCAAATCAGGACTTGTAACTTCTCCCAAATCTTGTCCAGCACAAAAAGCACGTCCTTCCCCTATAATAACGATCGCTCTAACCTCTGGATTCGATTCACAGGCATCTAACTCTTTTTGCAGACGCAATGCCATCTCTCGATTAAAGCTATTGAATATATCTGGACGATTTAACGTAAGATAAGCAACCTTGTTTAATATTTTAGTTTCTATTGATTGACTCAATTTATTAAGTTTAAAAGACCCTTCGACAAGCTCCGGGTGACATTATTACTATTTTAGACATTTGAAATAATCAAACGGCTCTTGACAATCATCGCACTTGAAAAGTGCTTTACAGGCCGTTGAACCAAACTGACTTACCAAATGGGTATTCGTACTGCCACAATTGGTACATTTTATAATTTTTGCATTCCCGAGTAAGGCATCTTTGTCTGCTGTCTCTTCCAATGGAGCGGCAATACCGTATGCTTCCATTTTTAGTTTTCCAGCCTTACTTATCCAATCTGTTGTCCAAGCAGGTGCAAGGACCAATTGTATATTGGTTTCTTTTCCTATTTCTGAAAAAGCCTTCGCTAAATCATCACCAATGACATCCATTGCCGGGCAACCAGAATACGTAGGAGTTAATTTTATTTGTACAATACCCTCCAATTCAATTGCTTCACGAATTACTCCCAGATCTAATACCGTCAATACAGGGATTTCTGGGTCTGAAACAGTTTCCAGAATTGGAAGTAGCGCTTTATCAATATTTGGTTGTATTGCAATGGTCATATTACCATTTCATATTTGGATACGAGCGCTGCATATATTGTAAATCTGCTAGCAAATACCCCATGTGTTCACTGTGAATTCCTTCTTTTCCACCTTTTTGAAAATATTTGCTTTCAGGAATCTTTAGAGTTGCCTCCTTTAATATTTCTGAAACTCTCTTTAAATAGTCCTTTTTTAGCTTTGAAACATCAACACCAATTCCATCAGAAACCATTATTCTATCTGCTTCGGTTAATTGAAACAGCTCGTCAGTATACGGCCATAAGCCATCAATTGCCTCTTGCATCTTTTTATTACTTTCATCAGTTCCATCTCCTAGACGCTTCACCCAATCACTAGAAAAACGCTCATGATAACTCACCTCTTTAATAGTCTTTTTTGCAATAGCAACTAAAGTCTCATCACTACTTGATTGCAGTTTCTCCATCAACAATAAATGATACACATCAAATAAAAACTGACGCCCTAGAACAAATCCAAAATGGGCATTGGGCTGTTCTACTAGGAGTACATTTTTATATTGACGCTCCATTCGAAGAAAAGCAATATCATCTTCTGTTTTACCTCCACCAGAAATTTGCGCGGCATACTGATAATAACTTCTTGTCTGTCCAAATAAATCTAAAGAAATATTAGTCAGCGCAATATCCGTTTCAAGATTAGGACCGTGTCCACAAAGTTCTCCGAGACGCTGTCCAAGAATCAATGAATTATCAGCAATTCCCAAGATATAGTTATATAAATTTTCGTTTTTCATACTACATATGTTTTACCTCATCAGGTAAATTATAGAATGTTGGGTGACGATATACTTTGTCTTGTGCAGGTTCAAATAACTCACCATTATCTGCTGGATTTGAAGCGGTAATATTTATACTCTCCACTACCCAAATACTCACTCCTTCACTACGACGGGTATACACATCCCGCGCATTCTCCATTGCCATCTCTGCATCAGCAGCATGAAGGCTTCCAAAATGTCGATGCTCTAATCCGTTTTTAGATCGAACAAAAATTTCCCATAAAGGCCAATTCTTTTCCATAGTATCTGTTTTAACTCGCTTTCGCTACTTTTATATTCTTCTTTTCTGCGTGTGCCATTGCGGCATCTCGAACCCAGGTTCCTTCTTCCCATGCATTTACTCGTGCATCCATACGCTCTTTGTTACAAGGTCCATGGCCTTTAACAACTTGCCAGAATTCATCCCAATCGATTTCACCAAAATCATAATGTCCTGTTTCTTCATTCCATTTCAAATCTGGATCTGGAACTGTAATTCCTAATAATTCTGCCTGTGGAACAGTTTGATCAATAAATTGTTGTCTAAGTTCATCGTTTGTCTTACGCTTCAGTTTCCATTTCATCGACTGCTCAGTATGAACAGATTCTGCATCGACAGGACCCAACATCATCAAACTTGGCCACCACCATCTATTCAAGGCATCTTGCGCCATTGCTTTTTGTTCTTCTGAGCCATTACACAGTGATAGCATTATTTCAAATCCTTGACGCTGATGAAAGCTCTCTTCCTTACATACACGAACCATGGCTCTTGCATAAGGACCGTAAGAGGTATTACAAAGTGGTACCTGATTAATAATGGCAGCACCATCTACCAACCAACCAATGGCCCCCATATCTGCCCAGGTAACGGTTGGATAATTGAATATAGAAGAATACTTTGCCTTTCCGGAATGCAATTGCTCGTACAATTCGGCACGAGAAATACCTAGGGTTTCACATGCAGAGTAAAGATACAGGCCGTGGCCGGCTTCATCTTGAACCTTTGCTAATAAAGCCACTTTACGTCTTAACGAAGGTGCTCTGGTAATCCAGTTTCCTTCTGGTAACATTCCAATTATTTCTGAATGCGCATGTTGCGAAATCTGCCGTATATGGGTTTTACGGTATTTCTCCGGCATCCAATCTTTAGGCTCTATCTTTTCATCACGTGCAATACGCGCCTCAAAAATCTCCTCTAGGTTTTTCACTTCTTGTTCACTCATATCTATTAGGCTTTTCTAAACATCAAAATCTACTTTCACGGTGTCTGAAGTTGGAACCGCTTGACAACTCAAAACAAAATTTTGAGCCACTTCACTCTCCTCCAAGGCATAATTCACTTTCATCTCGACACTTCCCTCTATCACCTCACATTTACACGTACTACAAACACCTCCTTTACATGCAAATGGCAAATCGGCACCTGCGCCAAGTGCGGCGTCCAATATATTATCATATTCCTGGGTCATTGTAAACTGGAATTCTTTACCTCCGTCCACAATAATAACCTCCACTCCTTCAACGGTCTGTCGGGCCAATCGTTCTACACGTAATTTATCTTCTTCTGAAAGTCCTGTTACAAATAATTCAAAGTGTATTAATTCCTTCGGAAGACCCGCTTGAACCAAATAATTGCTCACAAAATGAACCATCTCTTCAGGACCACATAAAAACACCTCGGCAGTGTCTGGAATATCAATGAAGGTTTTTGTTAGCACCTTCATTTTTTCATCGTCAAATCGACCATTAAACAGTTCAATATCTCTTCTTTCTTTGGTTAAGAAATAGTAGATTTCAAATCGCCCAAAATAGGCGTTGCGTAATTGTTCCAATTCTTCCTTAAAGATAATGGATTTTGCTGTTTTATTCACATAAAACAACTTGCACGTCGCATTAGGTTCTTCAGCAAGATGGGTCTTAATCATTGAGAGCATTGGAGTGATTCCGCTACCCGCAGCAAAAAACAAATAGTTCTTCTCATTAGTAGGCTGCACGTCAACGCCAAAAGCTCCACTTGGGGCCATTACTTCAAGGGTATCTCCGGTTTTTAACTGGTTATTCACATAAGTGGAAAATTTCCCTCCAGGAATTAACTTTACTCCTACTTTCCATTCAGCATCAAGTGGACTAGAACACAAACTATACGAGCGCCTAGTATCTTCACCATTTATATCTGCCTTGAGCGTAAGGTGTTGTCCTTGACGAAATTTAAACTCTTCAGAGAGATCTGAAGGCACATCAAAGTTTATCACCGAACAATCGTCGGTTTCCTTATAAATGTCTTTTATTTTTAATCTATGGAATTTTGACACGAACTTCTTAAATTAGCACACAAAACTAACGTTTGTTAGTTTAATTTGCAAGTTAAATTTATACAGCAATTCCTTTTAAGAGAACAGCTACCATATCTTTTTTTAAAACATTGACATCCAGCTTACCACGTTTTTGATACCACACATACAAAGTCCGAAGAGTAGAAAGTATCGAAAACAAAATAACCTCAGGATGGCGCGGTCTGATTTCCCCTTTATTAATTCCATCTTTTATAATGTGTCGAAAGTTTTCTTCGTAATTTTCTCGCATCTGCACAAAATCCTTCAAATCATCATTTTCTAAGTGCATCCAATCATTATTTAAAGCCGCTAATGCTTCAGAATAATTAACGGTAATGTCAATATGCATCTCTATCACACTCTTTATTTTCTCAATGGGGCCAGTGTTTTCCATCGCAACCTGATTCATTCCGTTTGTAAACTCATGTGCCACTTCCAAGATTAATGTAGAAAGAATTTCTTGTTTGCCATCGATATGATTGTAAAGACTGGCTGCTTTTATACCCATACTTTGAGCAATATCGCGCATAGAGACAGCTACATATCCTTTCTCCTTAAAAAGGCGAGAAGCAGTTGCAATAATTTCTTCTTTTCGGGATACGGTTTTCATGGACATGCAAGATAAGGAGTTTTCTTTTTTCATAGGGCATGTAAAGAATACTTCCTATTTTTGATCTACTATGAAAGCGCAAATTGAAACCAACGAATTGCTAGACAGGTTACCACCGCATCTCAAGCAATACATTAAACCTCAAAATTACGAGAGCTACACACCTATTAACCAGGCTGTGTGGCGTTATGTGATGCGCAAAAACGTAGATTATTTAAGTAAAGTTGCCCATGAGAGTTATTTGGAAGGACTTGATAAAACTGGGATTTCTATAAATGAAATTCCCTCAATGTATGGGATGAATCGCATATTAAAGGAGATTGGTTGGGCTGCAGTGGCAGTCGATGGATTTATTCCCCCAAATGCGTTTATGGAATTTCAAGCCTATAAGGTGTTGGTGATTGCCAGTGATATTCGCCAATTAGAGAATATAGAATACACACCGGCTCCAGATATTATTCATGAAGGAGCAGGTCACGCACCCATTATTGCCAGTCCAGATTATGCGGAGTACTTAAGACGGTTTGGTGAAGTTGGCGCTAAGGCAATTTCGAGCGCACATGATATTGAAATGTATGAAGCAGTTCGAGAATTATCTATTTTAAAAGAGGCTGAAGGCATTCCGAAGAAAAAAATAGCTGAAGCCGAGGAAAGAGTTGAAGAACTTCAAGCTAAAAAAGTAGCCCCATCCGAGATTTCACTCATTCGAAACCTCCATTGGTGGACTGTTGAATACGGAATAGTTGGTACTGTAGCAAATCCAAAAATATATGGAGCTGGGTTACTTTCCTCAATTGGTGAAAGCGCGTGGTGTATGAAAGAGGAGGTTAAAAAAATGCCTTATTCCATAAAAGCCGCCTATCAGGATTTTGATATTACCAAACCACAACCTCAACTTTATGTAACTCCAGATTTTGCCTATTTGCAAGAGGTATTGGAGGAGTTTGCCAACACCATGGCTGTTAGAAAAGGAGGCTGGAGAGGTTTAAATAAATTGATCATTTCTAAACAGTTGGGTACGATAGAACTAAGTACCGGACTGCAAGTAAGTGGTCGATTCACTAGAATGATTCAAAACGAAGACAATGAAGTTGTGTGGTTTGAGACCGAAGGTGAAACAGCATTATCCTATAGAGAGACTGAAGTGATTGGACATGGCGTTAGCCGGCACCACAGCGGATTCCGCTCTCCTCTTGGAAAACTAAAAGGAATTAATCTGGCTATTGAAAACATGGGACCACGTGATTTACAGGCGTACGACTTTTACGATGGAAAACCCATTGCCTTTGAATTTGAAAGCGGCATTACCGTTGAAGGCCTTAACGTCACTGGAATGCGTAATTTAAGAGGTGAATTAATGCTAATACAGTTCTCAAATTGCAAAGTAATCTATAAAGATGAAGTATTATTCACACCAGAAATGGGTGATTTTGATATGGCCGTTGGGAAAGAAATTGTTTCGGCTTTTGCAGGTGCAGCGGATTATCTTTCGTTCGGTTTGGTAAACCATGTGAGTACTTCAAAAACGGTACGCATAGAGCTTTCAGAAAAAGAAATCGAACTTAGTGGGTTGTATAAAAAAGTTAGAGAGATAAGAATTGGTGCTTCAGCGAAGCTTTCAGAAATAGATGATGCTAACTTGATTGAAATCTTTACAAAGCTAAAATTAAATCACACGAAAGATTGGCTACTCGCATTGGAGGTTTATGAGCTTACAGAAAACCCAACCGTTTTGAGGTATCTTTCAGAAGCAAAAAATAGAAGACCCAAAGTTGCTCATTTAATTGAGAATGGCTTAGCGCTACTTGGAACAAAAAAATCAGCACTTAAAACTAGACCCTGAAAAAATCAGGAAGAAAAATATGGAATTATTTGGAAATAAAAAGGCAAAAATTCAAGATTTCATGGAACGTGGTGCCCTTATTGTTGACGTGCGCTCCAAAAGTGAATTTGAAACAGGTGCAATTTCAGGATCTAAAAACATTCCGCTCCAACAGATTTCTATTATCGCTTCTGAACTAAAAAAACTGAATAAGCCTATTATTGCTTGTTGCGCTATTGGAGTTCGAAGCGAAAGTGCGGCAAAAATTCTCAAGAGTAAAGGCATTGAAGCTATGAATGGCGGAGGCTGGAAGAGCCTAAACAAGAAGCTATAGCTTTATTCCAGTTATCGATTCCTCATTTACCACTTCCCCATCATACCTTAATTCCCAACCCATTGAGCTGGTGAGAATATAAATTTTATGAAGTTCTGAAATAAGTCTATTTTTAGCATTAGTTTTTAGACTTGAAGCTTCAATTTTTTCACGTAATGATTCCTCAACTCGCTTCTTTATTTTATTATAATCGGAAGCATCGAATTGATTCAAGTAATCTTGAGAAATATCGTAATATTCTATATTGGGGTTGATTGATAGTTCAGGTTCTGGAATACCTGTAATGGTTATCGTTTTAACATCTTCATTGATTTCTGTTTTAACCTTACTTAGGTCATAGGCAATGCTCGCTTCTGCATTAACAACAACTAGCGCTTTTTTATCTGAAGAAAACAAATCGAAATAAAATTTCTTGGAATCTTCATAACTAAATACTTGTGCATAACTACCTTGAGTAACAATAAGTTTCCCAACATTTTCTAATTGTTTTTTAATAAGAAGGGTATTGGCCTGAAGCTCCTCTTGCCTATCTCTTTCATGTTCGCAATAACAAAGTCCAAAAACGATAATTAAACATAGAACTATTCCAAAAAGAATGTTTCTCATAAACGAAGTTTTCAGTAATATAAGGAAAATAATAATTCATGAATTTCTACATGCTAAATAGTAAATAAATGAAATCTCAAGAGAATTTGCTCATTGCTTCTAGCGAGTATTCAATGAAATCTACGTTATTCAAGAATAAATCATCAATTATCTTATTTGACTTGAGAATCTCAATTTGATCTATTTGGGCAGGAAACACATAATGATCAACGGAAAGGGCAACTTGTTTTGCAACAAAAGCATCATCCATTTGTAGGGATGATAAGGCGGTACTCATGATGGTAGCATTAAATGAAATGGTTGTCGTAATTAACACCTATAATCGTGCCATCAAATATATTTCATTACAAGTGAGAACATTTAAATTTGAAATTATCCTAAAGTTACCTTTAAGTTAACCATACTAGCCGTAAATACCATATTGTGAAACGTAGCTCGAAAAATGTTACGATCTATATAAACGTGACTGTTGTATACTTTTTATACACAACTTCAATAGAAACTACAAATCGTATTTGATAACCAACATTAAAATTCTAGGCAATACCGCATATTGAGTAGTTGCATTAAATTGCTCATCAAAGCTATCATTATTTATAAATGAGGTGTCCAGAATATTTGTGGCTTGTACAGCAAACTCCCAAGGACTTTCTGCTTTTCTATAGAATAAGTCGGCATTCACAAAAGAGTACCTATTCTCCACTGTTTTGCGATCGTTCGAATACTTATAATAATCCCACTCAAGCTTGAATTGAAAATCTTTTAAAAATCGGATATTCAGATTGGCATAAGGACGATTGGTAAAAAAAGTTTGTTGCGATCCCCCATTGTCATATTCGTTTGCTGTAAAACGATATCCCACCTCAAAATTTGGCCAATTTCTAAAATTAGATTGCATACTGGCGCGATAATTTTGAGTAAAACTGCTACTTTCTCTAACCTCTGTATTAATAGTATTAAACGTATTGCTTATGGCTAAGTTTGCATTTAGCCCAAATTCAATTTTTTTTATGGTTTTGCTAAATCTCCCAAAAACGGACCATGTTTCATCTGGGAAATTACTAGTTATATTCACTGGTGTACTCACCTGATTTATTCCTTCAATTTCAGAGTTTGTCTTTATGCCGTCAAGACGTCTTGTGTAGTTTACATTAGCATTAACATTGGTATAGTTGAAAAGATTGAAGCTGAAATACGTCAGATTATATGAATGAGACAGCGAGTTCTCCAAATCTCTATTACCGCGAAACAATCGGTTGTAATTATTAAACACATAAGCCCTCGCAAAGTCATTAATATCTGTATATTCTGAAGAAATTGAATAGTCGAATCTCAGGCTCTCGCTCTTTTTAAGGTCAAAAACAATATTTAACTCGGGTAAAAGTGTCCAATCGTTCTGTTTTTTTATACTTCCAAACTGTTCATTTTTAAGGTGATAATCATGAAATGTTGCGCCTGGCGTCCAGGTAAACTTTCCCGTTTTCAGCTTATAGCGCACACCAAGAAATGCATCTGAAAAACGATAGGTTACATCATTATTATACTCAGGTTCCGTGAATACGTTCTTACTTCCATTATCTAATATTTGATAAATTCCAGAATTAAACTTCTGACTGCTTAGAGTACTCCCCAAAGTAAGATTCAAATTGCTTGTATTATTTAACACATAATAATAATCTACTTTAGCATCTAATTTACTTGTTTTCACATTCCGGTCTTGATTTATATTATAGCGGTCTGCCCGCTCTAATGGATCAAAGACATCAAGATCTGAATCTTCTGGGTCTGTAATGGTTGTAAAAATACCGCGAAACGGAATGGAATCTTGGACCGCTCTATAAAATGGATCTTCATCTTGATACAAATGCTGTACTTGACCAGCAAAAATATTTTTTTCGTTCAACGTATAGTAGATATTCGTATTTTGGTTTATTGAAAAAGGTTTGTTTTGTTTTACTTCTGAAATATTATTTTGTCTATCATCAACAATTGACAGCGTCTTGGCATCTTCAGTTTGTTTGGACATTTTAAAAAGGGCGTCGTAATCCAACTGAAAGTTCGAGTTTGGTTTGTATACACTGCTCAGTTTTAGCATTCCTAACTGGCTCCTTTGATCGTTTTTAGTATTTTTATTTTCAGTGGCCCCGGAAGAAATAAATTGACGAATCGATGTATTAAGGATATTAGTTTTATTATCTGAAAGAATTGCAAATCCGCTGATATCCCATTTTTTTGTTGCAGCGTAGCTAAAATTTCCCGCAAGGAATTTGGTGTCAATATCATTCGCTTGGTTGTTTTGCGAAATTGCAAATCCTAAATCACTCTCACGAAGATTAAAATTGGTTCCTCCCCCCCTATTGAAATTTCGAAAACCTCCTGTAAAATTGAAATAATCACGAAACGTAAATGGTACTTCTCCAATATTATTAAAATCGGTGATAAGATTAATACTGTATTTTGGACTGTAATAAAACAGCTTAGGATGTACAAGATATCGTTCTTCATCATGTGCAATACCAGCACCAGCTGTTACCTCTCCAAACCAAAAATTCTTTTTACCTTCTTTCAATTTTATGTTAATCGCTATATTATCACCATCGTTTCCAAGACCTCTCATTTGATCCACTTCATTATAATTCCGAAGTACTTCTACTTTATCAACGGCATCAGCAGGTATATTCTGTGTCGCTAGTTTTGAATCTCCATCGAAGAAATCCTTACCTTCCACCATTACCTTAGAAACCGTCTTTCCTTCCACCTCAATCTCACCATTTTCATTCAGTTCAACACCAGGTAATTTTTTCAATACGTCGCCTAGTTTACGTTCTTCGCCATTGGTAAAAGAATCCGCATTATAAACAATGGTATCCCCTTTTACAGTCACTGGCATTTCGTAAACAATCTCGACACCATCCAATTCGGCTACTTGTGAATTTAAGACTAAATCGAGGTTCATATCGGCAGCATCGGCAGGTATAATGAGTGTTTGTTCTTTGGTTTCGTATCCTAAAAAACTTGCTCTTAACATATAGGTATTACGCATAGGAAGATCTAACTGAAACCGTCCTTGATAATTTGTTATTGCATAAGACTCTATGACTCCTGAGGTCTTTACAGTAGCAATAATATTAGCAAGTTCGAGTGGTCCACCAATACTATCTTTTATAAAACCCCTTACTTTAATACTCTGTGCAGAAAGTGAAATTGTGAATAGCAGAAATACTGCCCAAAGTAATTTTTTCATAATATGCCTTAACCTTTAATTTTATCCTCCAATTCTAATCTCAATATGTTCGCCATCATCATCTCCACGATTGTTTTCAAACTGCTCCATTTGCTCCTTCATTTTCTTATCCATAATTGCCTCAAATTCGGTTCTGGAAACTTTCTTTCCCCCTTTTGGTTCTTCTATGTTCAAAGTTTTCTTTGGGTTTAGTACTATTTTACTGCAAAGAATAGTTTCCTGACCATCGCCTACTTCCAAAATTAACCCTGGTAACCCTCCATACTGATTAGGCCCATGTCCTACTGGGATTTGCGGCGTATACCAGGCCGTTACAGTTTGTTCTTCTTCAGTTTGTTCTAATGGGGCTGAATCTACATCGCTAGAAGATCGAACCGAGTTCATGACCGTTACCATACGCGTAAAAGTGGCTTTAAAGCAAGTATATTCTCCAATATTTTTAGCATCCTTATGCAATTTCCATTCTGGACGTTCGATCGAATCTTGTATTAAGAACTGTTTACTAAAAATTTCACTTTGGCTGGTAAAGCGGTTCTCTTTTAAATTTCGGTAAAGAATGCCTCCACCATCCGTATTAATCACTATCCAACTTGCTCCTGTACCAGGAGTATCCAGCTTTTCAACTTCCTTATAAATTGATTCGTTAGCGTTAAATTCCAATTCGTATTCTTTCTCGAATTGTTTTTTCAACATAACCATCATTTGAGCTTTCATTTCTTCATTCATTTGATCGTTCTCAAGATCCACATCCATTTTTCTTTGCGTTTTATAGTTTGCAACGCCTTTAAGATCTTGCGCCAATATTGATGATCCTACTATAACCGAAAAAAATAAACTAATATTAAGAAGTGTTTTCATAATTATGATGTTAAAAATTTAGATCACAAATATGTAAAGTCCTTTTAGCTTTTAGAGTTAAGCAGTGTTAACGAGTGTTAACATATTTGGGTTTCAGGGTTGTAAGTGACTACTTTTGAAAAATGAACGGATTAAAGTACAGGTGGATTTTATACTTTATAAGTGCGGTGATACTTGCAACGCTATGGATTCAGGTATACTGGAATTATAAAAATTACCAAGCTGGAAAACAACAATTAATTAACGATGTTCAAACCAGTTTGGATAATGCGGTTGATCACTATTTTACCCAATTAGCAACCAAAGATTCGTTCACCTTTATCAACGACAGTCTCATATTCTCAAAAAGGCCAGGTTTTCAACAAAAGATAGTCTTCAAGGACTCTGTCCCTTGCACACAGGATATTCAAGAAATTAATTCTAGTAGGGGGTATACCATATTAAAATCCGAGTTTTCAGATAGTATTAACCTTAATGTTACGATCATCGATAGTTCAAGACACAAGGAAACCGAAGCAATAATTGGGATTTTAAATGCAACAAACGACCCTATTTCACAATTATCTTCAAAAATTATGATCTCCCTAACAGAAGATCATATCTCGCTCCAAAGAATCGATAGCTTGTTTGCAAACGAGCTTAATCGAAAGAAAATTTCTGTCGAATATGGGTTAAGTCATTTAGGAAGGTTTCTGGAAAAAGAAGAAATTAGGCCAGATATAAATAAAAAGGCGACGTTAGAAACAACCGCCGAATCCCCGTATTTTTTCTATAGAGATAACCTAAAAGCTCATTTTACGAACGTGACATTAGCAGTTCTTAAAAAGAATTACATAGGCCTATTTCTTTCTTTTCTACTCGTGACAAGCACGGTATCTTGCTTACTATATTTATTGAAAATCATAAGACAACAGAAGCAATTGGCTGAAGTAAAAAACGACCTTATTAGCAATATCACTCATGAGTTTAAAACTCCCATCGCAACAATTGGAGCGGCTATGGAAGGGATTCAGGCTTTTAATTCTGAGAATGATTCGCAGAAAAACCTGCGCTATTCAAGAATTTCCAGTGAGCAAGTTGAAAAGCTAAATGGAATGGTGGAGAAGTTATTGGAAACCGCTACTTTGGATAGCAAAAAACTCTCACTTAATTTTGAACAGGAAAATTTGGTAGAACTGCTTCAGAAAGCGATCAAAAAGGAAACCTTCACTCTAGAAAACAAAACTATTACCTTCGAAAATTCCGAAGAACTAATAAACTATTCTATCGACGTTTTTCATTTCGAAAACGCTATCAACAACATTATAGACAATGCTTTAAAATATGGAGGAGATAAAATTTCAGTAGGAATTAAAGGACTACAGAATCATGTCGAGATCACAATTAGTGATAATGGCACTTCTCTTTCCGAAGCACATAAAAAACAGATTTTCGAAAAATTCTATAGAGTTCCTACAGGTAATACTCATGATGTAAAAGGATTTGGAATCGGCTTGTACTATTCTAAACAAATCATTGAAAAACATAAAGGATCCCTATCTTTAAATATAAGCTCTTTAACCACTTTTAAAATTATCCTACCAAATGGCGGTTAAAACAAAAATATTACTTGCCGAAGATGAGCCTTCATTAGGACTAATAATCAAGGAGAGCCTTGAAACTAGAGGATATCATATAGTGCATTGTCGTGATGGAAAGGAGGCAGCCGAGAGTTACTATAAGGAAAAACCAGAATTGCTTATTCTAGATGTTATGATGCCAAAAAAAGACGGTTTTACATTGGCAAGAGAAGTACGAATGCAAGATGCACACACGCCTATTATTTTTTTGACGGCCAAGTCTCAGACTAGAGATGTGGTAGAAGGATTTTCAACTGGGGGGAATGATTATCTTAAAAAGCCTTTTAGCATGGAGGAATTAATTGTTCGGATAGAGAATCTACTCAATAAAAAGAAAAACCTTACCATAAATGGGGCCGTGCAAATAGGAAATTATCTCTTCGATTTCAAAAAGCAAACCCTCAAATATAAAAAGGAAGAAAAACAATCCTTAACACATCGAGAAGCCAATTTGCTATTTCACCTTAACAATAACAAAAACAGCGTTCTAGATCGATCCATAATCCTCAAAAAACTATGGGGCGACGATGATTTTTTTAATGCTCGAAGCATGGATGTGTTTATCACCAAATTACGGAAGAAGCTCAAGAAAGACCCGAACATTCAAATTTTAAACGTACGTGGTTATGGTTACAAACTGATTTGTTAAATAGCTAGCACGCTTTTTGTATATTGTAGCTTCTATGAAACACCTCCTTTTTTTATTCTTTTTTAGCTGTTTTTCATTGGTTGCTCAGGAATTAAAACCTGTTTCTAGTAGGCCATTAGAAGCCACTACATTTATTGGTGTAGATGCCTATAAAAATACCTATTACATCAATGAAAGTGTATTGCATAAACAAGGACCGGAAGGTGATTTTGCTTTTAAAGATTTCCAATTGGGAAATATCAGCTCTGTAGATATTATCAACCCATTAAAACTTGTGTTATTTCATGAGGATACTAATACAGTGGTTTTTCTAGACAATCGCCTTAACGAAATAGAACGAATTAATTTCAACAATCTTCCAGAGTTCATAAATATAAGTACTGCTACAAATGCTGGCAACAATAGACTTTGGGTTTTTAACGTAGATACACAACAACTCGAATTGTATAATTACCGGAGTAATTCCAAAACGACGATTTCACAACCTTTTGCTGGAAAATTAATGTCACAAGCGAGTAACTTTAACTATTGCTTTATCCTAACCGAGAATATGTTGCTATCCTTTAATATTTATGGAAGTTTGCTTTCTGAAACCGAGGCCAAAGGATTTTCAATGATTGCTCAACAAGGAGATGTGTTGGTTGCCTTAAAGGAAAGCTCATTGTTTCGTAGTACCGAAAACTCATTTGAAGCCGTAAAACTTCCAATCTCCGAAAACAACATAAAAGACTTGTTCATTACCCAGGAATTCCTTTATATTTATGACGGAAAAAGTTTACTTACTTTTTCAATCACCCAACCAAAGTAGTAAGATTTATGCACGTTGCAATTGCAGGAAATATTGGATCCGGAAAAACAACTCTAACGCGTTTACTGGCAAAACATTATAAGTGGCAAGCTCACTTTGAAGACGTAGAAGACAATCCATATTTGGACGACTTTTACAACCAGATGGAACGTTGGTCTTTTAATCTTCAGATCTATTTTTTGAATAGTAGATTCCGTCAAATTTTAGATATTCGCGAACACGGTAAAAAAGTTATTCAGGATCGTACGATTTATGAAGATGCTTATATCTTTGCTCCTAACCTTCATGCGATGGGGTTAATGACCAATCGTGACTATGAGAATTACCGTTCTCTTTTCGATCTTATGGAAAGCGTCACCGAAGGTCCCGATCTTCTTATATACTTACGTAGTTCAATTCCAAATTTGGTGAATCAGATTCACAAACGTGGACGCGATTACGAGAATACTATTAGTATTGACTATCTAAGTAGACTTAATGAGCGCTACGAAGCTTGGATTCACGGATATGACAAAGGAAATATTATTATTTTAGACGTTGACAACCTGGACTTTGTAGATAACCCAGAGCATTTGGGTGAGGTCATAAACCGTATTGACGCAGAACTCCATGGATTGTTTTAACATTTGAAACATATTCTACAATTTTATAAGCCTCCCCGATTGGAGGCTTTTTTATTAATATAAAGCAAAAGATAATCACAATCATTGGCCATCGCCGATTAGGTTCCTGATTAACAATTTAATCACCATCTTAAACATTGTAAACTCGCCTTAACTTTTTCGTCAAAGTGGACAACTAATAATAATCTTTTAGGGATTGAATTACTAAAGCAAACAAAATGTCTAATACACATTTCAAATTGCAAAGATTTCAGGATTAGAAGAGAAAAAAACTGCCTACGCCTTAGTAAAAAGCAGACTTAGTAATTATAAAACATGAAAGGCGTTTTGACTGTTTTTTTTTCGTGTCGTTTAAAGTAACTATTAAAAATTTAATGTAATCACATGGCTCTCTAATTGGTTACATTTGAGATAATAAACATTTGATACCATATGAAAGCAATCACTAAATATTGGTTTTTAGAGGGATTCAACCTTTTTAAAAAACTCGGAATGCTCAATATGATGAGGATATGTGAAATTCTGGAAATGGATAATATTGAAAAAGGAAAACCTATTCAGCTCACAAATGAGCATAAAAATTGTGTTTTCTTTCTAAAAAAAGGTAGTGTAAAAATTGTAAGTGCCACAACCAGTACCGTAAAATATGTAGTAAAACGAGGTAACATTTTTGGAGAACTTGCGCTTTTCGACAAAGAAGTAGCTTCCAAAGAAATCGCCTATGCTTTAGAGGACTGTATAATATGTTATATAGAGTCCGAACAAATGGAAGAGCTTATGGAAAAGCATAAATCACTAAAGAATGGTGTTCTTAAAGTATATGGATTCCGCATAAAAAAATTAGAACGAAGGCTTCACGATTTATTATATAAGGATAGTTCAACAAGAATTAAAGAATTTATTATAGATTATTTAGATGAGTTTGGTGAAAAAAATAAGGCAGGTCACGTAGTAGCAAAAAACCTTCTATCACATAAAGAAATAGCAAACCTTACCAATACGTCGAGACAGACCGTTAGCAATGTATTGAGTAAAATGCGAAAGGAAGGACTAATTAATTATGATATAGATTCAATATCAGTTAATACACTTCAACAAAATCAGGTGTAAAATAACATAAATAGCAAAATGAAAAAACCAGTAGTAATAACACAAATAAGTGAGCTAATAAACAAACAACCTGTTCACGCATTGGTCAACGGATTAGACTTAGTAATTGTGAAATTTGATGAAGATATATCTGTTTTGTACGGAAGATGTTTGCACAGAGGGGCATTAATGGCAGATGGTCACGTGGAAGGGCATAATCTTATCTGCGGAGTTCACGGTTGGGATTATAGAGTAGACTCTGGTGTTTCCGAATATAACAACAAAGAAGTATTGCATAAATTCTCTACCAAGATTGAAGGAGACAACTTAATAGTAGATGAATTTGAAGTCGACGCTTATTTAGTCAATAGCCCACAACTCTTTAATCGTGATGAGTATTTAGGAGCTTATGCAGATACACATCCAGAAGACACAGAACCATATACTGGGTATATAAAAGAATTAGCACAAAACGGTTTGAAAAACCTTGGGCATCACGGTTTTTCAGCTTCAATGGGTGTAGATAGAAATACCTTACCTAAATGGAATGATATTCAATTTCTACCAGCACAATTAGCATCAAGGCCTTTATTAGATCACGAAGAAGTAGTAAGTAAAGTTGTGATTGGTCCAAATACAAAAAAACCTTTAGAATTAGATATGCCGCTTTTTGTTAGTGATATGAGTTTTGGAGCTTTATCTCGCGAAGCTAAAATAGCCTTATCTAAAGGCGCAGAATTAGCCGGCACAGGAATATGCTCTGGTGAAGGTGGAATGTTACCTGAAGAACAGGCTAATAATTCGAAGTATTTCTATGAATTAGCATCTGCTCAATTCGGTTTCTCTTGGGACAAATTAGACAATGTGCAAGCATTCCACTTCAAAGGTGGTCAAGGTGCAAAAACGGGAACTGGAGGGCATTTACCTGGGAATAAAGTAAGTAAAGAAATTGCCAAAGTAAGGGGTTTAAAAGAAGGAGAAACAGCTATTTCACCAGCAGCAAATCCTAACTTTCACAATGTACAGGATTTTAAGGATTTTGCTAATAAGGTACGTGAACGTACTGGAGGAATTCCTATCGGGTTTAAAATTGCGGCAAGTCATATCGAAAAAGATATTCAGTTTGCTTTAGACGTAGGCGTTGATTATATCATTTTAGATGGTCGTGGTGGTGGAACAGGTTCTGCTCCTACCATCTTAAGAGATCATATTAATGTGCCAACAATTCCAGCATTAGCAAGAGCACGAAAATACATGGATAAAGTTGGCGCTACAGATGTTACATTAGTTATTACTGGAGGATTACGTGTTGCCGAAGATTTTGCAAAAGCAATGATGCTAGGAGCAGATGCCATTGCAGTATCTAACTCTGCATTGCAAGCCATTGGTTGTTTAGGAATGCGAGCTTGTGGAAGTAATAACTGCCCAGTAGGAATCGCTACTCAAAAAGAATCATTACGCAGTAGATTAATTATAGATTCTTCCGCAAAGCAATTACACAACTTTTTTCATGCTACGAACGATTTAATAAAAGTAGTTGCAAGATCTTGTGGCTATGATGATGTTACCAAATTGAATCATAATGACCTATCAACTTTCGATAGAGAAATACATTATTTAACAGGAATAAACTACGCTGGACTGCAATAAAAAAATATGAACACAATAGATTTATACGGCGCAGATTGGTGTCCAGATTGTCAAAGAGCAAAAACATATTTAAATGATAATAATATCGATTATAATTTTATTGATGTCGATTTAGATAAAGATGCCACAGCAAGAGTCGAAGGTATTAATAACGGCAAACGTATTATACCAACTATTATAATTAACGAAAAACCATTTACCAATCCAGACAATAGCATTTTGGCAAATGTATTAGGTATTAATCCACAAGGGAGAGTTACTTTGTATGGAGCCGACTGGTGTCCAGATTGCCAACGGGCAAAATCGTACCTGCAAGACAATTACATCAATTTTCAATATATCGAGGTTGATAAACATTCTTGGGCCGCTCAAAAAGTAGAAGAAATTAATAATGGGAAACGTATTATTCCTACCATTTTTATTGGTGATAAGAGTTATACCAATCCAGATAATGCCGTTTTAAAAAATGTTTTAAACATTGGTCAAGAGTCTGAAAAAAAGGTTTACGACAGCGTTATTGTAGGCGCAGGTGCTGCAGGGTTAACGGCTTCTATTTATATTCAACGTGACCGTTTTAGTTCTTTAATTCTTGAAAAAAAGAATATTGGCGGCAATGCTTTTCTAACTCAAAAAATTGAAAATTATCCCGGTTTCACAGATATTTCTGGCCCGAAATTAATGGAAAGAATGGCAGAACAAGCCAAAGTATATGGAGCAACTATTGAAACCGGTGTAGACGTAAAGAATATCAGTAAAAGCGGAAACCTATTTCAAATAGACACCAATATGGGTGAATATCAAAGTAAATCTGTGGTATTGGCATTAGGCTCAACCTACAGAAAATTAGGAATTACCAACGAAGAAGATTTAATAGGCGCTGGCATTCATTTTTGCGCCACTTGCGATGGTGCTTTTTATAGAGATAAAGAAATTATAGTTATTGGCGGCGGAAATAGTGCTTTAGAAGAAGGTATCTTCTTAGCAAGCTTCTGTAAAAAAGTAACAATTGTAACTCGTGGTGCTACATTCTCTGCTTCGGAAACCTATATTGAAAAATTACCGTCAATAAAGAACATTGAAACCAATCTAAACAAAGAATCTTTAGCATTTACTAAAGATGAAGAAGGCAATTTTAAAGGTTTACAAGTAAAAGATAAAGTTACTGGAGAAATTGAAGAACTGACAGCAAATGGCACTTTTATATTCATTGGATTAATTCCTAATACAACGATTGTAAAAGATAATATTGTTTTAAACGAAAGCGGTTTTATTACAACAACAGGGTTAGGAGAAACTTCTATAGAAGGCATATTTGCAGCTGGCGATTGTCGTGAAGGTGCTATTGCTCAGGTAGCAGCTGCTACGGGTGAAGGTGTATTAGCAAGTTATGGAGTTCGCAATCATTTAAAATAGTACAATGGAAAACTGGTATTTACCCATAACAATAGTTCCCGGTATAGGTTTATTAATTCTATCGCCCTCTAACTTAATGGTCACGTTAAATTAATGAGTTAAGTGGACTTATAAAAAAGCTATCAAATGAAAGAACCTATCATTTCACCAAAATTAGTTCAGTTAAAGACGTTAAATCGAGCAATGGTATTTTTCTATATCGCTGTGGCGTGTCTAGCAATTTCAGGATTGATAGGAGGGTTACAATTCAAGGCAATAGAAAATAATGCTACTTATATAAGTGCTTTAGGCATTGTTATTATACTACTAGGGTTATTTTCTTTAATAAAATATTCATGCAGAGCAGTAAGTATTAGACAAGACCAATTCAAAACAAAATTCAATAAAAACTAAAAAGTATGGCAATAACCAAAAAGTGGTACAGTGTGCTAAAAGATAAAAAAACATTACCAGAGGGGCGTGTTCAAACGGTTACTGCCGGACATCAAGGCATTTGTCTAACACATTACAGAGGCAAATTTTCTGCACTCGATAATAAATGTCCACATCAAGGTGGCCCTTTGGGTGAGGGTTCTATTGAAAACGGAATGTTACGTTGCCCGTGGCACGGTTGGGATTTTGACCCCTGTACGGGAACACCTCCAGGAGGTTTTGATGATGGTGTAAAAACTTTTGAAGTAAAAGAAGAAGGAGATGAAATTTTTATAGCCATAGAAGCAGAGGAAATACACCAAGATACCATCTCTGATGTGATGATAGAAACCATGGTAAATTGGGGGGTTAATACTGGTTTTGGTATGGTTGGGCATTCAAATTTAGCAGTCGCCAACGCCATGATGCGTCAAGAAGAACAAGGGAAGTTTCAGTTTTTTGGTATTCGTCACGAGGGTGCAGCAGCATTTGCAGCTTCTGCCTATGGAAAACTAACAGGAAGGCCTGCCGTTTGTTTTGGTATTGCAGGACCTGGTTCTACAAATATGTTTACAGGAATGTGGGATGCTAAAGTAGACCGCTCACCTATGCTAGCCCTTTCTGGTCAAGTAAATACACAGGTGATGGGTACCGGAGCGTTTCAAGAAGTAGATTTAGTAGCTGCCTTTCAAACAGTAGCAAACTTTAATCATAGTGTACAGCAAAACTCAAAACATAGTGAGCTAATGAGTTTAGCCATAAAAAGTGCATTATTGAACAGAGATGTATCACATATAACATTTCCCGATGAAGTGGCTTTTATGTCGAAACCAGCTGGAGAAAAAGCCCAAACACCAGAAGGTAGAATTACACCTATGAACATTTCGCCTCCAAGGCAAATGGTTTCAAAAGCAGTGGCTATGTTGGCAGATTCTAAAATGCCCGCAATTATTGTTGGTCACGGAGCACGCTTTCATATGAAAGCTATTACAGCTTTCGCTGAAAAATTAAACTGCCCAGTAATTACTACGTTTAAAGCAAAAGGACAAATTTCTGATCATCACGATTTAGGTTGCGGAGTATTAGGTAGAAGCGGGACACCTATTGCCTCTTGGTTTATGAACGAGAGTGATTTATTGATTGTATTTGGAGCATCGTTTTCCAATCATACTGGAATCACACCTAAAAAACCAATCATACAAGTAGATTACGATCCAACAGCTTTGAGCAAATTTCATAAAGTTGACGCTGCACTTTGGGGAGAAATTTCAGAAACACTCACTATAATTGAAGAACAAATAGAAGGAAAGCTTACTACTGTAGATAGACGTCCAGAAATCGCAAAGCGTTGGGCAATATGGAAAGAAGAAAAAGTGAGTCGTTTAAAAGATGAAAGTGACATAGGTTTAAGCTCAATTGCTGTTTTTGAGGCCATGAATAAAGTTGTTCCAGACAATGCGGTAATTGCTGTAGATGTTGGAAATAACACCTACTCTTTTGGTAGATATTTCGAGCCTAAAAACCAATCTATTTTAATGTCTGGCTATTTAGGATCTATAGGGTTTTCATTGCCAGCTGCCATGGGAGCTTGGGCAGCACAAGGTAAAGACAGGCCCATTTGGTCAGTTTCTGGTGATGGTGGGTTTGGACAATATTTAGGTGAAATGATGACCTTGGTAAAATACAATATGAACATTAAACACGTATTGTTGAATAATTCAGAATTAGGAAAAATATCTAAAGAGCAAAGAGCAGCCGAACTTGATGTATGGAAAACCTCTTTACATAATATGAGTTTTGCAAAATATGCTGAAAACTGTGGTGCTTTAGGAATTAGAGTGACCAAAAAAGAAGATTTACTTCCCGCTTTGGAACAATTAAAAGCACATAAAGGTCCAGCATTATTAGAAATAATTACAGACCCAACATTAATATAAAATTATTAAAAATGGAAAATTCACATATTGAAACCTTCAAAGCCGAAGCACAAGGGAGAGGGTGGCCTACTAAAGTAACCATTACAAATACAGAATGGACTATTAAAACAGATGAGCCTATTGAAGGTGGTGGATCAAATACAGGTCCTAACCCTATGCAACTTTTTATTGCGTCTTTAGCTGGCTGTCAAAATGAACAGTCCCAAGTTGTTGCTGATGAACTCTCCCTGAATATCACACAAATTGATATAAAGGTTGAGGTTGATCTCAATCTTTCGGGTTTCATGGGTACGTCAGATAATTCAAATGGCAGCTACAAGAATGTGAGACTAGAAGCTATGGTACTAGGAGAGATAACCGAAGAACAAGTAAAGACCTTGGGTCAAAAAGTAGATGCCCGTTGTCCCATTTTAGGTTTGTTACGTACCAGTGGTTGTAATATTAAAAGCAGTTGGAGTAAAAGTTAAAGGGATAGAAATTTCTATTAATATTTATGATGTATCAAAATTTAACCAATTATAATTAATAAAACATTATGAAGTATTTGGAAAGGTACAAATATCTCATTGTGTTGTTAAGTGTTTTTAATTTCCTGTTAACACCTATTCATATTGCCATAAGTGGCTTTAATCCAGCATATGTCATTGTTATAAATTATACTATAGTCATTCTAAGCAGTTCACTAATTGCCACTAAAAAAAGTGCAAAAATTATTACGTATCTTCTAGGTTTACTTACACTAGCGACTATTTGGTTAGAATTTTCTAACGATCATTCTGAAGCAATTTTAATTTGTAGACTGGCACTTTCCTTTTTATTGTTTGGATGCTTTTGTATTATACTTATTAGGCAATTATTAAAGATTAAAGACATTAACCTACAATTCATTTTAGGACCTATTTTGGGTTTCCTCTATTTAGGTATTATTGGAGGTGTACTTTTTGAGTTTGTTCATTTTTTAAATGAAAATTCATTCCAACTAACTAAGGGATTTTCAGGTTATAGTTTTTATTATTTCAGTTTTATAAGTATAACATCTGTGGGATATGGTGATATAACTCCAATAACAGCTCCATCTCAATCATTAACACTAGTAATGAATATAATTGGTCAATTTTATTTAGCAATTGTTATAGGTGTTTTTGTTGGGAAATATATTAACACAAAATCAAAATAAATGTTCGAATCCTTTAGTATTATTTTTACGATAGCTGCTCTTTTTAATTTAATTAATTATAAGTTACTAAAGCTACCAACTACCATTGGTTTAATAATTTTAAGCCTACTCTTAATCATTCCTATTACATTAAGCAAAACAATATTTCCAGAATTTTACCAATTCTTTTGCGACATTATTGTTAACGCAGATTTTAAGACACTTTTACTTGATGGTATTTTAAGTTTTTTATTGTTTGCAGGAGCACTGCATGTTAATCTTGAAGCACTTGCCAAAGAGAAAAAATCAATCTTATTATTTGCAACTTTAAGTGTTCTTATATCTACATTTTTAGTTGGTGGCCTGATGTTTTTTGGCGCACAATTAGTTGGTTTAGAATTACCTTTTATTCACGCTCTTTTATTTGGTGCTTTAATTTCTCCAACCGACCCAATTGCAGTAATGGCAATCTTGAAAAAAGCGAATATTGCCGAAAGTTTAGGAATAAAGATAGAAGGAGAATCCATGTTTAATGATGGTATTGGAGTTGTTGTTTTTTCTGGAATTTTGTTGATTGCTACGGCAACGGGAGAACACAGTACAGCAGAGATAGGGGCAGAAATAGGAACACTATTTCTAGAAGAAGCCGTAGGCGGGTTACTTTATGGGTTACTTATTGGTTTTCTAGGTTTAAAGTGTATTCAATCATTAAAAAATAACCCACAATTAGCAGTAATGATAAGCCTTGCTGTTGTAATGGGTGGAACTGCTGGAGCATTTATGTTACACGTATCTGCTCCATTAACAATGGTTATCGCGGGATTATTAATTGGACATAAAATACACGTAATTGAAGATAAAAACCCTGTACAAAAAGCCATCAATTCCTTTTGGGAGATCTTAGATGATGTTTTTAATGGAATTTTGTTTGTTCTTATTGGACTTGCTATTCACCTATTAGAGTTTAATACAAATTATATCTTGTTAGGTATTCTTGCAATACTAATTGTGCTTCTTGCAAGGTCTATCTCTGTCTTTTTACCGTATTCATTATTAAAACACGAAGAAGAAAAACCAATTAAGACCATAGTCATTTTAACTTGGGGGGGATTACGAGGTGGTATTTCCATCGCGCTAGCATTAAGTTTAAGTAAAGAACTTTCAGGAGATTTAATACTTCATATCACTTATATCATCGTGTTATTTTCGATTATTGTACAGGGATTAAGTATTGGTAAAGTTGTAAAAAAGATATACTCTTAAAACGTTTATTCTTTTTAGTTGGAATTACTTTTTCAATGATTGCATTTATTGGGTGATAGTAAAAGAAAGTTTGGTTCTCATTGTTTCCAGATGCAATTGCAACTTGGTCTTTTTTAATTGGCAAATTGCTTAAATCTCCATCTACTATCCAAAATACATTAAACAAAAAAGGCCCGCTCGGAAAACGGAACAGGCTTTTTAATATTTAAGGTAGAAATTATAGGTTCTCTACTTCTTCAATTACTTTCTCAACCTTAACGTCTGCATCTTTAAGTACATCTAACTGAGCTTGTACCTCAGCTTCAGTTCCAGAAAATATTTTTGTTTCCGTTGTCGATTTACCGTCAGTAGTAGTTTTAATAATTACATCTGCAGTAGTGATATCACCATTAACAGACATTTTAACTTTTACTTCTTTTTCAACTTCAGTAAGACCAGCTTCTTCAACCTGTTTTCCCTGCTTATCAGTCAAAATGGTTTTGTTACCATCTTCGTCAATAAACATCATTTCTTCTGATGTATTTTCAGAATGACTCATATCGGAACTATGACCTCCTAAGATCGGAGCGATCACCAACCCAATTAAACACGTAAGTTTAATCAAAATATTCATAGAAGGACCTGACGTGTCTTTAAATGGATCACCAACGGTATCTCCTGTTACAGCTGCCTTATGTGCCTCTGAACCTTTAAATGTCATTTCGCCATCAATCTCAACTCCTGCTTCAAAAGATTTCTTAGCGTTATCCCAAGCACCCCCTGCATTGTTTTGGAAGATTGCCCAAAGCACACCACTTACGGTTACACCGGCCATATATCCACCTAACATTTCAGCGATTGCTAAGTTGTCCATTCCAAAAATCATAGGAACAAAAGCAATTACCAATGGGAATCCAATAGTAAGTAATCCTGGAAGCATCATTTCTCTCAAAGAAGCCTCTGTAGAAATCGCAACACATTTATCATATTCTGGTTTCCCAGTACCTTCCATAATTCCAGGTATATCTCTAAATTGTCGACGTACTTCTTGCACCATTTCCATTGCCGCCTTTCCTACTGCATTCATTGCTAATGCAGAAAATACTACGGGTACCATACCACCAACAAATAGCATTGCTAATACCGGCGCCTTAAAGATGTTAATTCCGTCAATTCCAGTAAAAGTTACGTAGGCTGCAAATAAAGCCAGCGATGTTAATGCTGCCGAAGCAATTGCAAATCCTTTTCCTGTTGCCGCAGTTGTGTTGCCAACAGAATCTAATATATCTGTACGTTCTCTAACGATTGGCTCTTGTTCGCTCATTTCAGCAATCCCACCAGCATTATCACTAATTGGTCCGAAAGCATCAATAGCCAACTGCATTGCTGTTGTTGCCATCATTGCTGAAGCCGCTAAAGCAACTCCATAAAATCCTGCAAACGCATAAGACGTCCAAATAGCACCTGCAAATAAAAGAACCGAAGGAAACGTTGAAATCATCCCTGTTGCCAAACCTGCAATAATATTTGTTCCTGCACCTGTACTTGATTGTTGTACAATCTTAAGAATAGGCTTTTTTCCAAGCCCAGTATAATACTCTGTAACAGATGAAATAACTGCTCCAACTATTAAACCAACAAGTGTAGCATAAAATACATTCATTGAAGAAATCTCCTGCAATCCTTCACCAAAGAATTCCATTTGCATTGTTTCAGGAAGCATCCATTTACACAACCCAAAACAAGCAATAGCAACTAAAACAATTGAAGTCCAGTTCCCTTTATTTAAAGCTCCCATTACCTGAGATTCTTTTGCGTCATTGCTATTAATCTTCACAAGTAATGTTCCTAGTATAGAAATAATAATTCCAGCACCTGCAATTGCCATCGGTAATAAAATAGGGCCAATTCCTCCAAAGGATTCACCAATATTACCGCCCATATCTTTAATGACGTAGTTACCAAGAACCATTGCCGCCAGTACAGTCGCTACATACGAACCAAATAAATCGGCTCCCATACCTGCTACATCTCCTACATTATCTCCTACATTATCTGCAATTGTTGCAGGGTTTCTTGGATCATCTTCAGGAATACCAGCTTCGACCTTACCCACTAAATCAGCTCCAACATCCGCAGCTTTTGTATAAATACCTCCACCCACACGGGCAAACAAGGCAATAGACTCAGCTCCTAATGAGAATCCGGCTAAGGTCTCAAGAACGATCGTCATATCCGCAGTAGACGTCCAGACTCCACCCATAAAAAAGTGAAAGAAAAATATAAAGAATGCCGTTAGACCTAATACAGCTAATCCAGCAACTCCAAGTCCCATTACTGTACCACCACCAAAAGAAATCTTTAACGCATTTGGCAAACTTGAACGAGCCGCTTGTGTTGTTCTAACGTTTGTTTTAGTTGCAATTCTCATCCCTATATTTCCAGCGAAAGCAGAAAAGATAGCTCCAAAAATAAACGCAATTACAATTAGCCAATGAGTTGTTGGCACTACAAATGAAACTATTGCAAGTAGCGCACTTACAATCACCACAAAAATAGCTAGCAATCTGTATTCTGCATTTAAGAAGGCCAAGGCTCCTTCGTAGATGTGATCCGAAATTTCTTTCATCTTGCCATCTCCAGCATCTTGCTTCATTACCCAAGATTTTTTAACTACCATATAAAGTAGTCCTAATACAGCCATTGCAATTGGCATATAAATCATCATTGATTCCATATTGTTTTTGATTTGTTATTTAGCTGGGCAAAAGTAGTTAAATCCTAGTTAATTAAAAAGCCCTTACAAAGTTGCTTTGTAAGGGCTTCATTATTAGAAAGTCTAATAACTAATTATAAATCTAACGGATACTAACTTCTTGAAAAGGTACATCGCTCGCTCTAAAACGGTCGATACATTTAGCAACAATATCCTTTGCTTCAGAAACATCTCCCCAACCGCCAACATCTACCTTCTTTTCTTCTAAGTCCTTGTATACCTGAAAGAAATGCTCAATTTCCTTTATAAGATGTGGATTTAATTCCTCAAGGTCATTTACGGTATTTGCGATAGGATCACTAATAGGAACACAAATCACTTTCTCATCTGGGCCTTTTTCATCTGCCATATGAAACACTCCAATAGGTTTCACTTCAATCACACAACCTGGGAAGGTTGGCTCAGTAACAAGAACCAATACATCCAATGGGTCTCCATCCAAAGCTAGTGTTTCTGGAACAAATCCGTAATCTGCTGGATACATCATCGATGAGAAAATCATACGGTCGTAACGTATCCTTTTCAATTCAAAATCGTATTCATACTTGTTTCTACTTCCTTTAGGAATTTCTATTAAGACATCAAATGTTTTCACTTTATCTCCAGTCATCTTATTTCTATTTTATTCTGAAAAAATTATACAAATTGCAACTTTATTTAGCGCAAAGTATCGCTTTTTTGGGGCTGCAAAAGTACAGAAATTGTTTTGCTTCCGAAGTATAAATAGATGGTAAAATGTTTGTGTTCTTAAAAGATAAGTTAATGGAAATAGGCACCCGTCAAGTTTAATACTCTTTTTTATAGCGACGTTGTTCCGCAAGGATCCCATAATCACTTCCATCTCCAGTGAGAAAATTAGTCTTAATAGTCTTCCGTTCCTTTTCTTTCTGAACAAAAACCTCAAAGTGCAACGTTGGAGTGGCGGTCCAACCCGTATTACCGGTATATCCAATTAGTTGCCCCATTGTGATTACATCTCCTTGTGCCACGATAGCCCCGTCATTTTTAATGTGAGCGTATTTGGCAAAACTACCATCAGGGTGTTGCACAATAATATAGTTGTCATACTTAGCACAGTCTTGAGAACCGCAACCTTGAGTATTATTCTCAACAACCTCCAAAACAACCCCTTCCCTTGACAAATAGATTGTAGTTCCTGATGGCATACTGAAATCTAATGCAAACTTATTCTGATGGGAAATGGATCCTTGATATCCTTGAGAAATTGTAAATACGGCATTCTTACTATAAGGCAAATGATACTGAAATGCCGCGTCGTACTTACCAGTTATAGCATACTCGATTATAGGCTTCTCTTCTTTTTTAGGAATAGATGGGGTTGCTTTTTTAATTACCTCATTATCAATCTTAATCGAATCTTGTTTTATAGCCACCCTAGGTTTCTCATCTGTAATGGGTTTGGGTGTGTTTAGCTTCGGTTCGTTGAACTCAGATTTAGCATTTGTAATAGCCTTAGCTGTGGACATTTCCTCAGTTTCAGGAATAGTTATAGCTTTAGGTTCAGTCATTTTTGGATCAACAGAATCAGGTTTCTCTATTGCAATGAGTTTGGTATTCGTGGTTGGTTTTGTTTGCACAGTCAAAGGTGTACTGGCCTCAACTGGCTCCTTCATTTTAATGGGTTCATCAGTTAAAACTTGATCTGAAATATTTTCAATCGACGACTCAATCACAATACTAGACTCAGAAGCTATATTGGGCTTGGGAATTGTTTCTGGCGCAATAGTTTTCTTTACAACATCTTTTACTACAATCTCTGTAGAGGTAGGAAGTAGAATAATTGGTTCAACTTTACCAGCCGGAATTGGTTTCTTTTCAGCACGTTTCTTTTCTGCAATTTTCTTTGCCTCCCGTTCTTTCTGTTTCACAGCTTTGGCGATTGCAACTTGAGTTGGTTCAGTTTTTACAATTGGTTTTTTAGGATATTCCGGTTCAGCCTGCTCCGTCTTTGCTATTATTTCAGACGCATCAGCTGGGATTACCGTTGTTTGAATATCCTCCTTGGGCTTTGCCGTTGTTGAAACCCTTTTCGCTATCCTACTCTCCCTTAATTCTCTTGGATTGCGTTTAGTAATTGAGACTATTGGTTCATCTGTAGTATCTACATTTTTCGAAAATTTCTTAGTCTTAAATGCTGCACGATCACTAACAGCAATAATATCTTCTACATTTACCTTAATTGCACCCTCTTTAACCGTATGAGTGTATTCAAAACTGTATCCTTTTAAAACATTAATCGCTACCAAGTCTACTAATTTCTTTTTCTTAGCTTCCGCTGGAACAACAATAGCACTTGGCCCCTCGCGAACGACCTTCAGATTTAAAAGATCAAAATCAAATTCAATGGTCACGGGGTATTCTTCTTCATTTGCTGCATACAAAGCATATCCATCCGCAGTATACTCATAGAAAATAGTAACGTTATGCTCAGTCTGTGCAAACACAGAAAACGTGCAAAAAATAAAAAATAATAAAATTTTCATCAAAAACTGAATTACTTAAAATAGAACTAATAACCTGCTCGGGAAGCGGTTAAAGGTATAAAAAAAACTAGAACACAAAACCAAAAATCCCTGTTATACCAAAGCTTCGGGCATCAGGATTATCGAAGTAATTTCCTCGGAAGTTAAAATCCAAACGGAATACTTTAAAAATATTACCTACTCCTACACTCCACTCCCAATAAATATCTTCTGGAGACTGGTAAAGAATATTTGAGGCATTCAAATCAATATTTCCTTGAGACACCTCACCATAAACTGCTCTGAATCCAATAACTTCTCGAAGATTCAATGAGCGGAGCAAAGGGAGTCGTGAGAAGAAGCGTCCTCCAAAATTATGTTGCAAATGTAGTGAAGCATAGGTGTCACTAACAAACTCATAGTAATCCAATTGGGTGAAACTATTGTAAATACTAAAATACGTTTGATTTCCGGGCGCAGGGTTCAAGAGGCTTAATGGTACATCCCCAAAGGTTCGACCAACTTCAACCGTTGAATACAGTCGGCCAAATCCACCAATATTCCAAGGTTTTACAAAGAGGGCTTGTACTCTTTGATAATCAAAATCACCGCCCAGAATATCTTTAAGACCTTTTGTATATCCAACAAAAAAACTGGGGTAATCACCCTCGTTAATAATTGTTCGTTCTACACCATAACCAGAGGTTTTCTTTCCCGGTGTATAGAGCATACTTAATTCTATCTCCGGCTGTTTTATTTCACTTTCAACATTACCTGTGTCAATGCCATTCTCAAAAACCTTATAATCGATCTTGAATGTATCTGTAGCAGACTTCAATGTTCTATAAGAACCTGTTAAGCGTATATTAAAGTTCTTGCTAGGTTCCACTCCAAAACCCACAGTACTTAGATTAATCCTGGTTAAACGATCATTCGCTCCAACCGAAATCAACGAAGAAGAAGCTAGACTTCTTCCAAGAACATCGGTACTATTGGTAAGACTCGCTCCAGTTTGCTCAACATCCCTTCGGTTCCCCACAAAAACGGTCAATCTTGATTTTCGATCTAACAAATACTTCCCCGAAATCCCATATTTGAAGCGTTTATCTTTGAATCCATAGGCTCCAAATCCTTCCAAACGCCAACGATCATTCTGACTAAAATATGTACGTCCTCCTAACCGAATCCGCATACCTTCGGCCTCATTAAATCCGAAAATGGAAAATACAGGCCCTACATCAAAATTATTAACTTCATAATAACCAGTTGCCAGAACAGAACCAACATTATACAGTGTTTTGAATCGCTTAACTGTTTTAAGTGTATCCAACATTTTATAAACACCCTTCTCGTCCTTGCTTAGTTGCTCTAAACGACGTTCTTCCCAAAAATCATCTGGGCGATTATAAATCTCAAATTGATAGGGATCAACTTGTTCGTTATAGAACTTTTTATCCTTTGGTTGATCGAACTTATAATCATTATATAATGTGGTTCGCTTTCCATAAATTCCTTTCGCTTCTTCCTTTTTTCTGAAACTGAAATCACTCATGAAATAATCTCTGGTTATAAGAAAAATAGAATCATTCAGCACATCAAATTCTTGTTCGATATAGACCTCTCGCACCCAATTCAAATTCGCACTCTTTGATGCCTGAAGATTGATTTCTTTAATCGCCCAAGTAGAATCATTTACCCAAAAATCACCTTTAAATGTAAGTTCATTCTTCCGTCTTGGATAGTATACAATATTATAACACCATTTATTATCACGAAATGCACTATCCAAGAGCACATAATTATATACATCAATTCCTGTACGTGATAAAGGGCTTGTAAAAGCTTTATCGAAAAACTTAAGATAATTATCATAGACATCATATTCACTATACAAGTCTTTCAAATATGCTATTAATGTATTATTATTATCAAAACCGGAATTCTTGTTTCCCTCAAGAATCTCCTTTTCCTCGTTCAAGAGATTATCCCCATAGACTTTAGAAAAGGCTTCATTAATAAAAATTGGGAGATAGGTATTGCCGGTAATTTTGGAAGTATCCGTTTGATCGAAAATAAATTCCATTCCCTTAAATACGCGACTTTTTATAAGAGAACTATCAATGGTATTTATATCGAACTCAAGTTTTTCGTACTTGTCGTACGTATATTGTTTGAACTTTTTCACTCCATTCTCCCTACGATTTTCCCATATTTTACGTAGAATGTCGATTGCAGGATTATTTTTTTTAGATTGTTTTCCGCTATACACGACCACCTCATCCAAAGATGCTGCCTCTTCCTCCAGAATGATCTCCATTTTATAGGTGGTACGATTAGCTAAGGGTATATCTTGAGTTTTATAACCAATAAATGAAAAGGAAACCGAAGTATAATTTTCATCACTTTCTAAATAGAATCGTCCATCTTCATTCGTTATGGTACCTTCGTAAGAGTCTGTGAAAATTACATTGGCAAAAGCAACAGGTTCCCCAAATGCATCTTTTATCTCACCACTAACTTTTGTTTGCGCAGAAAGAATGACCGTAAACAAAATGAATAGTAAAGATAAAAGTTGCTTCATATAAAAGGTTAACGCCTAAAAAAGATAATTGTTTTAAGAAATACTTAGTCACAAAAACTAGCGGTACATTACTTTTTTTACTGCATTAATAACGTCTTCACTATTAGGCAACCATTCTTCCAAAAGAACTGGAGAATATGGCGCTGGGGTGTCTGCAGTATTAATCTTAATGATTGGAGCATCTAGATAATCAAATACCTGGCTTTGTACTTGGTAAGTAATTTCAGTAGAAATATTTCCAAAAGGCCAGGACTCCTCTAAAATAACCAATCTATTTGTCTTCTTAACAGAATCTAATATAGCATCGTGGTCCATTGGTCTAATAGTTCGTAAATCGATTATCTCACACTCAATACCCTCTTCGGCTAATACATCAGCAGCTTTATATGCCTCCTTTATAATCTTTCCAAAGGATACGATAGTAACATCCGTCCCTTTACGTTTTGTCTTCGCAACACCTAATGGAATTAAATACTCTCCTTCTGGCACCTCGCCCTTATCCCCATACATTTGTTCACTTTCCATAAAAATCACTGGATCATTATCCCGAATTGCACTTTTTAGCAAACCTTTGGCATCGGCTGGATTACTAGGTACCACAACTTTTAATCCAGGACAGTTTGCAAACCAACTTTCAAAAGCCTGTGAATGTGTTGCTCCAAGTTGTCCAGCAGAAGCTGTTGGGCCGCGAAATACAATAGGGCAATTAAACTGCCCACCAGACATTTGTCTAATTTTGGCGGCATTATTTATAATTTGGTCAATCCCAACCAAAGAGAAATTAAAAGTCATATATTCTACAATAGGACGGTTACCATTCATAGCAGAACCCACAGCGATTCCCGAAAAACCAAGTTCAGCAATTGGGGTGTCGATAACACGTTTGGCACCAAACTCGTCCAACATTCCTTTACTGGCTTTATAAGCCCCATTATATTCGGCAACTTCTTCACCCATTAAATATATACTTTCATCACGACGCATTTCTTCACTCATCGCCTCGCATACCGCTTCTCTAAATTGTAAGGTCTTCATAGCTTTTATAATTATTATGACTTCTGAAATGTAATCAGAAAAACAAAAATACTATTATTTATATGTGGGCAATCCATTTTTTTAAAGTTTTACTAGAAAATATATTATGCGTGCATAGTAAGTTTATAAAATATATCATTATCTTCGTACCCTCGTAAACCGAAGCTATTTTTTATACGATTTACCTACAAACCCTGAGACACATACGTCAAAGGATTATACCAAACTTTACTATTCAAAAGACAGTTTAAATATGAAAATATTAGTGTGTATTAGTCACGTTCCAGACACCACTTCAAAAATCAATTTCACCGATGGTGATACAAAATTCGACACCAATGGAGTTCAATTCGTAATCAATCCGAATGATGAATTTGGTTTGACCAGAGCCATGTGGTTTAAAGAAAAGCAAGGAGCCACCGTTCACGTTGTAAATGTAGGTGGGCCAGAAACAGAGCCGACGTTAAGAAAAGCATTGGCGATTGGCGCCGATGAGGCCATTCGAGTAAATACTCCCGCCACAGATGGATTTTCGGTTGCGAAGCAGTTGACGGCTGTCGTAAACGAAGGAGGTTATGATTTGGTAATTGGTGGCCGTGAATCTATCGATTATAATGGTGGAATGGTACCAGGAATGCTTGCTAAATTAACTGGAGCTAATTTCGTAAATACGTGTATTAGCTTGGAAATTGATGGAAACAATGCTACTGCAATTCGTGAAATCGACGGAGGAAAAGAAACCCTTAGCACTTCACTTCCTTTGGTAGTTGGAGGACAAAAAGGCTTGGTTGAAGAAAGTGATCTTCGCATCCCTAATATGCGAGGAATTATGCAAGCTAGAAGTAAACCCTTAACAGTAAAAGATCCCGTGGATGCTTCTTTAGAAACCCAAACCCTAGCGTTCGAAAAACCAGCTCCTAAGGGAGCAGTGAAACTAGTTGATAACGTGGATGATTTAATTAGCCTTTTGCATAACGAAGCAAAGGCAATCTAAAAAGACAAATCTCAAATTCAAGGCAATTGCTAGAAATTATTTTGCCTTTTGGAATTTACAATTTTAAAAAATATGGTATTAGTATATACAGAATCCGAAGGAGGAAAATTTAAGAAAATCGCTCTAGAAGCTGTGTCATATGCAAAAGGTGTTGCAGATATGATGGGGACTTCGGTAACGGCACTTTCAATAAATGGAGGTGACACAAGTGAATTAGGGACCTATGGCGCTACCAAGGTGTTGGAAGTTTCAAACGATTCTTTAAACAATTTTAACGCCGAATCCTATGCAGACGCGCTTACACAAGCGGCAAAAAAGGAAAATGCCAAAGTGCTGGTATTGACAGCAAGTGCAAATAGTAAATTTATGGCGCCTCTAATTGCCGTAAATCTAAATGCCGGATATGTTCCAAACGTGACCAGTCTCCCAACAAGTGCCACACCTTTTGTAGTAAAACATAGCGTCTTTTCAAGCAAAGCATTTTCCAGTACAGAAATTACAACGGACATTAAAGTAATTGGTTTGGCTAAGAACGCTTATGGACTAAAAGAAGATGTTACAAATGCCAATGCAGAAAGTTTTTCTCCAGAATTAAATGGAAACACCAGTACAATTGTTGTTTCAGTAGATAAGGCTACAGATAAGGTGACTATAGCGGATGCCGAAATTGTTGTTTCAGCAGGACGAGGATTAAAAGGTCCTGAAAATTGGGGAATGGTTGAAGAGCTAGCCGAAATACTTGGAGCAGCAACGGCTTGTTCTAAACCAGTAAGTGATATGGGCTGGAGACCTCACGGGGAACACGTTGGGCAGACTGGAAAACCTGTAGCATCAAATTTATACATCGCCATTGGTATTTCTGGCGCCATCCAACATTTAGCAGGAATCAACTCATCCAAAATAAAAGTGGTCATCAATACTGATGCGGAAGCGCCTTTCTTTAAGGCGGCAGACTATGGTATTGTTGGTGATGCCTTCGAAGTGATCCCACAACTCAACGAAAAATTAAAAATCTTTAAGGCGCAAAACGGGTAATTTTTTATTACTTTGTGCCTTATAAAAAAGGGCTGTTTAGATATGGGAACGTCCTAATTTAAACAGCTTTTTTTATTCAAATTATGAGTTTAGTAAGACTTAATATTAAGGGTATTTCTTATAGCCAAACACAAAACGGAGCCTACGCTCTTATTTTGAGCGAAGTAGATGGAGACCGCAAACTACCAATTGTTATTGGTGCTTTTGAGGCCCAATCTATTGCAATTGCTTTAGAAGAAGAAATTAAACCTCTCAGGCCTTTAACGCATGATCTTTTCAAAAATTTTTCAGACCGTTTTGAAATAGTTGTTAAACAAGTGATTATCCATAAATTGGTTGATGGTGTGTTTTATTCGAGCATTATCTGTGAACGTGATAAAATTGAAGAGATAATTGATGCTAGAACGAGCGATGCCATTGCCCTTGCATTGCGTTTTAAAGCACCAATTTTTACATATAAAAACATCCTTGACAAGGCAGGTATCTTCTTAAAAACCTCTCCGAAAAAGAAAAAACAGAATATATCCGAGGAAGAAGATGCCGTTATTGAAGAACTCATTTTAGGAACAGATAAAGAGTCTGAAAAAGCAACTGGTGGAGATTATGCGAAACATACGCTGAAAGAATTAAATCAAATGCTGGATCAAGCCGTGACCAATGAAGATTATGAGACTGCCGCTAGAATAAGAGATGAAATTTCAAAAAGATAGGGGTTATCTTTAGTGTTTAAAAGCTACGCACTCACCTTATGAAGAGAGTTTTAATTATTGCCTTTGTATTTATTTTCTTCGGAAAAAACTTCGGACAGACCCTAGAACAAAATTGGAAATTTTCAAGTATTGAAAGTAAAACTGGTGAGTCACTCTTTTCTATTAATTCTAAAACAGATGTTTTTAATCTAGCGGATGGGGCTTTTGAATACCACCTAGAGGCAAAAGACAACCTGAAAGCAACTGGAGACTATATTCTTCAAAATAATCTACTAGTTCTTTTTTACAATCAGCCAACCGATACAATTCGAAGATACCGGGTTTCAGAAATTACAGATAGCACCTTGGCCTTTGCAGAGAATAATGTTCGGTATAGCTTTGTCAATGCCAAAAAAGATGCAGAAGTTATCCTATCGATGGACGAAGAGGAAATGGATGAGATTGTCCCTGTTCAAGGATTTTCGATTAACAGCCTTTGGAGAGGTATATTAGGAATGTTTACCTTACTTTTTATTGCCTATTTATTTAGTTCGAATAGAAAAGCGGTAAATTGGCGAACCGTCGGTATTGGACTAATACTTCAACTTATTATTGCCATTGGGGTTTTAAAAGTTCCTTTTATTCAAAGCATTTTTGAGGCAATTGGAAAAGTTTTCATTAGCATACTCGATTTTACACGGGCAGGTAGCAAATTCCTTTTTGAAGGACTTGTGGTAGATATGGACACCTTCGGGTTTATATTTGCATTTCAGGTATTGCCAACCATTATATTCTTCTCTGCGCTTACCTCTTTATTGTTCTACTTAGGAATTATTCAGAAGGTTGTAAAAGCAATGGGCTGGTTATTATCAAAGGCTTTGAGAATATCCGGAGCTGAAAGTTTAAGTGTTGCAGGGAATATCTTTTTAGGTCAAACGGAGGCCCCGCTATTAATCAAAGCGTATCTGGAAAAAATGACAAAATCCGAAATGCTTTTGGTGATGATTGGCGGGATGGCCACGGTGGCTGGAGCGGTTCTCGCTGCCTATATTGGATTTCTTGGCGGCGATGACCCAGTACTTAGATTGAAATTTGCAAAGCATTTATTGGCTGCATCAGTTATGGCGGCTCCTGGGGCGATTGTAATTTCTAAGATACTATTTCCTCAAACAGAGGCGGTAAATACCGATGTAAAAGTTTCTTCAGAAAAGATAGGATCGAACATCCTTGACGCGATCGCAAATGGCACTACCGAAGGGTTGAAACTAGCCGTTAATGTTGGGGCAATGCTTTTGGTTTTTGTAGCATTTATTGCAATGTTCAATGGAATCTTGGGCTGGGTTGGCGAGACGACCTCATTAAATGATTGGGTAGCCGCAAACTCATCTTATAATGCGCTATCTCTAGAAGCTATTTTGGGGACAGTATTCGCTCCTCTTATGTGGCTTGTTGGTGTAGCCAAGGAAGATATGATGATGATGGGACAGTTGTTAGGGATTAAACTTGCTGCTAGTGAATTTGTAGGATATATACAACTAGCAGATTTAAAAAATGTTGCAAATGCCACCCATTTAAAGTATGAAAAGTCGATCATTATGGCCACCTATATGCTTTGTGGGTTTGCAAACTTTGCCTCTATTGGAATTCAAATTGGAGGCATTGGTTCTCTTGCCCCCGGGCAACGTAAGACTTTATCAAAATTTGGAATGAAGGCATTGTTAGGAGGAACTATTGCTTCTTTAATATCGGCCGCTATTGCAGGAATGGTTATTGGATAGTAGATTTTTTGGAAAGCAGTATTTTTTATAAGTTAATAACTTTTAAAATCTAAAGATCTATCTATTCTTTCCATCTAATACTTTTTTTTATTTTCGTTTTTTATAATTTTTAATGGATTCCTGCGTTCGCAGGAAGTAGATATGAAGCAATACCTTGATCTAATAAAACACGTAGTTGAAAATGGTGCTGAAAAGCACGATAGAACTGGCACAGGAACCAAGAGTGTATTTGGACACCAAATGCGTTTCGACCTAAGTAAAGGTTTTCCCATGGTGACCACTAAGAAGGTACACCTAAAATCTATGGTTTATGAGCTATTATGGTTCTTAAATGGTGATACAAATATTAATTATCTTAAAGATAACGGCGTCCGTATTTGGAATGAATGGGCAGATGAACGTGGCGATTTAGGCCCTGTTTATGGACATCAATGGCGCAACTGGAACAGTGAAGAGATTGATCAAATTGCAGATATCATTGAGACTTTAAAAAACAATCCTGATAGTAGACGAATGTTAGTAAGTGCCTGGAATCCTAGCGTAATGCCTGACACCTCAAAACCTTTTAATGAAAATATTGCGAATGGAAAAGCCGCGCTCCCACCCTGTCATGCGTTCTTTCAGTTTTACGTTGCAGACGGAAAACTTTCCTGTCAGTTATATCAGCGTAGCGCAGATATTTTCCTTGGTGTTCCTTTTAATATTGGTTCTTATGCGCTGCTCACTATGATGATGGCTCAAGTTTGTGGATATGAGGCCGGAGATTTTATACATACCTTTGGTGATGCCCATATTTATAGTAACCATATGGAGCAAATTGAGCTTCAATTATCCCGAGAACCGCGGGCTTTACCGAAAATGTTGTTAAATCCAGAGGTCAAAGATATTTTTGGCTTCAAATTTGATGACTTTACATTAGTTGATTATAATCCCCATCCCCATATCAAGGGAGCAGTGGCAATTTAACTTAAAACCTACTTATGAAAAATTTACTAATTATTCTATCCCTTTTATTATCTACTATATCTGTTGCCCAAGAAGAATGGGGTGATGTAAACAGAAATACCGTTACCATGAAGGAGATAGCTCCGGTTTGGCCAGGCTGTGAGAGCAACAATGTGTATCAAAGAGATGCCTGTTTTGATAAAAAACTAATGCAACACATTGTAAAAAACTTTAAGTACCCCGTTGCAGAGTACAAAAAAAATGTTCAAGGGAGAGTTGTTGTGGACTTTATAATAAACACCAAAGGACTTGTTGAGATAAAAAGTGCCACTGGTGGAAGCCCAGGATTACAGGCTGAAGCGAAGAGAAACATAAAAGCAATTCCAAAAATGAAACCAGGAATGTTGGCAGGAAAACCAAGAGCTATTAAATACACTGTTCCATTTAATTTTAAGACAGGAAAATAAAAAAAAGTGCCTAAGTTAAAAATATGAGCATCTTTTTATGTCTACAAATTTGTTGACATAACGGATATCAACTTGTCCACATCCTCCTCTGTATTATAGAAATGAAAGCTCACTCGAATTCCATGAGCACGTTGAGAGCAGATTATATTATTCTCTTTTAGTTTCTGAAACAAAGTATTATTTCCTTTAATATTGAAAATGTTCGAATGTTGATCTCGCTTCATAACGATATCATCTAACAATCCCAATTCAGAAAGGCGAGACTTCGCGATGTTTGAAAGGCTTTCTATTTTTTCTTCCACTTTGTCCATTCCAACATTGTTTAAAAATTGGATAGATCGCTCCAAACTTCCGTAATTAAGGGTATCCTGATGACCAGGCTCAAAACGCTTAACAAATGAAATTTCATCATGTTTACTCAACATGTCATCCGCCGAATTAAAACCAATCGTTTCAGGGAATATCTTCTTTTGCGTCTCTGCTTTTATCATAAGCACTCCGTTTCCATAGCCTGCAAGCATCCATTTATAAGTGCTCGCCCCCAAAACATCTAACCCGCTTTCAGCAAAACTAAACCTTGAAGTTCCTAAAAATTGCGTTCCATCTCCTATTATCAATAAATCTGGATGATAGGCTTTCAAACGCTTCAAAAACTCAAAATCTATTTTGATGCCAGAGAGGTACTGCACCAAACTAAAGGCAAACACATCGGGCTGGTGCTGTGTGATTGCTTCCTCAATATTCCGCTCCAAATTCTCATCGATTCGGGCATAACAAACATCGAAATCACGATGCTCTACGGGCCAATTTATTGAAGGGTAATCGAACGTTAGCAACAGAACCTTCAGGTTTTTTGGTAAGCCACTCAGCAAGCTATTAAAGCCAAAAGAAAAATTTGGCACTAACGCTGTTTCACTCTCCGAAGCATCAAAAAAACTCGCAACCGCCCCGCGAACCCTTTCGATATGAGGTTTGTGCCGATCACGAAAAACACTCCCATCTTCCATAAGATCAATGTCATGTTGCTGTCGCCATTCCACTAGCGATTTTGAAAGAAGCCCACAGGAGGCGGTGTTTAAATATGTATATTTATCTAATACTGGAAATTCTTTTTTTAATTCCATCATGAATTGAAAGCGATAAATGAAAATTCGGTAATTTTACAGTGCCAAGCCTTATTCTTTTGAGTAAATTAGGGGCAGGATAAAAGTAATGAACAATGTTTTCAAAAGCTAAAAAAACGGATAGAATTGACCCCGAACAACGGGAACAGTACGAGTATGCTCAATCTAGGATAAATCAGAAGAAAAGATTAATGCGGCATTTTATTGTATTTCTGGTGGGCTGTGTTTTCCTTATTATCATAAATCCCGTTCTTGGATATGGAGACGACTTCTTTATTAAAAATTGGTTTGTATGGGCAATTCTTATCTGGGCTTTTCTTTTTCTAATTCACTTATTCAATGTCTTTATAATGAATTCATTTATGGGTAAGGAATGGGAACATCAACAACTGGAAAAACTAAAGGTAAAGCAAGAAGTTCGACTAGCCGAACTCAAAAAACAGGCCGTGAAAGAAGCTACTATGGAAGATGTAAAAAAAAACGAGTTTCACAACCCAAAACCTCCAGAAGTAAGATGATTACGATAATAGCGGCAGCTGGGAGAAACAATGAATTAGGAAAAGACAATGATTTGGTTTGGCATTTACCAGATGATTTTAAACGCTTTAAACAGCTCACTACTGGACATCATATCATTATGGGACGAAAGACATTCGAATCCTTTCCCAAGCCACTTCCCAATCGTATACATGTTGTAATTACCCGTAATTCTAATTATAAAAAAAATGGAGCCATTGTAGTTCACGACATAGAAGAAGCACTTGATATAGCCAAAGAGGACATACAGCCATTTATTATTGGCGGCGGAGAAATTTATACCTTGGGAGTTGATTATGCAGATAAAATTGAATTAACAAGAGTAGATGGAACATTTGATGCAGATACCTTTTTTCCTAATATTCCGGAAGATAAGTGGAATCTTATAAATGAAGTGTCCCACAATAAAGACGAACGTCACGAGTTTGCATTTAGCTATCAAACCTTTGTGAGAAAGTAATTTGTTTTCTCAAAGAATAGATTGAAAGTCCTATTTTTGCAGTACTAAACCATCAATTATGAAGGCATATATATTTCCGGGACAAGGTGCCCAATTCACAGGAATGGGACTTGATTTATACGAATCTTCTCAAAAAGCCAAAGATCTTTTTAAACATGCAAATGACGTGTTAGGGTTTGATATTACTAAAACCATGTTCGAAGGAGGTCCCGAAGAACTGAAAGAAACACGAGTAACACAGCCAGCTATATTTTTGCATTCCACAATATTGGCTGAAGTTCTTGGAGCATCTTTTCAACCCGAAATGGTTGCAGGACATTCTCTTGGAGAAATCTCTGCTTTGGTAGCCAACAGGACACTTGCCTTTAGTGACGGCCTGAAATTAGTTTACAAACGTGCCCTAGCCATGCAAAAAGCGTGCGAAATGACCCCTTCCACAATGGCAGCAGTATTGGGATTAGAGGATAAATTAGTAGAAGACATTTGCGCAAATACTCCTGGAATTGTGGTAGCAGCAAACTACAACTGCCCAGGTCAACTAGTAATATCTGGAGATTTAGAAGCAGTTGGAACGGCCTGTAAATCCTTGAAGGAAGCGGGTGCGCGAAGAGCACTTTTATTACCTGTTGGTGGAGCGTTTCATAGCCCGTTAATGGAACCTGCTCGTGAAGAATTAGCACTCGCAATTGAGTCCACGAAATTTACAGAACCCGCCTGCCCTATTTACCAAAATGTAAGTACCGTGGCAGTTACAGATCCTTCAGAAATAAAAGAAAACCTTATCTCACAATTAACGGCTCCCGTAAAATGGACCCAGAGTGTTCAAAATATGATCAAAGATGGAGCAATAAGCTTTACCGAAGTGGGGCCAGGAAATGTGCTTCAAGGATTGGTTAAGAAAATCAATAGAGAATCTGAAACAGAAAAAGCTGCCTTATAGTTTTTCAAGCAAGTCTTTGGCCTTACTATAATTGAAGTTGGTCGTGCTTTCAACAAGTTTTTTAAGGAATAGCCCTGCATTTTCAGTGTCACCTGCTTTTAAATAAGTCAAAGCCTTAAACCAGAGACCCCTAGAACTATCCAAGGTATTAGAATCAATTGCGTTATCCAAGGCCATATTAGCACTTGCTATGTTACCTTGTTCCATATTAATTACCCCAATATAAATATATACGAACGGGTCAAGTTCACTCGTACTTTCAATGTATTCCGAAAAATAATTCAGAGCCAATTCAAAATTATTCTCCTGAAATGCGACTGCACCTTTAGCCAATTTAGAATCTTTATCACCTCTTTGAATCACTGAAGGCAAATCGTTTGTGCTATAGTAGCTAGCATACAATTCCTGTGGTGTTGCCTGACTAGTGTACCAATATCCAATCCCGGAAAGCAACAAAGCGCCTATTAGTATAGCAGCAACCATTAAGTTTTTTCTACGCGGCTTCTTAACCCTCTCTTTATAATCTTTCTCTACCCCTTTTAAAACCTGCTTAATATGCGCAGCCTCATCACTCTTAACATATGTTCGTATTCTTCTTGTATATTCATTTTCGGGGATTTCAGCATTTAACTTATCATCTCTCAAATGATGATTTATTTGCTTTTGCAAAATCACTTCCTCCTTTAATTCAGAGTTCCGCGCCATTTCTTGTTCAAATAAGGTTGCTTCTGAAGTGGACATGATCCCTCCTAAATACTCTTCAATCTTAAGTCTTAATTCATCATTCATTACAAGTACAAATTTTTATATCTTGAATCAACTTTTATCAATTCTGCGAGTTTCTTTTTACATTTAAAAATTCTTTGAAAAGCTGTATTTTCAGAAGAATAAGAGAATTTTTTAATGATTTCATTATAGGGTACTTTTTTAAAATAGGCCTTTAAAAGCTCACTACAGTTTTTAGTCAATTTTAAAAGCGTTTCTTCAAACAGTTCCCACCGTTCTTGTTGAATAATTGAAACCAAATCCATATCTTCATTTGCCTTTAGTTCAAAAACACTGTCATTTCTTACCACCTTTTTTCTATTACTTAATTCTTTAAGCCAAAGGTTTTTGCAAACAGTAAATACATAGGCTTCAAAAGAAGAGTTTATTTGAACACCTCCAACTTTCGCTCTTGTAATCAATTGGAACAAAGCATTATGAAAAACCTCTTCGGCATCCTCTTGAGTTCCTTTACTATTATTTCTAACATATATAATCACTTTGGGAAACAATTTTTGATACAACAAACCAATGATGGTTTTATCTCCATGTAAAAGAGCTACTATTTGAGGATGATTTTTTTCGGACTCCATATATAATTTACAGAAGTAGTAATATATTTAATACATTTTCTATTGCTAATTTACCACTTTAAAACAATAAGAAGGTAATTCCCGATTGGTATAAACCTCGACTACCATATATTGTTTTAACTTTAATTTAAGATCATTGGGTAAGATTGAACTAAAACTGTCACTTGTTGATATATGCATTATATAAATATTTAAAAAACCATTAAAAACAGTTATTATGAAAACAAAAATTTTAATTCCGTGTATTACAGTAATTTTTATGTTGATAGGTTGTACTGCTGAAGAAAGCACTTTTCAACCCCTGGAAATTGACATAAAAACAACAATCAATACAAATGAACCGAATAAAGAGAACGTCAATTCAAGCAGAGCGGAGACTCTTTCTCCTTGTGGCCAAGTCATAGAATGTGACATAAACTATCCATTTCCAACCCTCCTTCCAAATACTCAAGGCTATAGAGTAATTCATATTGAGTATGATACGAGCCTGACTGTTACAGAAGTCGTTTGTGCGCGACAACAATACTTCTTGTGCTTTCCTAACCTGAGGATGACACTTATTCAAAGTACCGATCTTCATCGAGATGCTTGGGCCTTCCCATTACCTGAATTTCCAAATATACTAAACAATAAAGTACTTGATGGATCAATTGATCAAGATCCAAGGATGTGCGGTAATTGTTAATTCTATATTATTAATCATTAGTGTCCGATAAAGATTTTTAAAAGCGGGATTTCCTTTACGGATTTCCCGCTTTAGTTTATATCTTGATTTTTACGACAAAAACAGGATATGAACAAAAGTAAGAACTTTAGCGGACAGCCTATTATCAAACAGCTATTAAAACTAGTATCTCCTACTATTATTAGTCGGACAGCTCAAAAACACAATAGTGACAGGTACTATAAGCGTTTTAAGACCTATGACCATTTAGTGACGATGCTTTACGGCACTTTAAGTGGTGTAAGTTCATTACGTGAACTATCTACTATATTGCTTGCCTGTGAAGGTAGGATAGGACATTTAAATCTTAAATATTTTCCAAAACGTAGCACGCTGTCGGACGCTAATAAAAATCGTAGTAGCGAGGTGTTTGCTAGTATCTATTATAGTCTATTCAATCAGTATCGTGGATTTTTATCGGACAGCAGTTCTTTGTCTTTACCTGTAAAGCATTTGAAAATTGTTGATTCCAGCACCATAAGCCTCTTTAGTGATATTTTAAAGGGTGTTGGGCGTAACCCTATAAATGGTAAAAAGAAGGGAGGTATCAAGATGCACACTATGATTAACGCTTTAGAAGATGTTCCTTGCCTTGTCCGCCTTACAAGTGCAGCAACTCACGACCACACTTTTTTAAAGGACTTAAACTTAGAAAAAGGTTCTTTTGTAGTTTTTGATAAAGCCTATAATGACTATAACCAATACGTCCAGTGGGCAGATGATGACATCTATTTTGTAACTAGACAAAAGAATAACGCACGCTACACAAGTATTGTAGAGTTTGACCTGTCCAATACTACAAGTGATGGCGTACTAAAAGGTGAACGTATTACTATTCAAAAAAAAGATAAAACTATTGAGCTCAGAAGAGTTGCTTACTGGGATGCAAATACAAATAAAGTCTTTGAGTTTATAACAAACAACTTTCTTATCTGTCCAGATAAAATAGCTGTTATCTACAAGTATAGATGGCAGATAGAGACTATGTTTAAAAGACTAAAACAAAACTTCCCGCTAAAATACTTCCTTGGAGACAATCAAAATGCTATTGAAATACAAATTTGGTGTGGGTTAATTATTCAATTACTAATGCTTGTTATACAGCGGAAAACTAAACGAAGATGGGCATACTCAAATATGGTATCGATGATACGTTATCATTTAATGACTTACATCGATTTATTTAAATTCCTTGAAAACCCTGGCAGACAATGGCTTGAATTAACAACAAAACCGCCAGATAAACAACTAAGCCTTTTTTAGCAAGACCCCTTGCTATTGAATTAAGATATAAATGAAACAGTTTTATTGGGAGTAGAGGGCACTATTAAGTAAAATCATATTTTAGTCGGACACTAATGATTATTAATCTAAAAAGATTCCTTAATATAGAGGTATGAAAAAAAAAAAGTCACTTTCGATGGTTTTCTATGAAAATATTGTTAGTGACTTTTTTAATGAGTTTGGCTTTGAGTGGACAAACCAAAGAGCCTATTAAGAAAATAATTCAATCGAACAAAAGCAAGGATGAAAAAATTAAAAGAATAGATTCCTTATTAGCAGTACTTAAGAAGCAACAAAATGATTCTCTTTCATATTTCTATCACGATTATTCATACTGGCTTTACGATGTAAAAGAACTTGAAAATTCTATTTATTATGACGAACGGGCTTTGGCTTTGGAGAATTCAAAGAAAAAAAAAGACTCCTCTTTTATGCAACGCTGTGCCCTTGCTCTAGGCTTCTACTATTCAAAAAATAAGGAATTAAATAAGAGTATTACTTCTTATAAACGAGTTGTACAACTAAACAATGAAAATGAAAATGCAAAAAAGGCTTATGGAAAAATAGGATACTCGCTATCAAATCTGCAGGACTATGAAGAGGCATTAAATTATTTAGAATTGGCAGTAGCCCTTCAAAAAAATACTCCAAAAGACCTAAAATATGGTATCGTAGATTATTCGAATCTTTCCTTTGTTTGCTTAAAATTACAAACCCATAAAAGTTTCATAAAAGGCATAAAATATGGCAAGCTAGCAGATTCACTAGCCGCTTTGTTTAATGTACATTATAGCAGGAATTATTTTATCAAACTCAACCTAGCTCAACTGCATCATCAAAATATAAGTTTTCACTTTGAGGCCTCATTGGGTTACTATAATGAAGCTTTAAAAATTGTCGAACAAGCTAAGGACACTGTCAGAATAAGGGACATCTTTTATGGCAAAGGTGCACTTTATAGTAAAAAAGATAACGCTAGATCTCTACATAATTTTGAACTGGCCCTAAACCTTACAAAAGAGGTCGACTCATTGGGCCTTTATCTAAATAACATTGGAAAAGGTCTAACCTACGCCTATGGCGAAAACTATGAAAAAAGTATCGAGAGCACCTTATTGGGTTTAAATCATCTTACAGGAGTAAATTTTAAAGAACCACAAAAAATTAAAGAATCATATTTAATTGATTTCAAAGACAAACAGCACCTCTTATACACGCTACCCCTTCTCGCCGAAATACATTTAAAATATTATGAGAAAACTTTGGAGAAAACTTTATTGGACAAAAGTATCGCTTATTTCAAAATGGCAGATATCATAATTAGTTTATTAAAGCTTAATACAAATGAATTTCAATCAAAACTATTTTGGCAAAAAATAAGTGCTGATCTCTACGGAAAGGCTATTCGAGCCTGCTACCTCAATAATCAAAAAAAGGATGCTTTTTATTTTATGGAAAAGAACAAAGCGCTTATTTTAATGGAGGATCTCACCGCTCAAAAATTTAAAAGATCATTGACGTTGCCCAAAGGGTTTATAGAAGAAGAAAAGGATTTTCTAACAAAATTGACAATTCTTGAATATGAATTAAAAAACAATACGCGATCAAAATCTGAATCAGCGCTGGTTGCAAAAAAAATAATTGACACAAAACTCGGATTATCCGGTTTAAAAGATAATCTCGAACTAGACACTAAAGGTTTTCTTCCCGAACCGTCTATTATTGATCTCGAATCCGTTCAATCAAATCTAAGCACTGATGAGGTTATTATAGAATATCATATCTCACAAGATGATGGATTGGGAGTTTACAGTAACAAGGAAAGAGGATATGCTTTATATATAGGAAATAAAGAGTGTGAGCTTTTCGAAATAGAAAATTTGAGCCTGTTAAAGAAAAATATCAGACTACTAATTGAGGATATTAAAAACCCATTTACTACAATACTCGATATTAAGGAGTTTAACACTTTGTCACATAAAACATACTTAGATTTATTTCCTTCTGAAAAAATACGTCAGCAAATAAAAAATAAAAAACTCAATATAATTACCGATGACTATTTATCATCACTACCTTTTGAGGTGTTAACTACGTCGTCAAATGAACTGAATTATTTGATACGAGATACCGAAATAAGTTATTTGTATTCGTATTCTTTTTTGAAAAATTTGGAAAACCCCGAAGTCGTTAAACATCAGTTTTTGGGATTTGCCCCAGAAACTTTTAACGATTCAAACCTCACCCCGCTTGCTCATAGCAAAGAAGAACTCAAGTCGCTAAACAAGAACTATGTTGGAAAAATATTCTCTGAAGAAGCGGCCAATAAGAAGACATTTTTAAAAGAGCTGCCAAATTATTCTATTGTGCACCTAGCAACTCATGCAAATGCACAAGACTCCATTTCACCTTGGATCGCATTCAAAGATCAAAAAATATTCTTGGAAGAGTTATATCTAACCCAAAACCAAGCTTCATTGGTAGTTTTGAGTGGATGCAATACGACATTAGGAAAACAGGAAGCTGGAGAAGGTATTATGAGTCTTGCGAGGGGGTTCTTTTATTCTGGTGCAAAGAGTGTTATTTCTACTTTGTGGAGCATTGATGATAAATCTACCGCTGAAATACTCAACAACTTCTATGGTAATTTAAGTAAGGGTCAAACAAAATCTCTTTCCCTTAAAAATGCTAAACTAAATTACATAGACACTCATAGCCTGGCCGAGGCTTCTCCTTATTATTGGGCTTCTCCCATTCTTATTGGAGAAAACACATCTTTACCTGGAAATTCTTCAACCTTATGGAAATATGTTTTGGGCATACTTTTGATTTTAACGTTAGCATATCTTTATTACCGTTTAAAAAGAAAAGTGAAACCTTAGGGTAAGAAGTCTCCAAAATTTGAACACTATAGTACTATTAACTTTTAAATCATAGTATTATGAGAAAAACGAAACTTTTGGCACTTGGGTGCCTATTATTAGCAACTACTTATGGATTTGCTCAAAATTTTGGAAATGATTCCGTGAATGACAAAAATACTATTGAAGCACTTCAAAAAACCGTAGACCTCTATGTCCAACAAAATATGGATATAGAAATTCCTGAAAAAGACAAACAGGAAATTCTCCTGAATTCACAATTGGAAGGTTTTACTTCAAAAGAAACACAACAACAATTAGTTGAATTTAAGAAGATATACCTTCGAAGTCGTTTCTTGAAAGAAAACCCTTCCCTTGACTACACGGCGATTTTAGAAAAAGGAGATGGGTCTAGGATGGCTGGTTGTCTTTCTCAAGGGTTTGAAAGTCTTGTTTTTGGTTTTGGATTAAAATCAGGTCTCACTGTAGTTTCCTGTATTGACAATAGCAATTTAAATATAGGCATACTTAATACAGACCCTAATAACATCCCGCCTAATGCAAAAGCAACTATTGTAAATAGTGGTAATGATCCAATAGTTGCTGCTGCAGGCTATACACTTGACAGGGCGAATTCTGGATCTAGAGCCTTAAAAATTAATCAGGCTTCATCAGTAGGTGAAGGTAGAGAGGTAGATATTGTAAGTAAAACCTTTGTGGTAGATGATGATATAATGACATTCGATTTTGCTACGGTAATGGAATGGCCTACAAATCCTCACAACAATAACCTACCTTATTTCAAATATGAAATCTTTAAAGGGGCGTCAAGAATAGTAGATGACTGTTATGGAGTAACAGACACAAGACTCACCAACACAACAATCATGACACCAGACAGGACTGTTTTCAGTGAATGGGAAACAGTTACGATAGATTTAGCCGCTTATGTTGGAGATACTGTAACAATAAAATTCGAAATGGCCGATTGTGGACTAAACGGACACTTTGGATATACCTATATTGACAATATTGAGAATTGCGGACCACCAGCACCAACATGTCCACCAAACAACATTTTTGTTTATGATGTAGAATGCAGATTTGGGGCAGGTGGCGATGCGTCAGCATCTTGGAATGTAAATGCTTCATCTGTAGATCATATTACTTGGAGATACTCGATAGGACCGCACTCTAATCTGCCATTAGGAACTACCACGGGGAACAGCAGCGGAATGCACGCAGTAAATTGGAATCTACCTACCCCAGGAATGCCAATTCCTGGTAGTTGGGATAATTATAACTTGGTAGTTAAGGCAAGAGCATATTTGACCGATGGAACAACAGTTTGCTCCGAGTTTTATAAAATAATCACCTTAAACTGCGTTGGCGGTAGTGGTGGTGGTCAAAAAGTGACCGTGCAACCAAATCCTACTAAAGATAGATTCGATATCGACATAGAAAAAATGGACCTTGTTTCAGAAATTAATGTTCGAAATATCTATGGGACGTTAATAAAATCTCTAAAAGAGAATTTCAGTCAAGAAATTGATCTTTCAAGTGAGTTTGGAGGTATTTACTTCATTGAGGTTAAATATGTCGATGGAACATCCGAAAGCAAGAAACTATTATTAGAAAAATAGATTAACTTTAAATTTGGTAGAAAGGTTCGAACATTTGTTCGAGCCTTTTTTTGTTAGAATTAAAAAACAAACATCCACTAAAAATCCTTAACCCTCTGTGTAAACCTGTAACAACTAATAAAAGTGTATAAGAATATAGTAAGTCCATATTCCTATGTATTTTGAAAAAAGTAAAATTTCTGGGTAAGAAGTTCAAAAAACCTGAACACTATAGTACTATTAACTTTTAAAATCATAGTATTATGAAAAAAATTAAATTACTATCAGTTTTATTACTCTTTTGCACAACAATAATTTTTGGGCAAGAAAAGGGTGAGGTTGCCAAGCTCATAGGCAACGCTAAAGCTTTAGAGTCAAGTTTTCAACAAGTTGACAACCTATTGAAGATCAATTCTAATGTGAAAAAGAGCACTTCTTTAAGTTTTATTGATCAGAAAGATCTGATTTATCTAAATTATGATTTCACCAAATTACCAGAACAAAGTTCGAGGATTAGTCTGTCAATACCTGCAGACAATCGACAAATGATTCTAGATTTAGTCGAGGTTGATCCTACCTTTTATAATTATCAAGTTGTGACCGACAAAAATGAAGTTCATTCTCCAAATATGACAGCAAGACACTATCGAGGGATTATTCAAGGAGAAGAGAATAGCGTTGTGGCTTTAAGCTTATTTGAAAATGAAATGATGGGTATGATTTCTACTGATGGCAACGGAACCTATAACATTGGTAAACTCTTTGATCAAGACCATCATGTTATATTTAATGATAAAAATGTAAAAGGTAAGACCGGAGATTTCTGTGAAATGCCATATTTATCCAAGCAGAAAATGCAATATAAGGAGGAAATGATATCGGATTCTGACAGAAACAAATCTGCTGCTAAATGTGTTAGATTGTATTTCGAAACCGAATATGACATCTACAATCAATTAAACTCAGTTTCATCTGTTGAGAATTATGTAACTGCACTTTACAATCAAGTTGCTACATTATACATGAATGAAAGTATTGAAACTGCCCTATCTGAAATTAAAGTTTGGACCACAAATGATCCTTACAATGGAGCAAATGCTAGTAGTACATTAAACCAATTTCAGGCCCAAACTAATAGTTTCAATGGAGACTTAGGGCAACTACTAACCTTCAGGTCAATTGGTGGAGGTATTGCGGCTGGATTCAATGGATTGTGCAATATTAACTATGATAATCGCCTGTCCGTTTCAGGAAACTTATCAACCATTGTAGTTCCTGTACCCACATATAGTTGGAATATAATGGTTATAACTCATGAGTTTGGTCACTTACTCGGTTCAAGGCACACGCACGCTTGTGTATGGAATGGCAATGGATCTGCAATCGATGGTTGCTCCGGTTTCACAGAAGGATCATGCCCCGTGCCAGGAATTCCTTCCAATGGAGGAACAATAATGAGCTATTGTCATGCAACATCGGCAGGTATTAATTTCAACAACGGATTTGGATTCCAACCTGGAAATGTAATTCGAAACAACGTATCATCATCTTTTTGTCTAACCACTTGCGGAAGTAACCCAGACCCTACCTGCCCACCAAATCAAATATTTCTTTACAACGTTGAATGTCGATTTGGCGCAGGTGGTGATGCGTCAGCCTCTTGGAATGTGAATGCTTCGGATGTTGATCATATAGTATGGAGATACTCAATAGGCCCACACTCTAATCTACCATTAGGTACTACCACTGGAAATAATAGCGGGATGCACGCGGTAAATTGGAATCTACCTACCCCTGGAATGCCAATTCCTGGTAGTTGGGATAATTATAACTTGGTGGTTAAGGCAAGAGCATACTTGACTGATGGAACAACAGTTTGCTCCGAATTTTATAAAATAATCACCTTGAACTGCGTTGGCGGTGGCGGTGGCGGTGGTCAAAAAGTGACCCTGCAACCAAATCCTACCACAGATAGATTCAATATAAAAGTAGAAAAAGTAGAACTTGTTTCAGAAATAAACGTTCGAAATATCTATGGAACGCTAGTAAAATCTCTGAAAAATAATTTTAATCAAGAAATTGATATTTCAAGGGAGATTGGCGGTATGTACTTCGTTGAAATTAAATATTTAGACGGTACGTCAGAAAGCAAAAAGCTATTGTTACAAAAATAGATTTGCTTTAACTTTAAAAGAAGGGATCGAACCGTTAGTTCGATCCCTTCTTGCATCAATATATCACTAAATAAAAAAGACCTCCGCATAACGGAGGTCTTTCTTGGGGAATCATCTTAAAAAAGATGAACATATATAGAGAGATTTGTTACTTCTTTAAAAACAACAATGATTCCTAAAACTTCAGAAGACAAAATTCTTAAGGCAACTTTCACTAAACAAACACTAGAAGACTAAAAATCAGTTGTTTAAAAATTAAGAAGGCGAGATAATAATAATTCTACCTTTTTTTATTACACAAACGGCTGTATCTAATTCATAAAAGTGTGTAAAAATTACACACAAAGTGTATCGAGTTTCATAAATACAAGATTAGTATCACTACTCATAGACAACACCCTCTTTCATAACAAAAACTACATTCTCCATAGTTTTGATATCTTGAGTAGGATCAGCGTCAACCGCAATTAGATCGGCCAAAAACCCAGTATCAATTTGCCCAAGTTCATTCTCCATATCAAGGAGTTTCGCATTTGTAATAGTAGCAGACTGCAATGAAAACATTTCCGACCAACCTGTTTCCACCATATAACCTAACTCTTTTGCATTTTCTCCGTGTGGGAAAACACCGGCATCCGTTCCAAAGGCAATATTAACTCCTTCTTTAAGGACCATTGCAAAGGTTTGTCTAAGTTCGCCATCAATTTTGTGAATCTTTGGTATTATTATCTCCGGATAGTAGCCTTTAATTTTTGCCTTTTCAGCTACATACCTACCGGCTGATAGAGTGGGGACTAGATACGTTCCGTATTGTTTCATTAGAGCGGCAGTTTCTTGATCCATCAACGAACCATGCTCAATTGTTAAGACTCCAGCTTTTATAGCTCGTTTCATTCCCTCAATCCCATGGGCATGTGCCGCAACATGCATCCCATATTCTTTCGCGGTCTTTACAATTTCATTCGCTTCTTCTTGCGTAAATTGTGGATTATGCCCATTTTTACTCACACTTAAAACACCTCCCGTAGCAGTTATCTTTATACAATCTGCACCGTTCTTATACCGTTGCCGAACTGCTTTTCTTGCATCTGCAGGACTATTAATCACCCCTTTTTCTGGACCTGGATCTCCCATGAGGCCCTTTCTCATTCCATTGGTAGGGTCTGCATGTCCGCCTGTTGTACCAATTGCCTTTTCGGCAGTAAAAATTCTTGGCCCTGATACCAACCCTTTGGCAATAGCATCTCTAAGAGCTACATTTACACCACTCCCTCCTAAATCTCTTACGGTAGTAAAACCCGCCATAAGCGTTCTATTTGCAATTTCGGCTGCCTTATATGCTACATCTGCTTGATTCTGTGTAAACTTATCCAAGTATCTAGTTGGACTAGTCTCTCCTTCTATGTGAACATGCATATCGATAAGACCTGGTAAAACTGTTTTGGATTTCAAATCAATTAAAACATCCGTTTCCTTTGACGGAGTTGAAAAGCCGTCATCAATCCGTATTATTATTTTTCCTGAAACAACTATCGTTTTATTGGAGCGTACCTTTCCGCTCTTCGTATCGATTATTTTTCCGCAATGCAAGTAGGTGTCCTGTGCCATACTTCCGAAGAAAACAAACAAAGACAAAATTGTAAGTAACTGTTTCATACTAAAAATTTATATGTTTCTAACCTTCTGTTCCCATCTCCAAGCAGAATCCAAAGCATCTTCCATCGTTCTTTCGGTTTTCCAGCCCAACACTTCGTTGGCCTTAGTCGTATCTGCAAAGACCGAAATCACGTCTCCAGGACGCTTATCAACAATCTTAAAATTTAATTTCTGCCCAGTGACCTTCTCAAAGGCATTCACAACCTCTAAGACGGAACTTCCCTTGCCCGTTCCTAAATTGAAAACTTCAAAATCTGTTGTGTTCTTGTCTGATAGTAAGCGCTGCAGCGCCATTAAATGAGCCTTTGCCAAATCAACCACATGAATATAATCGCGGATACAACTTCCATCTGGAGTAGGGTAGTCGTTTCCAAAAACTGATAATTGTTCTCTTATTCCCGCAGCTGTCTGAGTAATAAAAGGCACCAAATTTTGTGGGGTGCCAATAGGCAATTCTCCTATTTCAGAGCTTTCATGTGCGCCTATTGGATTAAAATAACGCAAGGCAATGGACTTGATCTCTGAAACAGTACAGGTATCCAAAATAATCTCCTCACTAATTTGCTTGGTATTCCCATAAGGAGAGTTGGCCATTTTAATTGGTGCATCTTCAGAGATTGGTAGGCTATCTGGTTCGCCATAAACCGTACAAGACGAACTAAAAATAAAATTATGAATTCCGTATCTCTCACATTCCTGAAGCAAATAAACAAGGGTCCCTATATTATTCTCATAGTACAATAACGGCTTCTCCACACTTTCACCAACCGCCTTGCTCGCCGCGAAATGAATAATTCCGTCAATATCGCTATGTCTATTAAAAAAATTAGAAACATCTTCTTTTACCCTGAGATCAAGTTCTTCGAAGGTTGGCTTAACTCCAGTTATAGCCATAATTCCTGTTAAGACATCCAACGAAGAGTTGGAAAGGTTATCAACAATCACAACTTCAAATCCAGTGTTTTGCAGCTCAACCACAGTATGAGAACCAATATATCCCAAACCACCGGTTACAAGAATTTTCTTCATAGTTAACCCCACGAATGTGGGTTGTTTTAATTTAAACTACTATTTATTGACAAAATTTATCACCGTTCTAGTTATAAAATCTATCTGTTCATTATCAAGTTCCGTATGCATAGGAAGCGAAATAACTTCTTTTACCAATTGATTTGTAATAGGAAAATCTGCTTCATTATATCGATCATCTCTATATGCCTTCTGGCTATGTAATGGAATTGGATAATAAACACCGCACGGAATGTTGTTCTCATTCAAATGTTGTACAAGTGCGTCTCTGTCCGAATTCACAATGCGCAAAGTATACTGATGAAACACATGACAATTGCAGTTATCACAAATACCTTTTGGACTATCACAATCGGCAGTTGGAGTAATGATATTTTCAATTTCTGAAAAAGCTTCATTATATTTTCTAGCTGTATTTCTACGCGCTGTGTTATAGACATCAAGGTTTGGAAGTTTTGCACGAAGGACTGCTGCCTGAATCGAATCTAAACGTGAGTTCACACCCACTACATCGTGATGATAACGCACATACATTCCGTGATTTACAATTCCTCGAATAGTATGAGCTAGGTCGTCATCATTGGTAAAAATTGCACCACCGTCACCGTAGCACCCTAAATTTTTTGATGGAAAGAAAGACGTTGAGGCTACATGCCCAATAGTTCCACTTTTCTTTGTGCTTCCGTTTTTCGATTTATAATCCGCTCCAATTCCTTGCGCATTATCTTCAATAACAAATAGATTGTGTTGCTCAGCAATCTCCATAACTGCATCCATATTAGCCGTCAATCCAAATAAATGAACTGGCACAATAGCTTTGGTTCTTGGAGTTATTGCTTTTTTAATAGCTCCAATATCAATATTAAAATTGACAGGATCTACATCCACCAACACAGGTGTTAATTGCAATAAGGCAATTACTTCAACAGTGGCAGCAAAAGTAAAATCTGCGGTTATCACTTCATCTCCAGGCTTGAGTCCTAATCCCATCATTGCAATTTGCAGCGCGTCTGTACCATTAGCACAAGGTATCACATGCTTTACTTCTAAATAGTCTTCCAACTCTTTTTGGAACTGATGCACCTCGGGTCCATTTATAAATGCCGTATTTTCAATAACCTCACTAATGGAAGCATCAACTCTCTCCTTTATACCATGATATTGACCCTTAAGGTCTACCATTTGTATTTTTCTCATATATTTTCTGAAAAAATTCTTAACTAAAATCCTCGTAAAATTACAAAAATAGAAATCGCCAGGCAATGTAATTAATCAAAGAAGCGTATTTTAGCGTTACACATTCAATTCATGCGGGTACTCTATAGTTTTTTTGTTCAAATTGCGGCCTTTCACATATGGATCGCCCATTTTTTTAGTAAAAAACTGAAGTTGTTCGTGGATGGCAGAAAAGATGTTTTCGACATTCTCAATGTTAAGATTCAAACCACAGATAAAACCATTTGGTTTCATTGTGCATCTTTAGGTGAATTTGAGCAAGGTGTCCCCATTATAGAAGCGGTAAGAGAGTTCCTACCTAATTATAAAATAGTAGTTTCTTTTTTTTCACCTTCTGGCTACGAGGTGAAGAAAAAAACATCTTTGGCAGATACCACGATTTATCTTCCGTTAGACACCCGAAGCAATGCTAAAAGACTTGTAACCCAGATACATCCATCGCTTGTTTTTTTTGTTAAATATGAGTTTTGGCCTAATTACCTTTTGGAACTCAAAAGTCGCAATATTCCTACGCTTCTCGTTTCGGGTTTATTTAGACCTGATCAAGTCTTTTTTAAACCCTATGGTGGTTTTATGCGAAAAGTCCTTAAATCCTTCGATCACTTTTTTGTTCAAGATCTGTCGTCGAAAGAATGCCTTGAGAAAATTCTTTTGAAAAATAGTAGTATAAATGGAGATACAAGGTTTGATAGGGTATCTCACCAAATTGAAATGGATAATGCACTGGCATTTATGAAAAATTTTAAGAGCGACTCCCTTTGCATTGTCTGTGGGAGTACTTGGCAAGAAGATGACCTAGTGCTATTAGATTATATAAATTCTGCTCCGGAAAATGTAAAATTTGTAATTGCCCCTCACAAAATCGACTCTTCGAAAATTGAATCTTTCAGAAAAAAAATAACCAAACGTACTGTGCTGTATTCCGAAGAAAAAGACAAAAATTTAAAGGAATATTCAGTTTTAATCTTAGACACAATTGGACTGCTAACAAAAGTTTATAGCTATGCTGATATTGCATATGTGGGCGGTGCAATGGGCACAACTGGCCTCCACAATATCCTTGAACCTGCAACTTTTGGAGTGCCAATTATAATTGGTAAGAACTTTGATGATTTCCCAGAAGCCAAGAGACTGGAACGCCTGGCGGGTCTATTTCCGATCTCAAACGCTTCGGAATGTTCGAGAACTTTGAATAAACTGGTAGAGGATAGGTCTTTCAGAAATAAAACTGGAATGATCGCGGGACACTATATAAATAGTAATACGGGAGCAACCAAAAAAATTATGGACTACGTTTCAAAACTACACAGTGACGGCATTATTTAAATACCTTCTAAATGGCATGAGCTCCTTGTAAATTTCAATTACCTTTTTATCAAATCCTTTACTTTTCACTTCTTCCTCTGAAATTGAACAAACGGCAGCAAACGATTTTCTCCTCAATAAATCGATATGTTCGTGTTCTTGTAAATACCCTTTAGGAGCTGTTTTTAGTGGTTCGTCTTGGACTAGTTCACCAAACATACTTTTAAAGCTTTTTTTTCTTACGATGCTCTTCAAAGTTTGGCCGTCATAATCAATTGCCTCTCGAATACTTTTTAATATTTTCGATGAAGGATGCCAATAACCACCGCCTATATAGCAACCTTCAACCCCCAATTCAATATAAAAATCTCCTTGTTTACTTCGCTGGTCTAAACCCGCTCCAAAGTGATCTTTATAAATAGGCTTGTTAGGATGATAGAGAAGATTATTATTTATTCTATTAATTGCTTTTTTTCCAGGAGTGTCAAAATACTCATCATCAATCGCGGCTAATTGATCATTCATATTCTCTAACCAATCAATATAGAAGTCTCGAATATGATGGTATTCCTTTCGGTTTGCATCCATCCATTTTTTATTGTTGTTTTTCTGAAGAGTCCTTAAAAATTTGAATAGATTATCAAAACTCATTTAATGTCGAAGGTTATTAATCTGTCCCTTAAGTTCATCCATCGATTGCTGTAGCTGTCTTAGCAAACCACTTTCTGAAGGCTCATCAATACCGAAAGTGAGTTTACTATTTACCAGCCAAAGTTCTTGTATATCTTTAATCTCAATGGCAATGGGAAGATAATGTTCATTAAGTGAAACCAGTCGGACCTTCTCCGGAGCATTTGGAATTTTCTGTAATTTCTTAACAAGGACAGAATCATTAAGAACAACAATGTAAATTTTACTATCACTGGCTTCAGAAATACTAGGCACGGCCTTTCCAAGAACCCATTCATTAGGACGAATATTTGGCAACATGCTATCTCCTTCAACTTGAAAGCCACGATACGTAGCATTTCTGTATTGCGGAAGTGGAATATTGAATGCAGGAAGCGTCTCATACCATTCAACGTCCTGGATATTATGTGGGTACCCGGCAGCTGCCTTCTGGTTTACAAGCAGTATAGTATCGTTTTCATCTTTGTCCACACTAATTACCTTAGGACTTACATCCCCCCCATTTATATTTACGTGTTGCACAAAACTTTTTCCGAACAACCATAACGGATTAATATCAAATTGTCGCAATAATTCCATTACTACCTTACCAGAAAGTTTTGTTTTACCACGTTCAATATCTGCAGTACTTCCATTAATACCAATAATTTCTGCAAAGGATTGTTGGGTGTGATGAGACTCTTCTCGTATTTTTTTAAAGCGCCTCGCTTCGATAGAAAGATCTTTGTCCATTCCCAAATTTACATAATTATTGGAATATTTCCAACTGTATGTGGATTTTTTCCATTTTTAAGCAAAGTCATCTAATAAAACCGAGAAATGGCTGGACAATGAGTATACATTAATGACTCAAAAGAAACTCTCAAGAAAAAGAAGTACTTTTACCACATATTAATCACTAATTTATATCAACGATGAAAAAATTAATTCTATCATTTGCTTGCCTATGTTTGATCGCATCTGTTTACTCATGTAGAGAAACCGTAGACAAAGCACAAGATGCTGCCGATAGTGCAGTAGAGCAAGCACAAGATGCTGCCGAAACTGCTGGAAATGTAGTTAAAGATGCTGCCGAAAGCGCTGGAGGTGCGGTTGAGAGTGCTGGTGATGCATTAGAAAATGCAGGAGATGCTGTGAAAGAAGCTGCAGGTGATGCCGCTGAAAAAGCAGGAGACGCTGTTGAAGCTACTGGCGACGCATTAAAAGACGCTGGAGAAAAAGTGAAAGAAGCTGTAGAGAATTAGACACTGCTTTCGTAAACTAGAAAAAGCCCACTCAACAAATTGAGTGGGCTTTTAAATACCATTTAGAGATCATTCTAAATAAAACCCCTCTTTCTAGCTTCTTCTATTAACATTTCATCATTGGCCATTTTCATATCGAAGAGTTCTTTAATATGATTTTTTCGCTTCTCAATAGCGCTTAAAGACAAACTTATATAATTAGGTAAGTTTTTGGTTCTAATTCCTCGGGAGAGATGATGTAGTATTTGTAAGTTTTTTTGATCAAGTGTGAAGTTGTTGGCCATCATTTTTCTGAAATGATTATTCACCGTCGCACTATAATATATCTTTCCCGAAATCACATCGGTAAACGCTCTTAGTAACTCATTGGAAGACAAATCACTTTTAATAAGAAACCCTTCAGGGTCTATGCTCTGCAAGATATTGTGTATTCTACTGTTCTCATTATGCATAGTCAACACAATTATCTTTGCTCTAGGGTAGAGTTCTCTAACCTTTTTAGCGAGACCTTCTCCAGATGTAATTGAACCATCTTCAGATGGAGGTAATTGAATATCGATTAATGCTAAATCGTATGGACTTACTCTTATATTCTTATTAAGAGCCTTAAGTGCTTCGTTACAATTAGAAGCTATATCTATATGAAATACTTCAGGACCCTGATAGTTTTTCAATATGGCATTTTTATACCCCTCAATTATCATAGGGTGATCGTCCACCATCAAAACGTTTAGCTTGTTATTCATTTAAAAAAATTGTTGAAAACAGTTGTACTTTATTGATTGCATAGCATTAATTCCACCTCAAACTTATTCAGAAAGAATCAATAAATTTGGCAAGTAAGGCACAAAAAAAATACGGTTTAACCGTATTTTTAAATCGATGACCCATTAAGAAAATCTATCTTTATACGAAGCCTCGCTTTCGGGCTTCCTGAATAAGGGTTTCATCATTTGCCGCTTTTATTTCGAACAGCTCTTTTATATGATTCTTGCGTTTTTCAATAGCGCTTAGGGATAAGTTAATATATTTACCCAAATTTTTTGTCTGGATTCCTCTTGACAAATGATACAAGATTTTAAGGTTCTTTTGATCTAGAGCGAAGTTATTGGCAATCATCTTTCTGAAATGATTATTTACTGTCGAACTATAATAGGTTTTGCCGTCCATCACATCCTCGAATGCCCGAAGCAACTCGCGGGAAGATAAATCACTTTTAATAAGAAATCCTTCTGGGTTTATATTTTGAAGAATCCCATGGATTCTGTTATCCTCCTTGTGCATTGTTAATATTATTATTTTTCCTGCAGGATGACGTTCCCGAAAAATCTGAGCAATATCCTCCCCTGAAGTAATTTTACCATCTTTTGAAGGTGGCAAGTTGATATCTATAAGTGCAACATTATAAGACCGAACTCCTTTAGTTTTTTCGACCAATAACGAGGCCTCATCACAGTTAAAAGCAACGTCAATCGCAAAGTCCTCTGAACTTCCATAGCTATCGGTTAAAGTGTTTCTATAACCTTCAACGATCAATGGATGATCATCAACTATTAAAACATTCAACTTGCTTTTCATTTTAAAAATTATTAATTCAACATTAAGCCTGGTAAGAAAGTTCTGCAAAGGAAGAATTATAGCCGCCTATCAAGTCTATTTTAAACGAAAATCAAGGGGTTACTTTTACATAAATAATTGTGCCTTTTCCTTTTACACTCTCCACGCGGAGATTTCCCTTCATTTGCTTTACTCTTGATTTGATATTCTTTAAACCAATACCTTTTTTCACCTTCTCAATTGCCATTCCTACTCCGTCATCTTCAATTTTCAATAAAACCTTGCTCTTTTCTTTAGAGAAACTAATTAATACATTATTGGCCCTGGCGTGTTTATGAATATTTTGAAGTGATTCTTGAATAATTCTATACAGGTGAATTTTTACATCATTTTGCACTTCATCCCAATTTATGAAGTAATCATCGATAAATCGACATTTTATAGATTTTTTTTCGCTTCGTAAGGATTGACTTTCGACTAATTGTTCTATTGCTTCGGTGAACAACACATCTGGGGTGAAAATCGCCGAATTAAGGTCGTGGGAAATCTGTCTAATCTCATTTTCAATATTTTGCAACTCATTTATATATTTAGATCTAGCCTCAACCACCTCATCACCTTTTTTATGATTTAGACTATCTAAGCTCAATCTGGTTCCAAAAAGTTTCCCTAAAACCCCGTCATGTAGTTCTTCAGAAATACGTTGCTTTTCTAGCTGTTTTCCTTCCTCCAATTTTGCTTGCTGCGCCAGCATCAAATTATATAACTCTTCGCTTGCCTCTTGTTGGGATTGTCTAAAGCGAAGTTCCTTAATACTTAGCTTACGTTGAATAAAAGTGTAAACGAGTAAAAAAGAAGCTACTAAAACCAAGAGTACAATAATGAGGTTTTTATTTTGTCTGGTAACCTTACTGTTCTCAATTTCAATAGTCTCTGTCTCAAAACGAATTCTAGCAAAATGATTTTGATAGGCCCAATCTTTTCTTTGAAGACTATCACTAATTCGCATATATGCCTTCGAATAGAACAACACCTCTTCCTGATTTGAAGTTTCAATTAAAAATTGCAAAGCCTTGAGAATCTCCCTGTTCTTCTTTAATGGCTTTGCTCTATCTAAAGCCACTTTTGCATAATTATGAGCCTTAAATAAAGAATCATTCGAGATGTAATATTCTGCAAGGTGAAGGCTATTTGTTATAATTCCCGAATTATCTGAAATACTATCCCGAATCGCTAAGGGTTTTAAAAAAAGTTCTGGAAAATTTCCTTTCTCTCCCGAAAGGAATTGAGCGTATGCCCGATTATCAAGGAGTCTCGCATAGGTTTTCGGTTTTTTATCAAATAAACTATCACTTGAAAGCCCCAAATCGTAATAGGAAATTGCCTTATTATAGTCCTTTTTCTTAGTATAAACCGTCCCAATATTATTTAAAGACCCTACTTCCAAAAACTTGTTATCATCCAAACTTGCACGATACTCCCGAGCGTTCACATGATAATAGAGTGATTTATCGTAATCACCAACTTCTTTTAGAATAATTCCTAAATTATTATTTGCTGAAGCCAAATACCGTAGAGAATTGGTAGCTTCAAAATATTCCAGGGCCTTTATAGAACTAGTCTCCGATCCAATGTAGTCTCTTACGTTTTTCTGAAGAATCGCCATACTTAGCATTGCCTTACCCGCAGAAAGACGATCTCCTAATTGTGCGTAAAACCGTTCTGCTCTGTAGTAATGGTTAAAAGCACTGTCCATTTGTTCTTTCTGCCAATAAAAATAACCTGTACTAAGATGCCAATCTGCCATTCCAGATGAATCACTTAATTTATTATTAATAAGTCGAATCTCATTATTAATTTTTATGTAAGCCGTATCAATGTTTAACCGAGAATAGTTTTTCCTTATCTCTTTCAGCTTATTCTTTCTGATGGTATCAGAACTTACAATTTTGGTCAATTCAAAGGCCCCAGAAAGATGACTTAGTATTTCTTCTTTTGAAGAATCATCTTTCTTAACATATTCCAGATGTAGGCTTATGGAATCTACCAATTGATCCATTTCAGGGTCTGGGTCTCTGGTATTCGTAAAGAACTCGCAAGAAACTAATGAAAAAAATAAGATAACAACAAGAGCAAGAGCAACTTCTGGTTTCTTATAAATTAAGTTAGTGCAATTGGAAACCATGAATAATTCTATATCTAATTGTAACAAAACTATTCATAATTTTTAAATAACAACTATTAAAAACAATGATCTCTGTCACATACTACTGTAACAGGGATCATTGTTTCTTATGGTAACCATATTTATCAATTATCTGGTTCCGGCATATCATCCTCATCTTCAGAATCTGCCCCATTAGGGTCTGGCATATCATCCTCATCTTCAGAATCTGCCCCATTAGGGTCTGGCATATCATCTTCATCTTCAGAATCTGCCTCGTTAGGGTCTGGCATATCATCTTCATCTTCAGAATCTGCCTCGTTAGGGTCTGGCATATCATCTTCATCTTCAGACCTCCCATTTACTGGACTGGGTTGATCACTATCTTCTTGGCCTTCTGTCTGGTCAGGTGCTTCGCTCAAATCTACACTAGAGATAAGGTCGGCACTTTCAGAATCTGTTAGCTCTACGCTTTCCGCCTCGCAGGCGAAAATAAATGTGGCTACAAATACTACTACTAAAATGGTTTTAAAAATTTTCATGAGTGTGGTTTTAGAAATGAACAATACGACTCCTCCTCCGTTGGAATAGGGTTCGATTGAACTAGGTTAAAATAAAAAAAGGGAATTCGTTTTTAGAATAACTAGAAAATGAAGAACATCTCATTCCCAGAAGATGTATCAATACCTATTTAGTCTAAAGAATAAAGCTTCCGAAGTAGTTTTGCAAAACTCTCTCTGTACAGGGCAAAGTTAATGGTAATAGGGGTTATATACGCACTAACACATGGTATATCATGTACATCGCAATCAATGAGATGTAGTTGAAGGTCACATGTGGGTCAATTTGCATTTTTTGTCTTAAGCGATCAACACACTGGCTTTTGAGAGCTTATTTTTTATGAATTCAACATTGGATCTATATGACTTTGAAAAAGGGATATAGGAGTTTGTATTTTTTACCGTGCATTTGGATTTTCCGAAGTGTATTCTAGAAATGTAATCTGTATTCACTATATAGCTGTTATGAATTCGTACGAATTGATTTGGCAATGATTCTTGAAAGTATTTCAAGCATTTAAATGCGCCAACCACATTGCCATTCTTCATTACAAAGTCTGTAGCATTATTGTCTGCCTTTAAATACATCACTTCATTGGACTTTATAAATTTATAATCGCCATAGCTCTTGAAACAGATAGTTGTATCATTTTTTATATGACTTTCTTTCCGGAACCTTAAAAGTGTTCGATGTATTAAATTCTTATCTATTGGTTTAAGGATATAATCAAGCACTCCATTTCGTATTCCTTCTAATGCATAATTCGCAGATCGTGAAAGAACTACAAACTCTGGAAGCTTGTCCATATATTTTCGCAGCTCATTTATCAAATAATAGAGTGTTTGGCTACCATAGCTCCCCGGCATATCTATGTCTAAAAATATGAGAGCTGGCATCCTTTCTAAAATTAAATCGAGACCTTTCTGTTCACTATTGGCAACTCCTACACAAATAAATTGATCCTGACTTTCGAATGCCAAGAGAATGGTATTCAGGCTGCTCACATCTCCATCTATTACTACAAAAGGATATTCCATATTACTTAGATTAAAAGGTTTGTATCAAGTAGATTCTACTTCGGCAAATTGGGGATTATTAAGTACCTTACAAATTATTGCTATTTATTGATTTTTTATTACGGTAAAACCACAATTAATGTGTGGTAAAAATGTAATCTTTAGTTCCTTCGCCTAAAAACGACCAACTATTCAAGCTCTGGAGATCGCTAGAGAATATACAAGGCGCGAAGCATTTGGGTTTGGTTGAAAAGTTAAATTCATTCTCCTAAAAAAGCTATTGTATAGATTTTCGTATTTCCCTGCTGTTGCGAATTCTATGTTCACAGACATGAACCTTAAAACATCCATTTATATTTGCTCAAATAATACCTTAAAAAAAGGAGGTTTGGGGCCTTATGTTTTTGCAATGGGAGTGACTCCCATCTTCACCGTAAGTTTCATCAGAAAACCTGAGTTTCAACATCATACATCGAATATTTTATGCAAAAAATGTAAAAAAAACCTACAAACATAAGAAAAACATAGTAAAAATTCACTGTAGGAAAACACTTATTATCGGCGTAGGTTTGTCAGGTAATAAATCTAAAAATCCTTATCCATGAAAAAATTAATGTTTATTTTCGCTATGCTAGCCCTAGCTGCTAGCTGTACACCTGAATCCCTGTCAAGTGATGAACAACAAATCGACAAAGACAAATACGAAGTTCCGCCAAACGGATAGAAAGAAAAACCTAATTAGTGGAGTGTTATTATCATTATTATTGATAGCAACACCTTTCTTATTTTATATATATAAATACGCTCCTAGTGATTCCAAAGAATGGGACACTATATTTGGCACCATATCGGCAAGTGGCTTTAGCAACGCACAGTCTTATATGCACGCAGTATTTACCAAATTGACATTTATAATGTTAACAGGAATCTGGTTTCTTACTTCGAACAACTGGTGGAAATATGCGATTCTAGTACCTTTCACGATGTTTTTATTTCAATTTATTGGTGTTCTGAATTATGAATTGCAATATATCGATGAATTCGACTTCTGGTATTCACTTCCAATAATTTTACCTATTCTTTTCTTCTTAATTTATATCTCACTAAGAATTAGCAAGAATCAAGATGCTTCTGTGGATTTAATGAGTGAAGTAGAAGACGAAATCAAAAAGATAATGAGTGATGATTTGTAAATTTCTTCTATACGTCACTTCAACAATAGTTTTAGATTTATTCCATAAAAAAGCCTTGTCTGTTAGAATAAGGCTTTAGTACTGAACGCGGATATATTCTCTGTAAAAGAGGATGGAGGAGCTAAGGTAATTCTGTTTGATAGAGTAAGTGAGTTTGTAACCGTTTCTAAGCGTGATGCCTTTTGCAAAGCGATTGTAAACAAACTCATCAACTTTAGTTTTGAGCGTATTTTTAATGAGAAGTACGATTTCTATGCCACCATATTTGAGTACTTAATTTCTGATTACAATAAAGATAGTGGAGGTAAATATGCGGAATACTTTACACCACACGCAGTAGCCAAAATTATGGCGGCTTGTTTGGTAACGGATGATGTTAAGAATGTTACTTGTTATGACCCATCTGCTGGTTCTGGCACCTAGTTGATGAATTTGGCACATGCCATAGGGGAGGACAAGTGTACCATTTACTCACAGGATATTTCTCAGAAATCGTCTAGCTTATTACGTTTAAATTTGATCTTGAACAATCTGGTACATTCTATCCAACGTATTCATAAGTTGTGTGCGTCTTATTGTTGTGTGTGTCCCAGTGATACTTTCCAGACATGTAAATTTTTTATCTCCGTGCAGAAGATGCTAAATCTCTGGCCGCTTGAAAAAATACATCCTTCATAATTTGGGTTCGATGCTCAGCATAAACTTGCCTTGCTAAGTGCATAGCATCAGCACCAGTCATTGTTGGATTAAACTGCAAAATATCATTAAAGACAGCCTGAGGTAACTGTTGATCAAGGCGATTCATCGCAGGGTTCAGGTTATTAGTTATTAGACCGCGGATAAAGCTATCCAACTCACCAACTGCCATAGCTTCTCGATCCTCATGCCCGCCAACCAATTGGGCGTTAGAAATCCATCTCTGCAACCGGACCATAGCGGCCTGCCGAGAAACTGAATTTGATCTAAATTGCGAAAGCCTAAACCTAGTCGGCCGCCGATTGGGGCCCCATCTATTTACATTTTCATCAAGAATAGTTGCGGTTGATAAAACAACCCAAATCCTTAGATCTCTTAAACCCTGTTCACGAATACTGGTTAAAGTGTCACTTAAATTTGCGGCCATATTTGCAATAGATAGAGTTAAACCAACTAATGGGTTTACCAAACTAATCACAGCAACAGCAGTACGTCTAGCAAGGCGCTCTGGGAGGTCTATTTGGGGTTCTGGATCTGGTCCAATATAGTCACTGGATCCTGGTGCAGTACCAGGGGTATGGCCTCGAATATCGCCCGGTACATAGATACTTGGCGGCTCCGGTGGAGGTGGGCCAGGTATAATAACTCTTTGCCTTCGTCTACGTACAGGAGACCGCCTTTGATTTAGACGTAGCAACATTGCATACCAAACGTCGTATCGACCAAAAGGTGGAATCTCAGAAATATTGCCTGCAAGCGGCGATTCTCGAGCCCACTTAAGACCTTGCAAAGCGGGTAGACCTTGATTGTCTATAGGAGCTTCACCTATTCTACGATTTAGCTCATTAAACATTGCAATCAGATTTTCAAGAATAGCCTTAAGTAATTCAAGATCTGCAACTGAAGAATCAACTGTAATTGGAAATATTCTACGATCCAAACTAACAGCTTGTGAAATTAGTACAGGTGTAGCCATTGCAGGAATAAACCTTCTGGCCATAATGGTCATTGACTCATGCAAACGGTCACTCTGTGTCCTCTGTGTCCCCCGGTCAGCTATACCTCGATCAAAGTCGCCCATCTTAATCGTCAATTATTACTGAAGGGTTATCGGCGCCGACAACACGAATATGCTTATCCACATCAGGATCGTCAAAATCTGGTGTTCCAGAGGTCATTCTAGCTGCATATCGTAAATTTTCCAATCCTTTTCTGCGAAGATCTTCACGTGCGGATAATGCATCATAACCACGATGTGCTAGTTTGAATGGTTCGAGAAGTGTGTTTTTACCTACCAATGCTTCCATATACAACTGACCAGTTGGCAGGGAAATGGTGTCAACATCTCTGTGAGTGCTGTCTAAACGCTGTCCAATGATTGATTTTACAATATTGACTTCTCCATCTTTTGCATCTGCTCCAGAATCATCACCAACTCCACGTAATTGATCTGCTTTTTGTTTGAGAACCTTTTGATACTCGGCTAGCTCCTCATTTGAAAATTCCGATAAGACATCAGGATCACGTACACCAAAATATCCATCAACAAATTCTGACATCATAAAATCGGTAATTAAGTTACACTCTTTAAGTGGAAACAGCATATAGTTACCTTTAAAACCTAATGGTTTGTCTAAATCTGCTACTTCATGTAAAGGTCTATTAAAGTCTGACGCATCAGGATCCCATTCTGGCACACCTAGACCCTCAATCACGACATTTGGCCCAGGAACTCCTGGGATATGTAAACCATCTGAATCAGTGGCTGTTGCACGCCTTACCGTCAATTCGGTGCTGCTATTTCTAGGAAAAAATACCTTCGTTTTGTATAAGCGGAAATAACGCTGATCATTTTGTTCGTAAGACCAGATTGCCTGCATATAATGAAGGATATTATCCTTTACATGAATTCTTAATTGATCTATTAGTGTTCTACGTTGAGTTGTCGATTCTACTGCGTTGCTATATTCTTTGGCCGCAGAATTTAACGCCTCTCGTGAGTTTGCTAATTTCTCTGCGGCGTTGGCAAATTCTGTTTCTGCAACTTCTAACATACTTTTTGCTTGGTTGACATATGCCTCTGAAGTATCAGCAGCCATACCTGTAGGGTCAATAGGGGAGATTGCTTTGGCAATTTTATGTAAAAAACCACCAGAATTATCTACAGCACTAGCCATGTCAGACCTAAATTTGGCATTTATCAGTTGGTCATGTAGCCTTCTTTTTCCTTCTAATAATTCTGAAGTTTCACCTTGGAGTTTTTCCACAATACGTAACTGCGTTTGCCAATTAGCTTTTTTAAGGTTTATAGAAACTTCATTTGAAACAAAATCTTTTCTTAACATCTCAATAGAAGGTAAGAACTGTCGATCTAGAAGTGCACGTTTTAAAATCCAGTCATATCGCAATAGCCACGACTCTTTAATATCATCTGGGGCTGGCATTTCCTGTGCGACCATAACAACGGGAGTTAGCGCGTGTATTTTTTCTGAAATCTTATACTGGCGTTCAAGCTCATATAGTAAATATGTTACAGTTAATTCATTGTTTGGGTTTTTAAGCTCGCCGCTTTCTGTAGATGAATAGTCAAAATTCTCTGTAAAATTAACCTCTAAACTTTGTTCAGATTTTACTTCTTCCGCCGATTTAAGTATTGCTTCACGGAACGATTTTTTGGTATCTTGAGAATGCCGTTTTTGATCTGCCTGGAAAGACGTTGTGTTAGTAATACTACCGATTGCAAAGTTAAAAGTGCCTGACGTATTTGTTGCGAAATTTGTTGCCTCTTCTGCTCGACGAACTATTTCATTATTCAACCGACTAGTAGAGGTTGAATCGAAAGAACGTGTTGATGCGTTTTTTTCTATTTCCTTTCTAGCCCGACTGGTTTTGCTAGTTTGCTTCACTTCAAATGAACGTGTTTCACCTGGGGCTAGTGGTACTGTTTTTACAAGATTTCCACATTGATATGCACAAGGTTTCATTGTGTTTCTATAAGTAGTAATAATACCGTAATTGACCGAATTTTTTTCGAAGTGCTCAAACTTATAATTTTCACCTAACATATTTGATAGATCATTTAAAAGTCGAGATAATCTGGTCTTTCTAACGTTCGTTTCGTCAGCTACCGAATTTCCTGCACTGGGATACATAGTTAGCATAAGACTTAAATGCAGTCGCATATTAATTCTTCTCTCTTCTATAAGCTCCTGATAACGGTTTCCTCCACCACTATAATTATGCACGAAGTTGGCAGGTTCAATTGTTGGAATCGTATTGTCGCCATCACGACGTTGACTATTATAATCTTTACTACTTAATAATTCTATACTTTCTCTACCTTCCGGGCTAATACTCCACCAAATATCAATAGCTTCTGGAATAAGAAAAATCACATTCTCTGAAGGAGCCTCGGATGGATTAAACGCATAATCATCCAAAGGTGCCAACATTTGACCTACTTCAAATAACTCGCCTAAAGAGGATAATTCATCCAGAGCTACTTGGTCAACAACGTCATCAAACCTCTTGTTTATACGGACCATTGTTCCGTAGATAAGTTGAATCCATGCCTTGTGAACAGAAGATAATGCCTCTGCCCAAACATTCTCAAAAGCAATTTGCAGTGTGTGAAAATCGTGGAAGGAAGTAGTGTCGGCAGGACCAGGTGTAATGACGGCATTATCTAAATCTGCCTGTAATCTTGCCAAGGTTGATCGAGGTAATTCCTTTTCTACAGGCTGTGAGATTACCACATCACTTATCTGTTGCTCTATGAGGAGCTGAAGTCGTTGTTGGACAGTCAACCCCAATATGTCATCCTCGTTTTCTGTCCCAGTTCCATCATTCACATCGGTATCTCCTTCGGAGCTATCTTCAGTTGGAATCGGTCGGTTTTGGTCAATCAAGTTTTTTAATGTTTTACTCCTGACTAATTTCCGTCCACCAGCAGTGAGGTTTATCAAACCACAAACTGTATCCACTGATACTTTATAAGAAGGGTTTGGTAGGGTGTTCCAATCAGGGAATCGTGGGTGTAGAATATTTTCAGGAATTCTTATTAATAGTGGTTTGGCTAATGTTGTATCGTCGGGGCCGGGTAAACCAATTTTGGATAATCTATTAATTCCTGTTTTTTGAGCTTCAGCAAGCGCTTTACTTCTTATTATTTCACGGTCGCGTGCTGAAATTGTTCCGCTTATAAAATATGGTTTGTCAGATGTAGACGAAGCATTGTATAAAATTCTATTGGCGACTTTTTCACTTTTTTCTTTAAGAGCTACTTCTTTTTGAATTTCTTCTTTAGAAAATTCTAGTCTTACCTTTTGAATTTCCTCCCTTTTTTTCTTTTGGTTTTCTAAATCATTTTTTAGGGTTTCAGCAGCGGATAAAGTTGTTTTTTTACTTTTCACTGGCAATCCCGCTTTTTCAAATAGGCTTTCTGGTATTTTAATAAAAAATTCTTCTTTCCTTCCTGCGTTCCAATGAGGGTAAAGGGACATATGAACTAATCTTAATGGCTCCGGCATTCCGTATCCGCCGCCGCCGAAAGCTATAGTTGTATCCGGTCCTAATATTGTTAACAGAATATCTGGTCGCTTTTCCTTTCCCTCGTCATTAAATTCGATATCGTGAAATTCAATTTCAAAACGTCCATTTTCGTCTGTCAATACGGAGCCCAATCTATCTCCTTCTGGCGCTACTTTTCCAAAATTAATATCCTCGTCTTTTGCAGTTCCGAATAATACTTCAAGGATATTCATTACTGGAGCAGAATCTGTAGGATTTATTGCTGACATTGCGATATTGGATTCTCTGATCTGTTTTGATGCCACTCCATCAATATCGAAAATAACCACTTTAAGGTTTTGAACCCCCAAGCCATTATCTGCTCGTACAATTTGACCGGTTATTTTATTTGTTGTTTCCATGTTTGATAGATATTATGATTTCTAAAGCATGCCAATACAAGTAAGCACTTGATGAGATATTATTAAACGTCAATAAAGTTATTCTAAAAATCGTCATCAGTAAACAGAAAAATCCCCCTTTTTTAACAGGCTTTTCCTCCTAAAATTTAGGCTGTTTTTCCTCTTTCAAAACAAATTTTAAACTACTAATTTATGAGTTTTTCTTTCGAAAATAATTACTTTTTATGGTCTTGTTGCATAGAAGCCAAAAAACGGTGAATGTTCTCTAATATTTTTTAGTTATAGAGTTAATTAATAAAATAACTCTCTTCTTTATGTCCTGTCTAATATAACAAGTTCATCTTGACATAAAGGTCAATGTGGCTTTCCGTAATTACTTATAAAATTAACTGGGGAGTATGATACAAAATCCTCCGCTAGCGGATCAATATTATCCCATCTTCCTAACCAAGGATCGTAATTTCTCGCTTCAAAATCGTATCTGTTTAAACCCAACTCTTCGTTTAATTCCTTCCCTTGAAATTTAAATTTCTGCGCTAAGCTATTGCCATTAGGGGAAACGTCGTTATTATATCCTTTTTGTTTGAGTCCAAATGGATAGTAACTACCCTTGATTTTTTAAGCCTTTTACACTTTTCAAACACCTCTCGCTATCTTGGACGGTGGGTTATTTCAATGAACTAATTTCTTATTTCAAACTTAACGATTAATCTATTTTTGACCTAATTTTCATACCAAAGTTACTCCATTGGTCTGAGGTTCCCAATTGGTTGTGATGTGATTTTTTAATTTAGACAATCAAAAAATCCACTTAAGTTGTAAAGTCCCCTTAAATAAGCAATTAAGTCTTTTTTTTGGGTTCAAAGGTTCCCATAATTCTATCCCAAAAAGTAAAATACAGACCAAAATTGTGCTGCGAACGCTGGTGGTGCAGGTTGTGGAATGTGGACGCATTAATCCAACGTCCCACTTTTCCAAGCAAAAATTTCTTGGGAAAGAATTCAAACCCCGAATGTCCCAAAAGGTTAACGGCAAACATAATAACCAATAACCCAAATATGGCTAATGGATGGGAGGGTATTAGAAAGATGATAATAAATATATGCCCTTGCGAGATAACGGCTTCCAAAGGATGAAAAGAAAAAGATGCCCAAGGTGTTGGATTGTGAGACCAATGATGCACTCGATGAACCGTTCGAAAGAGTTTCCCATGATGCATTAATCTATGTGTCCAATAGAAATAGGCGTCGTGTATTGCCATCATAAGGATAAGGGATAGAATAAAGTAAGCTGTTCCATATTCCTGAAAGTCCAGGTATATCTTCGTAAAACCACTTCTATATAAAGCGAACACCATCCAGCTCGATAGGCCATAAATGCATAATGTACTTATCGAAAAAAGAACTTCTTTACGAACGATGCGAACTGACGCATTTGCCTTTTGTAATTTAAACCGAGCTAAATTGTGTTCTCGAAACCTATACAGCCCCATATAAGCTATTCCCATGACCGCGAAGTAACATAGAAATATAGCTAAGCTGATTAACCACCAATTATAGGACTGTTCAAATTGAGTCATTGTGATACCTATTTAACATTGCCATAGCCCAGCCGTTATTACGCCGCCTGTTCCAAAACTACATAGCATAAGTCTTTTACCCTTAATGTCTTCCTTTATAAGGTCTAGCGCAATTCCCACCGAGGCAGCGCCACAGTTTCCAATTTTACCCGACATATCAATAAATTTCACCCCATATTTCTGGAAGGTAATTTCCAGATGTTTCATGATTAAGGGGTTTACTTGGTGTAGTATCATTATTTCAGGTGGTTGTGACTCCTCAACGAATTCTCTATAAAACTTTTCTGCCTTCCCAAAAAGCCTTAAGGCCTGTCCTTTGTTTAGGCTTAAGCCCAAGTACTTTCTAGGATCGTTGAAAATTTCTTGCTTGGCCTTCCTTATTTTTTCGTCGGAATCATGCCCCAAATGCACCTGTACAACATCATGTAATCCTTTGTATTGAATGGATTTAGAATGTATCAATTTGTATTTGGAACCATTGTTCCTTATTAGACACGCAAAAGAACCATTCCCAAAAATCCTATGAAGGCTACTTTTCTTAGAAGTTGCTTTTCTCGCGGCATCCGCATTCACCACAAGTACCGAAGAATGGTAACTTTCCGAAAGTTGGCTGGCAAGGATCATGGTAGAAACCCCACCAGCACATCCCTGTACGATGTCCAAAGACAAGCAGTGAGAGAGTTCTTTAATATAATGCTCTTTGATCATCTGCCCTAAGGAAGGGGATAAAAGATCCGGACATGTGGTTGCGATTAGGATATGGCTAAGATCTTCGGGAAGTCCCGATTCAATCAATGGGTCCATCACTTTCTGTGCAAGTAGGAATACCTGATTCCTGACCTCAGAAACCGAGGTGCGTTCTTTATATTCATAATATCCTTGGATATTGGTTAATTGAGCTCCCATACTAATAGATTTAAATAGTTGCACCGTCAAAGGCATGACATCCTGCCTTTTTCAATGAAGTTATACTGTTTTTGAATTCGGGCGATAAAGCACTTCCGGACTTTTTCTGACAAAATGGGCATGCATGGATGTCACCGTTGGTATCGACATAAAAACTGCGGTTTCCAGAAGCGAAACAGCCTACCCTTCTTTGGTGAAACCCATGATAGGTAACAATGGGATAGTTCTTGAATTTAGGATCATAATTGACAAGACGGTAAAAATTTTCCAGAATTTTTAAATGCGTTGGATTCAGATCTACGCAGTGCCCTTGATAATGCCCCACTGCTCTCGGTTCGAGTATTTGAACAAAGCTTACCCCCATTCTCTTTGCCAGTTTCAGATAATTCATCAAGTTATCCTCTGTAACAAAGGATTTTGTTGCACATAGGGATAACCCCGTTACAATCCCTTCTTTTTGGGCATTTTTGGTAGCCGAGATGGCCCAATCGTAAGATTTAGGGTTCCCCCGAAATAAATTGTGATGATTTTCCTCAAAATGGTCCAAACTAATGGTAGCACCGGTAAGTCCATGTTCCTTTAGTCTATAGGCATTTTGGTGCGTAAACTTGTGCCCCGAGGTATTGATCCAAAATTCGGTGGTTTTCTTGGCGCTCTGCATGACTTCATTTAAGTCTTTTATTCTCAAGAGGGGTTCTCCCCCAGAAAATTGGATCTGCCCTATGCCCTGTTCTTGTAATTGTGCGGTGACCAATTTAAGGTCCTCTAGTCCCATGACCTCCTTTTTGTTAAGTGATTCCCATTCGTAGCAATGCTCACAGCGTAAAGAGCATTTTTTTGTGATGGCAAGAAATACATTGGTAAATCTATTTCCAGATCTCTTCAAAGGTAAAAATCGATGGATTTCCCCCTCAATGTAACGGGTAAATGCCACCGAAGGACACCCTGGGGTGTATAGGTCCCAATAGTACTTTCCGTCCACTTTTGCGATTTTCTTCAATCGGTTATCCCCAAGGACCTGCCTTCTTAATTGATCCAGCTTTCGCAATGTTCTGAAAAGGACAAAAGGATTTTTAAAATGCCTGAATGCAATTCGGCCCATATGCAATCGAACAATGAACTCGGCCCATTCTTTCCTTATTCCACTAAGCATTACTGGTTCTACTTTCTTTTCTCCAATGGAGTTGTAGGGCTTTTGTTTTGTAACAAAAGAATCTCCTTGTACGATATTGGTTTCCATAGGTCTATTATTCAATACCGCAGGCTAGCAATTCCTGTTCGCTGTTAACCATTTCCTGGAATCTTTCTATGGCAAACTGCGTAAATGCGCCATCGTGTTCAAAGGATTTTAGGTAGTCGATATCTGGTACCCCTTTGTAATTGCGGATGTAATTATAGTATCCCTTGTTCTTGATGAATACCGATCGCTTCTTATCTGGATTTTCAGCCCCTGATGCAAAGGTGACGACCACTTTGCTGCCGTTTTTGGACTGCGTAAAATAGTTCTGGTCAGCTTCCCTCAGTAAATGGGCCACATCTTTCCCAGTTTCGTCAATAGCTTTGGAAGGTTTTAAATGGGAAACCGTAACGGGTCTATTTTCAGAATAATCCATCCCCAGTTGATCTACTTCCCAGAACATAAATCCTGTTTCCAGTTTAAGCTTAACTGTTTTGGAGTTGATTCCACTTAGGTCCAACGGAATAACAAGGTTACGCTGTGCCAGAGGGCCTACCGCATTAATCTCTTCTTGCAATTCCCATCCATTCTCTTTTTCTATATATATGGATAACGGGAGATGTTGTGCCGAAGCCCACGCCCGGCTTTTTTCTACAGGATCATTTTGGTAAGACTCCTGATACGTATTGAAATAAACCCCAAATTGCTCGTTGAACTTTCCATAAACGTAGTCTAACCAAAGGGAATTTTTAACGGTTAGCAGAAGTTTCCCCTTTTTGACATTCTCGGGTTGGTCGAATGTAAAGATTAAGTTACGGGTGCTCTCCGCAGACTCAATTTCGCTGTCGAAACGATACACATTATTATCACTTTCCAAGGCTGGTTGAAGATTGGGGATAACATCGTCCATATAAACCGAAGTAGGGAGTGCTGGATTGAAAAAAGTTTGAACATCTCCCTTCCTATCGAGCAGTACCTGAGTGTCTTTTTCATGTTCTATCACTATAAGTTCGGCCAGATCCGTATGATGAACCTCTTTCAATTCATTCGTAATCATAAGTGTGTATTCGGAATGCTCTGCCTTAAAATTGGGCAATGGTAAATAATCATTATGTTGTAGGTTTGGGCTAATGACTCCAGGGTATAAATCCCCCATGAATGTATATGAATTACCGTCTTTAATATATACAAAAGGACATGAGCTTTTCAGGGCCACGGCAAGAATGGTTAGTCCCGCCAATATCCCCACAGTTCCCATAATTACATTGACTACCGATCTGCCAGTATTTGGCTTGTTTATGGAAAGTGAGGAAATGTTTACTAATGGAATGGTGACCGTCTCATCTACCGTATGGGATAACGGTATGTCCAAGTATAAATGAATCTCGTTCATGGGATCCTGTTGGCTATGTTTATACCTGTTCCCCCTTTCTTTAAGGATTTTGGAATAATTATGTTTCGAGTTGAGCACCCTCGCGATCCCAGAAACGGTTTGATTGTCAGCGTCTATGACTATATTATCTAGATGGAACATAGTATCGCCAGAATGGACTGTGGCATATTTTCCAGCCTCATTAAAGTCTTCTATATGTTTTCCAAGGGTTTCTGGAGTCGTCGTAACAGGTTTCGTATTATAGTAGCTACACCCTATAGTGAGGTTTAGAACCGCCAAGGACAATGAAATAGCAATGTACGATCGTAATTTGGACTTCCATTTCAGTATACGAAAAGGGTTCCGGTGTTCTTTTAAAAAAATTATAAACGCTCTCATAGTAAATAGATTTAACTGGTCTTATGATTGGCAAATGAGTAAAATACCAAAGCCCATTTGTTTTCAATATTCAATTATAGGGAGAGAAATAAGACTAGGGGTGCGAAATTATCCACAACCCATATATCTGGATGTCCAGCGAAGATTTCGGACACCGATTAATCGGCTATCATTTCTAAATATTGCGATGGAGTTTTTGAGGTAAGTTTTTTAAACGCCGAGTAGAATGTAGATTTCGAATTGAAACCACATTCAAGTCCAATGGCAACCATGGTATAATTTCTATAACTGGGGTCAGCTATTATTTTTTTGACCTGAGCTACACGTAATGAATTGATGTAATCTGAAAAATTCTGTCCACTGCACATGTTTATGACCTTAGACAGATGGCTGGTACTAAGTTTTAAATCCGATGCTAAGTTGCTCAGACTTAAATCCGCGTCTAGATACTTTTTGTTCTCAATGACGCAAGAATGGATTTCATTAAATTCCATTCTAAGTTTATCCATATCCCCTTTATCATTCATTTTGGCAACGCCTACACCAATGAACTTTTGGTTTTTTGTTATGTGTTTTCTTAACTGGATGCGATCCTGAACTACATTATAACGATAAAGACCTTGATAACCAATCCAGTATAAAAGTAATGAAGAGCTCAATCTCAAAATATTGTACCCCCATTTTACGTCAAAAACAAAATCACCCACTTTGGCAAAAATCCAAAATAATATAACCAATCCTCCTATTTTGAAAAATAACCGAAGCCACTTTAAATCGTCATAACTCAGTATTTTGTGATAAACATCCCGTCTTTTAAATACAAGTTCAAAAGCTTTGTAGAATATCACCAAACTAAGGGCTAAATTAAAGATATCTTCTGCTGCCGTATATTTTTCTATATAAGAAACATCTTGGTTGGGTACTGAAAAATAAACATATGATATAACCCCTATTCGAAGTATAAACTCAATTAAAAAGACCCCGATAGAAAACTTTACAAAGCCTACAAACTTCTTATCCACCTCTAGAAAGTGAATTATAAAAGCATAGAACATTGGCAAAACGAAAAAATACCAAGGGACCAGAAGATTTTCAATATAAAATAAATTAGAAGTGAATCCTTTATTTATTAACCAAGCTTGTAAATTATTTAGTGAGATAAAGACTACAACTAAATTCAAATAGAGTACAACAATACTAAATCGCTTGCGGAATAGAAGTGTCACCGAATTAAATACAAATCCTTGTATGACACCCGCGATTAATATAAAATCAACAATTTTTGTAAATAACATACTGGCATGATTACTATTGTTATATAAAATTAGAGATTAACAATTTAAATTGGGACAAATAGAGTAAGGATATGTCCCGAATTATATTCTTGGACATTTAGTTAAGAATCATACTACGGCTTTTTAAATTTTAAAATCCCCTTTATCATCCCCAAAAATAGATTTTTAAATGAGCCTCTAGATATTCTTGTTTTCTAGTATAACAAATAGTTCTTCTACTTAATCTTTTAATGTGGGTTCTTAAAGTGAGGTTCTTTCGCTCAATAATATTTGTACAATAATTAAAGACTCTATGGATTTCTTTCGGAATAAGTGGTGGGTATATATTTAGTCGATCTGTGTAAATTCTTGTTGGCTGCAATGCTAGAACTTTATCCATCAAAGGTTTTATGTTTTTCTTTGATTTTGTGCCAACAAAAAAATCAATCACACCCCTGGTTTCTCTTTCAATTGCATAGGTAACCCATGTCATTTTATTCTTATTGCCAATGAACGTCCAAAGTTCATCAACTTCAAATTTGCATCCAAGATTAAAAAATAAAGGCCGCCTAATTTTCGAACTAATTTTAAGTATTCTGGAAAGAACCGTATTCTTGGATATCAGTAATATTCTTGAAATACTTCGAATACCACAACCTTCTTTCAAAAGAATGGTTACCATTTCATTAGTATTTCTTTTATAAGCCTTATAGAAGTATTTACTCTGAAAGGATTTGTTACAGGTTCTACATTGATACCTCTGTGAGTTATTTTGGAAACCGTTTTTAACCGTATTTACTCCTGTACATTTGGGACATATTTTCTTTTTCATCCACTAATTTAATACACAAGGCTTATACAAACCTATATTTTAAGCCATCTAACAGCATATCTATTTCATGGACAGGGTTAATGTTCGGTCTAATTAGATAGGAAAACCATTATTTAATATTGACAGTCAATAAGTTACGTTAGATTGTTTGACCGTCCACTAATTTGACCCATTACCGATTGGAAGTATCAAGCATTGTTAAAAAGTTTTTAATAATCATATTTGACTACAAATATATACATTTTGTTTATTTATAAATATACACTTTGATTATTATTTTTAACAGTATTACATTT